>OBLG01001104.1_pt1 | contig 22733 bp, 19 predicted proteins | sample 1517451 | NCBI WGS metagenome assembly OBLG01 (sample SAMN04571694, study PRJEB22368) | human gut metagenome | biome: human gut; material: stool | host: Homo sapiens | place: Luxembourg | collected 2012-06-29
ATCGACCGCGAAAAGCAGCCCGATACGGAGTGAACCTCCGCATCGGGCTGTTTTTCTACCCAAGAAGATTGGATTTTGCTTTTAATTGCAATTCTTGCTGCTATATATCGAGAAGCTCTCAACTGGTATAAAGGCAATAACCCGTCCGGATTGATTATTTCCCGACATATCCTGCAATAAGAAATCGCTGTGTTTAACAGCGCACCCGCATGCGTTAACCTTCCGCATTGGCACCGTGTGCGATGTGGTAGTTTATGGTTTGTTTGAACTAATCCCAAGTTAGTTCAAAGTTGGTTCCAAGATGTGTAACGACAAAATGTGGGTGTCGAGCTCCGACTCCCTCAACGCCCATATTTTCTGCATTTGTGTCAGCTTTCCACTTCATGTATTTATTTGTCAGTTTTCTTCAAATATCGTACCTTCTTCGCCGCTTCCCAATGCATCGACTCCGCGTTGACCGGCGGCAAAGGGTCACCCCAGGAAATGGGCGCGTCAGCCATCTTTACTTCGACCGGCAGCCCGCCGAAGGGGCGCACGGCATTCTGGGTCGAGATGCTTACAGACGTATTTGGGCCGCCCTCAAAATGCAGGTGCAATTTTTGCCCGCACACGGCTTTCTCCCAGGGAATCCTGATTGTTCCCTGCCCACGGCCTTCTTGTACTACGATACCGTCACCTACGATAATCTGAGGAAAATGAAGTTCATAGAGCTTTTTGCAAAAGGGCGCCTTGTCCAGCTTCTGCGCAATGCGCCATAGTCGATCCATGTTACGGCTGTACTCAATGCGCTTTTTCGCACCATCCTTACCGGAGATCCTGTGGCCGAAAATATATTCTTTTTCCTCCAGCGACATGTCTGTACACGCCTGGATTACCGTTGCAAAATTCCGGCGCAAGATCCGCATGGGCGGGTGAGAATCCGATGGTGTCAAATTATCGGATTCGTCGAGCAAGAAAAAGCCTAACTGCTCGCTGGAAACTCCAAATTCTTTCAACAATTTGAAGGAAAAAATTTGAATAATCAGACCCGCGGCACGGGTCCTTAAACTGATTTCCAAAACAGGCGATGGGTAACTCCCCGATATCCTTGTTCGCGCCCATGTTCTGCTGCACAAATTCCCTTCGCTTCTGCAAAGCATCCTCAATTTCAATGTGAACGGGGACGCACCTCAGTGCATTTTTCGTCTTTACCTGCTTACTATATTCCAATTTGTCATTCAAAATTTCATCAATTTTCAGGTAGTGACGGTCTGGATGATCTGGGAACGAGCGAAAATCATTCCACCGCAGTCCACGGCACTCCGCGGGGCGCATGCCAGTGTACAATGAGATCAAAATGCCGCAGAATCGACCATCCTCCAGCACATGTTCCGCCGCATACAGCGCCAGACGTCCCTGCTGCCCGATTGTCAAGGCTCGCGGGCAATTATCGCTCAGCTCCGCGTTTGCCACTGCCGGGACTAATATCCTCTGCATCATCAAAGTCGTAAGATTATTTGACTTTTCTCCCGCACGATTTTTTGAAAGAATGTTGTAAGCATGTCCGCATGTAGCGGCGTAGGAAAAGACGTCCCGCAATGACGAGATGATCGTCTTGACGGTGGCTTCTTGGTATTGGCATGCCTTGGCGACCTTGGAGACGGCGTGCAGAATATTTGCCGGAGTAATTTCGGAGATTGACATATCCAGATAGCTTGCAACCTTTTTGATGTAGTCATCGCATTGGCGCAGCGTCGCACAGTTTTCAAAACTGTATTGGTCTCCCTTCTGAATTGCCCAGCGACGATCTTTTGCGATAGAAGTACAATGTTTCCCCCAGTATTCCTTCAGGGACATATCACCATCAGCTTTAAATTCCATGCTAATTCTCCTCCAAATCTAGTTCTGTCGTGACGAAAATGGTGTCATTTGCCTTAAAGTCGATAATCAGATCCCTTCCAGCCTCGAGGTTGTCATGCGAAATCTTACTGAGATCCACAGTCAAATCGCCGCTGATCCTGCTACCAGGTGCAGCCGCAATAGCGTAATCTTCACCACTGCGATTGATCTTGAAATCAAGTGCAGTGTCGGAAGCACTCATCAGTGAAAAGATATAGTGCTCCACCACTGCGGCCAGTTTTGCCAGCTCCCGAGGATCGTCATAAGCACAGTAATTCCGCGCGAATACGCTCTCAGGCGCGCTGCCATACAGATAGCGCACCTCCTCTTCATCACATCCACAAATTGCCATCGCCGCCCGAAAGGTCTCTCGCAAGACTCGGTCAGGATGTTTCAATAAGTTTTTTGCTTCCTTCTGCTGTGCAAAATCGAAGCCTCTAAAGAAAACTTTTAACCACCGATCAAACTCGTCGGGGCGCATCCGCCGTGCCGCGTTTTTGAAGCTACGCATAAACGGCGCATTCTCTTGTACGTTCGGCGCATTGGTCTTTACCTTGTGGTAAAGCTTTGCCATCGTCGGCGACAGTGGAATAGTCCGTCGCCGCGGCCCATTTAACTCTTCGGTACGATAGACTTCTCCTGCAGACTTTGCCTCTGCCGAAATTTCAATAGCAACAACTCCCGTATAGGTGTTTGAGAAGGAAAATGATCCCCACGTTAACGCACACAGCTCGTTGATCGTGATACCTGTAGTCAACATCAAGATTAAGCCCAAATATAGGTAGCCGTGGTTACTCTCAAGATTTTCGGCGCAACTCGCAATAATCCGCCTTGCCTGAGCGTGCGTCAGAATGTTTTTCTCGAAATGCCGACTCGCGTCCCGCGGGCCAACGACTACGCGGCGGCTGCCCATGATAAAGGTGTCCATGAGGTGCTCCGAGATCAAATATTGGGTCTCCTCATATGTAACCAGTGCTCTCATCGCGTAGATCTGATCATTAATCTGATAGTCAGAATAGCCTCCCTCGCGCAAATGAAAGGCGAACGTCTCTTGTGTGATTTCGCAAAACGGCATCCGTCCAAGTTTGCCCACAAGCAAATCAAATGACCTTTCATGTTCTTTTTGAGTGGAGTTTGCCCACTTCATACTCTGGGCGACCCGATCAAAGTCCGCCGCAATCACCGCGGCCAGTGGTAATCTCTGTGCAAATTTTTCCCGCAGCGCACGCCCTTCCCTTGTAGCCGGGTCAAAGGCCCGCTGGAGGCACTCGGGAATCAGCTCAAGTACGCGCTTCTCCACGGAAGCCTCGTCCGTGAAGCGCACGATACGCGGGGGGTGCTCATAGACAATCGCACCGTTACCATCGATGCGTTCCTTATTACGAGAGCGCAACGACAGAATAACTGCGACAGCATTCTTACGAGCTTCAACACGAAAAGTAACAGGCAGGCCGAAAAAATCAATCGTACGGAGAGACATATTTTAAATCCTCATGCGGTGCAGATGCAGGAGGGGAGGTATTGGGGGTTGTTATACGTCATGTCTATTCCAGTCTGGTGTCGTGTTTCCATAGTCTCAAAACCCGGTATTTGGGGATATGAAGCAACAGAAAATGCAGCAAAATTTGGAATGCTTTATACTATTTCTCTCCGTGAATGTGGGACCATCTAGATTTCCACATATATGATCATGAATCTTTCAGCGGCTGTCCTCCCCTCCTTTCTTCCCCGCACCCGCGGTCAGAAAATATGGTAAAAGCCTATTTTTAGAATAAAAAAGACAAAGTCACCCTAAGGTAACCTTGTCTCAAAAACATGTGGTGTCTTTAAATTGGAAAGAGGATAACCCTCTTTCCCTAATAAAAAAACTTCGTAATTATACTTCTACAGTACCATATTTTCTGATCATGTCAATCCCCTTTGCAGGACAAATTTTCCGTCCTTCTTCAAAATGCTTTTCGGATGCGTTTTTATGGGGCAAAAAATAAAGTGTGCAATCATTGCACACTTTATTTCTTGCGAGTCGCGTTTAAGACACATTTTAGAGGATACTTCCTCTCTTGCCAAAGTCCTTATTCCGCCGCTTTTCTGCCGGTCCCGTCAAGATTTATGCGCAAAATTGTTTGCGGGCTCCGGCTGGATGAAGTCAGCCGGCAATATGGGGGTATGTTCTTGTTTCACGCTATTACGTTCTCTCCCGCAGCATAGCCGCATGATTCTCCGGCGGTCTCCCGATACAAAACGGCCATCACGCCCATCGCCGCCGTGATCAGAACAGCCGCCAGCTTCATCGTCCTTACCATGTCCACTCACCTCCGCCAGAGTTCATGTGCGCCTTGCGCCCATGATATCCGGAGCAAAGAAAAGGCCACCGCAAAAGTCAAGCCGTTCATTCCCCGCGGCACAAGGCGGAGGGCGGTACAGCTACCTGCACCGCCCTCCGTCAGAAAAGCACTGGATCAGTGTATGGGATCATTTGTTATCGCACAGGCCCTTTTCCACCAGCCAATCGTTGATGAACCCTGCGATCTGGTCGTTGTTGTTATCCATCATCAGCATGTGGGAGTTTCCCTTGATGCCCATTTCCGGCAGATCCATCCACGTATAGTCCGCATGGATCTCGTCCAGCTTGGCACGCCAAGCTGGAATACCCCTGCGCACAGACTCCGCCCAGGAGTGAACAACCTTATAGTCGTCGCTCATAAAGTCACCGTACACGTACAGCTGGGGTATCTTGGCAAAAGCGCTCAGATCCTCGTCCAGCGCTGGCAGGCTCGCCGCCTCGATGAACACCACCGCCTTTACGAAGTCCGGATACTTCTGCATGATCTCCTTGGTATATAGCGCGCCCTGGCTGTGCACCATGATGATCACGCCGTCCACATGCTTCTGCAGCCGCTCGATATACTTGCAGTAGGCGTCGATAGTCCACTCGTCGGAGGTGAGCCACCGGGGTACGCCCTGCATCATCAACTGGTCGTAGTGGTCGATGGGGAACCGATTGCCCTCATAGGGGATGGGGTACGTTTCGCCCATCTTCAGGTTCAGCCATCGCGCCTCATAGGAATGGAATATCGGGGGTGTGGGGTTGATCTCCGGGAACTTCGCCCAGCTGGCGCGACCGCGCTCCACCGCGTCGGACACGTAGACATTGAATCCGTGGCGCAGAAACAGGGTGTCGAAGCCCTCCCGCCCATCGGGGGTCGTTTCCCAGGTGACGCCGGTCAGGCCTCCGCCATGCCACATCAGGATGGGGTACTTGCTGACAGGCTCGGCCAGCTCGGTGTACTGCACGTACATCTGCTTGGCCCAGTGGATACCGTTGGGGTCAGAGTGGAAGGTGAACTTGCCCTGATAGGGGAAATCCTCCACAGGCGCATTCTCCAGTTTCACCTTTTCGCCGCCCACATGAAAGCTGCCGCGATGCTTGACCTTGATAATATCGTCCATTACACTACCTCCCGTTACAGAACCAAGATACTGATGACGCCGGAGGCCACGATAGCCAGGGTAACGGCCACCAGGACCACGATGCCCTTGGACAGCGCCCACTGCTGGCCATCATCCGCGAAGATGTCCGTACTCAGCATGATGGCGGACTGACCGGAGCCGGAGGGCAGCAGGCAGGCGGTCAGGGTGCCAGTACCGATCAGGGCAGGGAACACGGAGACATTGATGCCCTCCTGGTACAGCACCACAGCCAGCGGTGCCAGTGCCGTCAGGAACAGGATTGCCGTGGCGGAGTTGGAGAAGAACTGCGTGATCAGACAGCTGAGGACACAGACGATGATCACCACGGTCACGATGCTCATACCTCCGAAGATGCCCTGGAAGATGCTCAGCAGCCAGGTGGCCACGCCGCAGACGTCCGCCGCCATGGCACCGCCGATGGCGATAACGGAGCCCACCGCGAAGATAATCTGCCAGTTGGTACCGTTCTTGAACACGTCGCCGATCTCGGCGATGGGCTCGCCGTCCACATGGATCAGACAAAGCAGGCAGATCACGAAGCCCATGAACAGATTCTGGCCGATGTTGTTCAGGAACAGATACACACCGGACTCAGAGGGTAGCAGCATCAGGATGAACGGATAGAAGAAGGTTAGAATCACGAACACCAGCACGATGACCTGCTTCTTGGACATCTTCTTGAACTCCTCCGTCTGCAGCACGGAGACATCCAACTCCTTCATGCGCGTCAGGTCGAACTTAAAGACGAAGCGTGCCAGGGCCATCAGGAACACGAAGGACAGAGCGGCCATGATGATGGCGGTGATCAGCCAGGTATTGCCGTCGCAGGCAGTGCCGATGGTATTCAGCTGCGCGTCGAAGATACTCATGTACAGCACGGAATAGGGCTTGAAGGGGAACAGCACCTCCGTGGTACCGGAGAGCGCCACGGTGGACAGCAGGAGGAAGCGGAACCAGTCGTCCTTTATGCTCATGCCCGTCACCTCCGAAACGGCGGACAGGATGGCAATAGCCAATAGGATGATGCCAAAGGAACCGATGACCGCGCCGATAACGATAATAGCCAGGAAGAAGAACGCGGTGAACAGATAGGGTCTGCCGTTGACCACCTTACGGGACAGCAGCCAGCGCACCAGGAACTCACCGGTCTTGGTTTTCTGGAAGATGTACACCATAATGAAGATGAAGATCATCAGCAAGGTGATGCTGTTGCCCAGCGTGGTGGTCACGATGGATGCGGCGGTATAGTATCCTGGGATCACGCAGGCCGTCAGCGCGATCACGGAGGACAGCAGCAGACCGCCGGTAACGATGCTCAGGTAGATCCACCCCACCATGATGCACAGGTACTGCACGCCCATTCGGGTCACGGGCCCCCACGTGGGGATGATAAAGCCGGCTACAAACATGATTAGCAGGGCAATCACTGTCTGTATCATTTTCGATTTACTTGTTTTCATGTGATTCCTCCTATGTTTTATTGTCGGGATGCTCTCCCGATGGCTACTGGGGTACCGGACTCACCGCAGCTTTTTCTCAACGTTGTCAAAGCGGTTCTCCTCCAGCTCTCTCACAAGGGGCAGACCGATGAAGTCGTTGAACTGCGAAAAGCTCATCATTCTATCCATATAATTCTTTGTCGTGCCGTTAGCCTGCAGATCCGCCAGCATGTCATACGCCGCCTTGGCGGCCACAAGCAGCGTAGATATGGGAAACACCACCATATCATAGCCAATGTCCTGCAGCTCCCTGGCAGTCAGCAGGGGCGTGCGGCCGGTCTCCACCATGTTGACGATAGTGCGGGTAGGGATCTCCTCGTTGACACGGCACATCTCCTCCACGCTCTCCACGCTTTCCACGAACACCACGTCCGCTCCCGCCTCCGCGTACAGCCTGCCGCGGCGTATGGCCTCGTCAATACCGTAGCGCGTCCGGGCGTCCGTACGGGCGATGATCAGAAAGTCCGGGTCGGTGCGGGCGGCGATGGCTGCCTTCAGCTTCATCACCATCTCTTGGGCGTCGATCACGTCCCGTCCCAGCATGTGCCCGCACTTCTTGGGCATGGTCTGGTCCTCCAGCTGGATGGCCGCCACACCGGTGCGCTCATACTCCCGTATGGTGCGCACTATGTTGACGTTGTTGCCGAATCCGGTATCCGCGTCGCAGATCACCGGGACGTTCACCGCCATGACCATGTCCGCGGCGCGCTCCGCCATCTCGCTCATGGTCATCAGACCCACGTCCGGCTGCCCCAGCTTGCTGGCGGACTGACCGTAGCCCGTCATGTACACGCAGGAGAAGCCCGCAGCCTCCGCCAGTCTGGCACTGAGTGCGTCATACGCACCCGGCAGTATCAGTATCTCGTCGGATTCCACCAGTTCTCGCAGTCGTTTTCTTGCCTCCATACACACTCCTTTCTCTAACTCTACACGGAGCGCCGGATCAGATCACGTGGTCCTCTGCCAGCGTCTCCAGCTGCTCTTTGTCCAGACCCAGCAGCTGGCCGTAGATCTCTTCGTTATGCTGGCCCAGCGCCGGTGCGCAGGTCACGACCTCCGGCATCATATCCAGCAGCTTGACGGGGTTTCCGTTGACGCGCATATCGCCGATGACCGGATGCTTCACGGGGATGAACATCTGGCGGTCCTCCACGACGTGAGGGTCATGGCTGATCTGGTACAGATCGTTGATGGGGGCCGCGGGGACGCCGGCGGCATCGATGGCGTCGTAGGCCTCCTCCGCCGTCACGGTGGTGCTCCACTTCTCGATCTCCACCTTCAGGGCGGCGTGGTTCTCGCAGCGCAGGGCGTTGTTCAGGAAGCGGGGATCGGTCAGCAGATCCTCGCGGTGCAGCACCCTGGTACATAGCAGGTTGAACAGCTTATCGTTGCCGCAGCCGATGACGAAGCTGCCGTCCTTGGCCTTGAAGGAATCATAGGGATAAGCGGAGGCGTAGCGATTACCGATACGGCGGGGCAGCTTGCCGGAGGCGAAGTAGCGCTGGGTTCCGGTCTCCAGACTGGAGATCACGCTGTCCACAAGGGCCACGTCCACGCGCTGGCCCTTTCCGCTGAGTTCTCTGGCGTGCAGCGCCATCAGGACGCCGATGGTCAGATGGCGGTGCCCACACGCAGGGGCTCGCCGTCCGGCTCACCGGTGATGCTCATCAGTCCGCCGTAGGCCTGAGCGATGATATCGTAGCCCGGGCGGGCGGAGCAGCGGCCATAGCTGCCAAAGCCGGATACCGCCGCGTAGATGATGCGCTCGTTGGCCTCCTGCAACACCTCATAGCCCAGCCCCATCCGATCCATCACGCCGGGGCGGTAGTTCTCCACCACCACGTCGGCCTTCTTCACCAGCGCAAGGAACATCTCCTTGCCCTTGGGTTCCTTCAGGTTCAGGGTCACGCTCTTCTTGTTGCGGTTCACATTAGCATAGTAGAGGCTGGAACCGTTGACAAACGGCCCCATGCCCCGTGTGTCGTCCCCCTTGACGGGGATCTCGATCTTGATCACATCCGCGCCGAAATCCGCCAGCATCATGGTGCAGTACGGACCGGCCAGCACCCGCGTCAGATCCAGCACAACAATATCCTGTAAAGCTTTCATGTGTTCCTCCTGTCAGCAACACGGACTTTTCGCCGTAATATTCATTTGATGCCCGCTGTACACGCCGTCAATCTCCCCGTGCTGCTCCTTGGACAGTGCCAACAGCTTGTCGAAATCGATGCCGGTGTCGTATCCCATGCGCTGCAGCATATAGACCAGGTCCTCCGTGGCGGTGTTGCCCGATGCGCCCGGCGCGAAAGGGCATCCGCCCAAGCCGCCCAGCGTTGACTGCACCGTGTCCACACCGGCCTCGATGGCCGCCAGTGTGTTCACCAGTCCCATGCCCCGGGTGTCGTGGATGTGTACCTGCAGCTTCATGTCGGGGAAGTTCCCCCGTATTCCCTGCACCGTGCGGCGCACCTGCGTGGGGTCGGCAATGCCGATGGTGTCCGCCAAGTACACCGTGTCCACGCCGCTGCTGCGGATGCGTTCCACAAAATGCAGCACCTTATCCAACGTGGGTATGCCCTCAAATGGGCAACCGAAGGTGGTGGCCATGCCGATGCACAGCTCCAGCTCCGGGAGGCTCTCCCGGATGCGGCGCAGCTCCTCAAAGGACTGGTCATGGGTTCGGTTGATGTTGGCCTTGTTGTGGGACTCGCTGACGGAGATGACATAGGTCAAGTTCTTCAGCCCCGCCGCCCTGGCCAGCTCCGCCCCCTTGAAGTTGGGAACAAGCGCCACCAGTTCTTTGTCTGGATACTTCTCCACGCAGTAGTGGGCCACCTCCCCGGCGTCCACCATCTGCGGGATGGACTTAGGGCTGACGAAGGAGGTGATCTCAACACTCTCCAGTCCGCAGGCAAACAGCCCGTCGATGTACTTCAGCTTCTCCTCCGTGGGCAGCACCCGTTTGAGGTTCTGCCAGCCATCTCTCGGTCCGCACTCAAGGATCTTTACTTTCTGCATTTCCTGTGCGCCTCCTATGTTTTTAATCGTTGTTAGCTTATTTTGCTTAATTTTAATCTATCTGATTAAAAAATACAGCAGGCAGGCAGAAATGTCAATGGTCAAAAGCAAAATCAGGGAAATAGACAGAATATATCCGCTATTTTTGTATATAGCGTCACGTGCTTTTTATTTAAATTCCAAATACGCTCGCATTTATATTCATTTAAGTCTTGACAAATGTGGTTAAAAACGATATAGTTAAGCAAAAGATTAAGGAAGGGTACCAAAATGGGCGTCAAACTGAAGGATATTGCGGAGCAGTGCGGCACATCCGTGGCCACTGTCTCCTATGTGCTCAGCGGCAAGGGGGCCGAGTGCCGCATCTCCCCCGACATGCAGGAGCGTATCTTCGACACGGCGGATCGTCTGGGCTACACACGGCGTGCCGCCCCACCCAAGCTAAAACGCAGCCGCGTCGCCATCTACTGGCCCAAAATAGGTCTGGAGACTACGCTGGTCAGCATCATGAACGGCCTGAACTCCGCAATTTTGTTCGATACCGTTCCTGTCAGCATCTCCATCTGCCCCTACGAGGCCAATAACTTGCACTTGGAGGATGACCTGTGGTCCAGCCGCGTATACGATGCCGCCATCATCATTTCCGCCGGTGCCGGCGACCTCGCCACCCTTTCCAAACGTAAAACAAAAATTCCAGTAGTTATCCATAATCGCCTCCTCCCCGGCTACCCCTGTGTTTCCGTGGATCAGGAGGCCGCCGGCCGCATCGCTGCGGAGCAGGCCGTCTGCAAAGCCGGTGACAACATCGGCCTTGTCATCAACCCCACGCCGTTCCTTGGCCTGACCCAGCGCGGCACCGCCATCAGCCGCACCTGTCAGGAGTACGGTGTGGACATCCACTCCCGCACCTTTTACTGTGAAAATGACATTGACGCCGGTTATGAACTGGGCATCCGGATGATACGCAGCCATCAGGTGCCCAAGGCCATCATCTGCACCTACGACATCGTGGGCTTCGGCCTCATGCGGGCACTGATCGAGGCCAACTATAAGGTGGGCAGCGATGTACAGATCATCAACACCTGCACCTCCCTGCCCCAGTTCTTCGCCAAGTCTACCCCCTCCATGACCGTGGTAGACCTGAAAATGGAGGAGATCACCCATCGCGCCGTGCGGCTGGCCATCGAACTTGCGCTGCGGCATCTGGACGGTGGAGACATCCGTCCCACCATTGTGGCACCACAGATCATCTACCGCGAGTCCTCCCCCGTCCCCACCTACGAGGAAATCGAATACCTTAAGCGCTGCAAAGCCGCCCACTCCACAGACCTCGTCTGATACAGCACCGCACGGCCAGAAACGGTCACGCCGTTGCCCGTGTAAGTCTCAATGGTACTATCGTTATAGATGGACGTGCGGCACATATCCGCCAGCGCAGGCGCAACGGTGTCCTTGGACGCGATGGTGATGCGCACTGTTCCCCGTCGGTAACCGATATAAAAATATCTCCCGGCAGAGCCGTAATCTCATTAAGATAATCCGTCAAAAGAACCCGTCTCTGAGCGAGAAATCCAGAGGCGGGTTCACCGACTCATAGGCCCGAAAAAGGGCACGACAACGGCGCGGAGGGGCCTCCGCGAAAAACAAATAAAAGCCGCATTAAATTGCTCTGTACTGAAAACTGCGCAGGCGCTTCACGCGCATATTTCTCGGCTTTTGTTGGCCTGATCGGACAGGGAGCAGAAAACTTACAATGAGTGATTCTACTTTTGCCGCAGATACAAATCCGAGCAGAAACGCCCGTGCAACGCGGTCAGCAAAAGCAACATTCACATGGTAGAGATATTTACCCTTCGGCTGCATAAAAGCAGCATGTAGCCGAAGTAGGGATGCAAAATTGCAAAGCGTCATTTTGGCGAAGATCTTCTGCATAATGAACGGACGCTTTTTGCATGGAAGTGTGTCAGTGCAAGGGTAGGTTTCAGATCCCGAAAAGAGGTTTAGATACCCCGGCGTTGTCCTGGAGATGCTGGAGCAAAGCACCGCAATGGCCGATTGTCCCGCCAGAGAAAGCGGTTTGAAGATTCATGCTGCGCGTTTCGCTCATGGGCTCTTGACTCTTCTCGAAGAGAGGAACATACGGGACGAAATCACCGTGGTAGCCGTTTGCCTCAAGGATGGGCTTGAAGCAGGTATAGGCCTTTTTGTTATCCCACCAGTAATAGTGAGCCGGGGAGAGGAAGACGGTACCGCTCTGACCGACCTTAATATCAACGACGCTGTCGTTGGTAAGAGGCTTGCGTGTATCAGTATCTGGTGTCCGCCAAATCCGAACAAACGATCCAACAGCTTGTAAATCTTTGGGGAGACAGCAGATGCACATGTAATGACATCGCCTTTAATGAAGCGGAATGCGTCTATTCATTTGAGGGCTTTTGCACCACCGTCTTCGACGTAATGGAACGGGTAATTCGAGTCATACACCAAATTAAATCCTCTGGGGGAAAAGAAGAATTTACTATCGCAGGGAAATGCTCTACTGATTATGACTGCTCACCTTTCCTGATCGATTGTTCCGGTGATGAGCCAATGATTAAGGCCGTTCAGGGCGATCCGGACGATGACGAAGGTTGTTACTACGCATTTTGTGAAGCTGAATATTTTGAAATACCGAATCTGTTGGAAGACGAATCTTTTCGGCCGTTCAAGCAAGCGGTTGACGAAGATCTTCCGCTGGGTGGTTTTTTGGATACCTCTTATGAAGAATGGTACACCGCCGCTTTGTCCGGCGAATGAGTCCGAATCATTCCCATATCGCAAAAAGGAGAGCCGCCTGCGTTTGCAGGCGGCTCTCCTTTTGTATCAGGCGATAATGGTGGCCCGGCTCTCGCCGGTCTTTTCTTTTTTCACCACGATCTGCTTGTCTATCTTCTCCTTCAGCTCCGCTACATGGGAGATAATGCCCACCAGGCGGTTGCCCTCTGTCAGCCCCGCCAGTGTGTTATACGCTTTGCTGAGGGCCTCGGAATCCAGTGAGCCAAAACCCTCGTCCACAAAAAGCGTATCCAGATGGATACCGGTGGACATCTGCACCTCATCGGACAACCCCAGAGCCAGCGCCAGAGAAGCAAGAAATGCTTCGCCGCCGGAGAGCGTATTGACGCTCCGCTCGGTCGTGTTGATATGGTCGATGATGTCCAGCTCCAAACCGCTTTGGCTCTTCTTGTTGTCCGCTTCCTCGCGGCGCTTCAGGTCGTATTGACCTCCGGACATCTTTTGCAGGCGGATGTTGGCACGCGCCAGAATGCGTTCAAAATAGGTAGTCTGGATATATGTCTCCAGCATCACCTTGTCCTTACCGTATACGGAGCCGTTCGCCGTGTCGGACAAGGCTTTCATCCATGCGTACTTTTTATCCAATACTTCTATTTCAGCCGCCTTACCGGAGATGCCCTCCAATGCACTCTTGTTAGCAGAAATACTGGCGTGAACGTTTTTTTGCTTTGCCATAGCGACGGCTTTTTGCGAGACATATTCGTCCTTCTTCGCCTGCAGCTGCTCGGTATCTATATCCGTTCCGTTTTCCAGCTGCTTGTGAAGCTGCTCAATGGTGCCGCGAATGCCGGCCAGATTTTCCTTGCTTTGATTATACGCTGTTTCCGCTGTTTTCAAGTTTTGGCGCAGCTTATCCGACTCTTCCCGCAGATTGCTGATCTCCGCCTCGGCGGTAGCCTTATCTGAAAATGCCAACCTGTTCCGGAGCACATGGATCTGTGCCTCGCTGCTCTCAGCCTTTGCCGTCAAAGACGCGATCTCCGCCGTTTTCATGGCAATTGTTTCTTCCGCCGCACGCAGGAGCAGTTCCTTTTTCGGAAGCAGGATATCCAGTTCCTCTCGTCGCGCCATCTTTTTCGCAAGTGCCGCGATCTGCACATTCAGCCCCTCGATCTGCATGGCAAGAAGATTTTCCTGCTCCTCTGCCGCTTTTGCGCCATCCGCCAGCGAGATACCCGGAATCAGCCTGTCCAACTCCTTGGCAAGTGTCCCCTCTGTTGTATCGACCATTCCCTTCCGCTTCTGTGCTTCGTTGCTGGCTTTCTTTGTTTTATCCTGCGCTCTATTGTATTCTGCCTTGGCCTTCTTTACATCCACCTCGGTAGGCGCGTCCTCTGCAAGCACAGCCAGATGAGGATGTTCTATAGAACCGCAGACGGGGCATGCCATGCCAGCAGTCAGGCCACTTGCCATAATGCCGGCCTGCTCCCGCAGGAACGCACGCTCCTTGACCTCGTACTCCCGCAGCAACTCAGAAGAGGTCTCTTCCGCTTTCAGATATTCTTCTTGTCTTTTCGCTAATTCTGCCTGCTCACGCGCAAGCCCCTCCATGCCAGAAAGGAAATCCACAAACTGCTTTTGCCGGTCTCCCAGCTGCTGCAGCTGCGCGGCCAGTTTTTCCTTCTCAGCACTCACATCGGCAAGATCCTTTTGCTCCGTCCTCAGTTCCGTAATCCCGGTCGTCAAATCGTTTTTTTCTTTTGCGGCACTCTCTTGCGCCGCGTGTGCCCCCGCCAGATCTGTCTGAGCCGCAGCAAGAGCCGCCGCGTGAGTATCCAACTCATCGTAGGACGGCAGCAGCAACTCCATTTCCGCGATTTTGCTCTGAATCTTTTCCTGTGCCGGAACAGTTTTCTGTGCCGCATCCAGTGTGGCTTTTGCGGTCTCAAGCGCCACCGTCAGCATTGCTTCTTCGGCCACACGTTCCGCAAGCGCCGCTCTATTGGTTTCATACGCCTCTGCCTGTGTCAGCTTCGATGTGATCTGCTCCAACGCCTTCTCCACCGTGTCCAACGCAGCCTCCAACTGGGATTCCGCCTTTTGATCCTCGGCCAAAAGTGTCCGAAGCAGCTCCATTACCTCCGTTATAGGAAGTTCCCCGTTTTTGGCTTTCTGCACATCCAACGCGTAAACGGAATCCTCGTCACAGGTCATCCCATTGATATACTGCTGGATGCTTTGGCTTGCCTGTTCGCGTTGTGTCCTAATTTCTCCGGTACTTTCTTTTAACTGATTTTGCAGCAACACATAGAAGTCGGTTTTAAAAATATCCCGAAATATCTTCTGCCGTTCTTTGGTATCCGCTTGCAGTAGCTTTCGGAAATCGCCTTGTGAGATCATGGCAATCTGAGAGAACTGCTCTCGCGTCAAACCGATGATTTCGCGGATCGCCGCATCCACTTCTCGCTGTTTAGTAATTAGCCGCCCATCAGGATAGGTCAGCTCCGCACCAGCAAGCTCTGTTGTGGTTCCGGTGCCCCGGGTCTTTGCTCGTTCATACGCTGGATTTCGTGTCACTGTATAGGATTTCCCTCCGTAGGCAAAGGTAAGCTCCACATATGTCGGAGCATCGTCTTTGGCATACTTGGAACGCAGCATGGTGGAATCCCTGTTATTACCGCTGGCCTCACCGAACAAGGCAAATGTGATGGCGTCAAAAATCGTTGTCTTTCCCGCGCCGGTATCGCCTGTGATCAGGTAAAGCCCGCTGCTACCCAGACAGTCAAAATCCAGCACCTGTACACCTGCGTAAGGGCCAAATCCCGCCATTGTCAGTTTCAAAGGCCTCATTCCACACCATCCTTAATTGACTCGATGAGCTCCTGCATGAAGGCACACTGCTCATCACTCATGGGTTGGTTATTTTGCTTGGCATATAGCTCCGCAAACAATTCAATCGGTGATTTCAGATGTACATCCTCCGCCTTGTCCAATACCTGATTTGTGCGGGTGCGGGTATTGTCGTAAGTGACTTTCATCAGATTGGGATAGATGACTCTCAGACGCCCCACCGCTTCCGGCACATCTTCCTCGTCTGTGAGGATGATATGGATGTAATCCTCCGTTGCTGTTCCACTGTAATTTGCCTTGTCTGTCAATTCCGCAAACGTCCCCCTGAGCTGGCGCATATCGTGTCTGGGTGTCAGCGGGCAGAGATGCAGCTCCAGATTTTTCTTTGCTCCCAGCTCCACCACGGTAACACTCTTGTGGTGACCGCACTCTGAAAAAGAATACTTCAGCGGCGTTCCGCAGTAGCGTATCCGGTTGGAACCAATATTCTGCGGGCCATGAAGATGTCCCAGCGCCACATAATCAAAGCCCTCAAACACCTCTGCGTCTACATTATCCGTGCCGCCTACAGAGAGTTCTTCCGACTCGCAGGTAGCTGCGCCGGTGACGAACTGGTGTGTCAGCAGTACGTTCCGAGCCGTTTGATCCACTTCCATGTACTGTATCGCCGTGCGAATGGCATCGGTATAGCTTTCGATACCCTCATCGGGATAAAAACGCTTTACATGGACGGGCTTTACAAACGGCAGTAGCCAGAAGTTCACCGCGCCATATTCATCCGTGAGCGTAACAGGTTCTATCTTCCCACTGTATACAGGTGAAATATGTATGCCGCTGTGTTCCAGAAGTCGATTGCCAAAAGCCAATCGCTCCGGACTGTCATGGTTGCCGCTGATGATGAAAACCGGTAAATCTCGCTTGGCCAACCGACATAGGAAATCGTCAAACAGCGTTACCGCCTCCGCAGGCGGTATGCTCTTGTCGTAGACATCCCCTGCGATCAGCACCGCATCCGCCTTTTCGGCGTCAATGATCTGTAGTATCTGCCGCAGGACATACTCCTGATCCTCCAGCATGGATACCTCGTTGACCCGCTTTCCGATATGCAGGTCAGACAGATGAATCAGTCGCATAGGAAACCCCCCTCTTCTATCTTCTGTGCTTTATACCATCCACACTAGAACAATACAATTTCCCAGTCGATAGCACTTTTCTTTAGTCTGATGCAAAAGGTTCTTTGATTGCTTATAAGTATACCGCATCCACCCTCGTCTTTTAACCTCCACCCCACCCCCCGCGCACGCCCCCTCGAATTTGACCTCTCCCGTGCCTGAAACACCCCTTAAACGCCTCATTTACAGGTCAAATTTTTGTCTGATGCGCATAGCTGTCAAGCCAGCAAACCCTTGCGCGACAACGGCTTCAAGTCCTTGCCAATAGGGACTCTCTGGATTGGAAGGACTACGACGCGGACACCATCTGCAAGCGCGTGACCTCCAAGGTTCAGCCCGGCAGCATCGTGCTGTTCCACAACGCCGCGCTGCACACGCCGGAGGCGCTGCCCGCCATCCTCACCTGTCTCATCAACAATGGCTACACTGTGGTGCCCATCTCCCAGCTGATCCTGCCCCAGCCCTACACCATCGACCACACCGGTCGGCAGTTCCCTGCGGAAGAATTGTCTTAAAAATGCCAAAATGCACTTGTTTTTCAATAAGCGGAAATGCGGCGGAATTATATCTGACCCTCAAAAAGGGCAGGACCGACACCCACTGTCCATGCAGCGGTTGTCGGTCCTGCCCCGTATAAGGAAGGGGGTTAGATCATATACTTCAGAACATCTTGTACTCGTTCAGAGCCATGGCCACGTAGCTGATCATGGTGTTGATGTCGAACACGGGGATGTCCAGCTCGTCGCGGATGCGGGCGGAGTAGGGCGGCAGATCCGTACACTCCAGTACCACGGCGCCGATGTCGGGGTGCTCCTCCAGACCCTTGCGGACCACACCCACCACCTCGTCGGTGACAGCCTCCAGGTCGAACTCCTCGTTGGGATGTGTGTAGATACGGCCCCACTCCGGCTGATCGTGGAGGCTCAGGATCACCAGATGGTCGCGATCCGTGATCTTGGCCCGCTGCAAATGCTCCTCCCGCAGGTGGTTCTTGTTGGCGGTCAGCACCGCCACCTTGCGGTTGGGTCCCACCATCGTCTGTACAAAGGGGACCTGCAGCAGCGCACTGGTGAACACCAGCTCCGGCACCGCGGCGGCCAGCCCCTCCTGATAGTAGGCGGTAAAGCCGCAGCTGGTGGTGATGGCCTTGACACCCTGCTCCGCCAGGTCCTTGCACACGGCGATGAACTTGTCCAGCATCTCCTGACAGGGATTGGCTTCAATGGTGTCCATGTTGGCGCCCTTGACGCGCAGCATCATCACCTCGAAGGGGTAGGAGTCGGGGTTGGTGCTGTTGCCGGGCAGGGACTCCAGCTGCAGCTGGGCGGGAAGGACCTGCCCCTCCTCCCAGCGCAGGATACAGATCTTGGGCTTCTTCTCCATGAATATATCTCCTTTTCTCCCGCGCACAGGGCCGCGGGCGCAAATAGCTATACTTGTATATACAAAGCTCTACAACTATGATTTTTGCACAAATCCCGGGAAATGGCAAGTATCATTTCCGTGGGCGGCCGCTTTTCTATCATTTCACCAATAAAAGTCCCCTCCTGTTGTGATATTTGTGAATGTGCACATACCTATCGAAAAAATAGAATCATTCAAATATGTCAATAGAGTCTGCCACATATATGAAAAATTTTGTCCCCGTTGGCCACTCTCCGTTCCGTTTTTTCGAATTTTTTCCATATTTATGCACAAATTGCTTGTGTTTAGTTGTATGAGCATGTATAATATATATGTCGTCAAAGGTGCCGGATGCAGGGCAGCCGCGGCTGCCGCTGCGTCGTTTTCATTTCTCCCGTTTTGTCATTTTGCTCAAAAATTGAGCCTCGATCATTCTTTTGGAGGACACAACACTATGGACCGTGCTGCGATGCTCACTCTTGACAAAGCCAATGCCAAACCTCTGCACATTCAAATTGAGGAATCTATCCTCCAGAAGCTGGAATCCGGAGAGTGGGCGCCCGGCAGGCTGATCCCCTCCGAAAACGAGCTGAGCCATATCTACGGCGTCAGCCGCACCACCGTGCGCAACGTCATCACCAAGCTGGTGCAGGAGGGACTGCTGTTCCGCATTCCCGGCAAGGGCACCTATGTGGCTGAGCCCAAGATCGTGGCTCACTCCCTGACCTACGCCGGCATCCGCGAGCAGCTGGAGCAGATGGGCTACGAGGTCTCCACCCGCCTGATCTCCATGGGTCTGGAAACTGTGGACCAGAAGATCATGGAGCACTTCCCCGGTCTGGACGACCCCCACTTCTATGTGGTGCGCCGTCTGCGCATGCTGAAGGGCGAGCCCCTGAGCATCCACATCTCCTACCTCCCCCACGCCTACTGCCCCGGCATCGACCAGTACGACCTCAGCGGCGAGCAGCTGTGTACCGTGCTGAGCCGCGTGTACGGTCTGAACCGTGCCAAGGCGGTGGAGACGCTGGAATCCGTGGCAGCCAGCTCCACGGAGGCCTCCCTGCTGAACATCTTCCCCGGCCAGCCGCTGCTGCTGCTGCAGGATCGCATCCTGGATGCCAGCGGCCGCACCTTTGAGTACAGCAAGGTGGTGTTCCGCGGCGAGAAGATCAAGATCACCATGGAGATCTGACGCCGCGTCTCACAGAATACAGCAAAAAGCATCCATCCTTTCGGATGGATGCTTTTTTTGTTGCAGACAGCAGCTTTTATGCGTGGGATCACTTGTCGCACAGATGACGGGCCACCAGATGCCCGGGAGAGACCTCCTTCAGCACGAAGATGATCTGGAGTTCCTGACGCATCTTCTTCATCTGGCGGGCGTTGTACTTGAATACCCACCTGCTGGAGATCAACCGCGCCATCGGCGGCGCCGGCGGTGTGGCCGCCCTGAAGGCCGCCAAGAAGAACGGCGCCACCACTTCCTTCGACCTGAACTACCGCCACACCCTGTGGAGCAAGGAAGCTGCCCAGGCCGCCATGGTGGAGCTGATGCCCTACATCGACGTCATCATCACCACCGAGGAGGCCTACGACGTGATGAACGGCGGCTCCGCCCGCGTCAAGCGCTGAATTTACTGATTACCACCTTCCTAAATATGTGCAGGAGGAGGACACCCCCGATGGGTGTCCTCCTCCTGCCTTTTCTGTTCCCCTGCCGCCCCATGTTAACGGCAGGTCCCCCATCAGCGTGAAGCCTGCGCCGCACTCAACCGGTGAAGCCGCCGCCCACATCCTGCCCCAGATCACAGGTGTAGACCCACTCCACTGTGTCGCCGTCCTGTAAGACGTACCGCGAGCAGCCGTAGTTGGGATACCAGCCGTTGACGGCGTACATCCAGCCGGACTCGCTGCCCGCATCGAACTCATAGAGGTTGCCGATGCCCTCGATATACGCGCTGTTGTATACCGGCGTGAAGCTGGATTCCATGTGGATCTTGTTCTCGCGGCACACCCGCTGCAGAACATCGTAGACACTCTCGCCCTGGGAGAAGGTGACCTCCGTGGCGGGCAAAAGCACGCCGTCATCAGGCACCAGCGGTTTCTTACTGTCGGCGCACTTATCCCAGTTATCCAGGATCGTGGCGCAGGAGATGGAGATGGTACACGTCAGCTGGGTGCCGGTATCCACCACCGCGTCGTCCGGCTCCACCGGCGCGGGCTTGCCATCGGGCACGGGGTCGGTCTGGTACTGGTCCTTCCCCTCCGTCTGCTGGGCGCCGCCTGGCGGCGTATCCGCTGCGCCGCCCTGGACGCCGCAGCCCGCCGGCAGCAGCAACAGTACCGCCAGCAAAAGCGCCGCAATGGGCGATTTTTTCTGCTTCTTCATCATGCGATTCTTTCCCCTCAGTTTCTTTCGCGCGTTAAAGCGCCGCGCAGGGTTGTTTTTCACAGGCGCTCGCCGCCCAGATACACGGCCTGCCGCGCCAGCGTGTCATCGCACACCACAAAGTCGGCGGGCAGCCCGTCGGCGATGATGCCGGTCTCCCCCGCCCTGCCGATCTCCCTTGCGGGGATGGCGGTGGCGGCCAGAACTGCCTGCTCCACAGGGACGCCGAAGGCGGCGGCGTTCCGCATGCAGTCGTACAAATTGGCAGCGCTGCCGGCGATGGTGCCGTCGGAGAGCCGCGCCACGCCGCCGGCAAGGAACACATCCTGCCCGCCCAGCGTGTACTGTCCGTCCGGCATGCCGCAGCAGCGCAGCGCGTCGGAGATGAGGCAGACGCGGTTTGGGAACAGCCTGAACGCCATGCGCACGGCGCTGGGATGGACGTGGTGGCCGTCGCAGATCAGCTCCGCCGTGACGCTCCCCCGCTCCGATGCCGCGCCGATCGGGCCCGGATGCCGGTGGTGGATGCCGGGCATGGCGTTATAGAGGTGGGTCAGATGGGTGGCTCCCGCGTCAAAAACGGCGGCGGCCTCCTCGTAGGAGGCGTCGGTGTGGGCCACGGAGACGGTACACTTTTCCGATGCGCGGCGGGCAAATTCCACCGCGCCGGAAAGCTCCGGCGCCACATCCGCGATGCGCAGCAGCCCCTCCGCCGCGTTGTACAGGCGGGCGAAGGCATCGTAGTCCGGCAGGCGGAGATATGCCGCGTTTTGGGCGCCCTTTTTCTTCTCGGAAAAGAAAGGCCCCTCCATCTGGATGCCCAGCAGGCGGGCGCAGCCTTTCGGCGCGATGCGGTGCAGGCGCACCGCCGTGCGGAACGCCGTTTCCAGCACGTCGTAGGGCAGCGTCATGGACGCGGGAGCAAAGGACGTGACGCCGTTTTTTGCCAGATAGGCGGCCATTTTTACAAGGCCGTCGTAGTCCCCGTCGGAGAAGTCCGCGCCGGAGTTGCCGTGGGTGTGTACATCCACCAGTCCGGGGATGACCCGCGCGCCGCGAAGGTCCACGCCCTCTCCGTCCGCCGCGTCCGCCAGCACGTGAGCGAACCGGCCGTCCTCCACGGAGAAGCCGCCGGAGACAAAACGGCCGCCCACAAAAATCAAACCGTTTTCAAACCGCATATCACACCTCCGGCAGACTGGCCGCCGCCACAGACTGGCCCACGCGGCGGAACTGCTCGTCCGGCAGGGTCACGGAAACGTGCAGCGCCGGATACTCCTCCGCCAGCACACGGCGGCACTCGGATACGATGAGCTCGCCGCCGATGCCGGAGGCCACGCGGCCCAGCACCATCAGATTTTTCAGCTCATACACCCCTGCGTACAGCGGCAGGGTGTGGCCCAGATAGACGCCGATGTCGCGGAAAATGGTCAGCGCCCGGGGGTCGCCCGCCGCGGCCAGCTCCTGCACGGCGCTGAGCTTTTCGGCGGGGGTCAGCATCTCCGGCAGTGGAATACCGGCGGCGGGAGCCAGCCGGATCACGGCGTCCTGCGAGAAATACTGCCCGCCCACGCCGATATCGCCGGACCAATCGTCCTTCGCCGCCTGCGGGCTGAGGTCCACAGGGGCAAAGGCCAGCTCATTGAACCAGCCCAGGATGCGGCCCTCCCCGTCCACGTAGCCTGCGGCCTGGCTGGTGCCCATGGCGAGGCCCATGACGCAGGTGTCCCGCAGGCTCATGGCTCCCGCCAGTGCCGTGACATCGCCGTCGTTGGCCACCGCCACCGGCACGTTCCCCAGCGCCGCGGCGGCGCGGGTGTAGATGGTGCGGACCAGCTCGTGCTTTTCCGGAGACACCTGCACGAACAGAGACGACACCATGGGGGAATCATTCAAAATCACACCGGCGGAGGACACGCCGATGGCGTCCACCCGCGGCAGATGGGCTGCCGCCGCACGGAGCGCCGACAGGATGCCGTCGTAGTGGTACTGGGGGTCCGGCTGCGTCTTGGGGTGCCAGACCACCTCCTCGGCATAGACCATTTCGCCGTTGATAACGGCGGAGACCTTCCGGTCGGAGCCGCCGGCGTCGAAGCCGATGCGGCAGCCGCTCAGGTGGCCGCCGATCTTCCGCGCGCCGCTGCGGGCGGCGGGAAAGTCCCGCTCCGCCACGGATTCCAGCGTGAAGGGACGCCGGAACACCGTCTCCATCAGCGATGCGTCAAAGGCCCGGGAGCCATGGGGCCCGTATATTTCCGCCAAGCGGCGGGTCAG
>OBLG01001106.1_pt1 | contig 22712 bp, 19 predicted proteins | sample 1517451 | NCBI WGS metagenome assembly OBLG01 (sample SAMN04571694, study PRJEB22368) | human gut metagenome | biome: human gut; material: stool | host: Homo sapiens | place: Luxembourg | collected 2012-06-29
CACAAGGAAGGTGGCAACGTGGTTGCCGTGGCTGCCGCGGCCGAAGCCTTCGTCCGCGCCGTTGGCGCGCGCCTGTGCGGAGGCCACCTGAGTGCCGCCGGCCACGAATATGACCTTATCGCGTATACCCATTTCGGTAGCGATGCGGTTTATTTTGGATATGTTCTTATAGTGTATGTCGTCGTGGCTGATTATGGTGGAAGCAAGCATTGCGTCCGCATTCAGCTCAACCGCCGCATTGACCAGCTTTTCGGGCGGCACGCTGGTGCCAAGGTAATGCACCTCTATGCCGTATTTCTCTATGCCGCCGTGCTTAATGTCTATTATCTCCCTAAGGCCCACGCTATGCTCGTCCTCGCCCACCGTGCCGCAGACGACCTTCATGGGCTTGCGCTCTATATCGGCGCGGATGGCGTCGTCGCTCATCACGTCCGGCTCCTTGGGCAGCACCAGCTTGTCTATTTCTATGCTGAAAGGCACCTTGCCCTTGGCCTCTATGCGCGTACCCTCGGCGGGGTGCATTATCTCCTTAGATATCACCTCTATGTCCGTCAGGTTCATACGCTTGCAGCATTCTATTGCCGCCGCCTCGGCAATCAGCTTATTTGCCGGGAAGAACATGGTCAGCATAACCGTGCCGTCCGCCAGCCATTCCATTTCGGGACGGATGAACTTTGCGCCGGGCTGTGCGAACTCCTTAACCTCCGCCATGCGCACGGTGCAGTTGTCCTCTTCGTCCAGCTCGTCTATAAACACTATCTTGTCCGGATTTTCCAGCGTGCAGCCGCCTATAAGGTCGCTGGGGTTGGTTGCGCCGTACTGGGCAATGTTGTTAAAGCCGTAATGCGCGGTAACGGGGGCCATATAGTCGCTTTCGCGCTTAACTATTGTGCCCGCGCCTATGCCGCCGTCTATCTTCCTGGCAATGCCGTCGTTATTGCGCTCCGGGAACATGCCGCTGTCCACGAACATGCCCGCTTCAACCGCGTTGAAGTAGCCGCCCATTTCAACCATTTCCTCAAGGAACAGCACAGCGCGTTCCTTCAGCTCGCGCGCCTTTTCCCTAAGGTAGCCGTCCTTTTTCAGCTCAACCATTTCCATCAGCCCGTCCATGCCCACAAGCGCCTGCTTCGCCGTGTCGCACGCTTCTATGTTATATATGTGCCAGGGCACGTTGCGGCCTTCGTCAGGCGTTATGGTTGACTGTATATCGGCGCTGGTAAGCTTTGATATCATCATGTTCAGCACATGGGTAACGGTGGCTTCGCGCGTGGAGGATTCGATATACTTTGTGTTCATCTGCGCGCGCATACGGTATTCATGGAAAAGATCGCGCAGCGCAACAGCGTAGGGCAGGTCTATATGTATGCAGGGCGCGGGGGTAGCCGTGGGGGGAACGGTGGAAAGGCAAATGTTCTTCTTATCCACGCCTACCTTGGCGGAGAATATGGCGTTTATGCCGTGCTGAACCATAAGCTCCGGCATGACCTTCCATGCGTCGCGCGCGGTGGCGTTGGCATTATGCGCGCCGTCTATCTGCGCCTGTCCGGCCCATGCTATCAGCTTTTTGCTCTCGCATGCGTCAACAAAGCTCCTTATCATGTTTATGTTGCGGTAAATAACGTTGTACTGCGGGTCCTGATGCACGCCGTTCACGCCTTCTTCCGCGAACATAACGGCTATATCCGGCCCCGCAACGCCGGAAACGTAGCTGTGGTAATTTATGGGGCGGCCCACTTCGTCCTCTATCATGTCCAGCGCCTTGCGCTGCGCGCGCACCTGCTTTCGGGTAACGGGTATGCCGCCCATGCCCTGCGGGGAGCCTTCTATAAGCCCGTCAAAGTGGCTCTGCCCCGCGGTGCGGATAACCATTATGTGGTCCGCGCCGTGGTGCGCGGCAAGCCTCATGCGGCGTATATCGTCCTCAAAGCGGCCTGATGCTATTTCCGTTGTTATCGTGGGCAGCGGCTGCGGGTCTATATCGCCAAAGTAATGCGCCGGCGGCAGGGGTACGCTTGATTTAAGGGGTTCGGAGCAGTCCTCGTAGGTGAACTGGCCCAGCTTCAGCCCGGGCGCGGGCGTGCGCCACGTCCACCCATGGCGGCGCGGATGATAATGCTCAAGATCGTCCAGTATTTCGGACACGTTTATATTGTCGTTGGGATCCAATCTATAATCACTCATGCCTTACCTCCCATTAAAACTGCGCTGCGGCTTCGTCCCAAAGCTTGCCTTCGCAAAGAGCCTTGCCCGCGTCAATATAGTCCATTTCCTTGGCCTTAGCCAGCCTGTATACCACGTTGCCCGCGCCGTGGCCCAGCAGATTATGCTCAACGCAGCCGTCCGCAATGGCCTTGGCCTCTATTGAGGAAAAGCCCATTCTCAGCAGCACGCTGCGCTCTATGGCGGGGGATGTGTTTTCGTAGCCAAGCTTGAGCAGCGGGTCAACTATCTGCTCTGCAAGCTGCCAAAAGCGCTGCTCCAGTTCCTTGTCGCTCAAATTTGCCACGCTTTGGCGGCGCACTTGATAATCGTCATCTCTTTTCATCAGTTACTCTCCTCCCGATAATATAATGCTTGCCGCGCCGCAAAATGCGCATCTCTCCTTAGCCCTTTGCGGCGCGATGTACCCATGATTGCTTATTTCTTCAGCCCCGCCAGCACGGCCTTTACATATGCTTCGTCGCGCTGCACTTCTTCCGCAAGGAAGCGTATATCCTCTTCGGTGGGGGCGTGGTCAACGCTTGCCACTGCGTTCTTTATAAGCGAATGGCGCATATGCTCAATGTTGAAGTCCCGCGCCTTTATCAGCGAAGGATGCGCCGGCAGAATTATGCTCTTGCCCGGCACTTCCCCGGCAGGATCGCCAAAGTGAATATCTATGCCGTTTTTGCGGGCAAACGCAAGCTGCGGATTAACGTGCTTGCCTGCGCCGGTGTATTCGGTCTCCTGAACCACTATGCACTGATCCTCGTCCATCTCCTGCGCAACGCTGAACGCCGCCGCAAGGGAGGTATCGCCCGCGGGGCCGCGCTCCAGCCCTTCAAGGGAGGCGAGCATTTCCGTCATGTAGAACACTTCGCCCTGCGCAACGGTAACGTAGCGGTCCATGTACCTAAGCGGCCTTGCCGCGCTGCGGGGCACGTCGCTCCTGTCCGGCCAGGTGGAGAACGGTACGCCGAATCCGGTATGGCCGGTGGTGAAGGATTTTTTGTTGAACTGGGTGTCGCTTGCCATGTGGAGCCCGCTCAGGTTAACGCTTGCGGCTATAACCTTAGCGCTGCAGCCGGCCTTGCGCAAGCCGCGCGCGGTGCCGGTCAAATTGCCGCCGCCCGCGTTGGTGCATACCACCGCGTCCGGATCCTTACCGAAGCGCGCGCGGAACTGCTCCGCAATTTCGTAGCCCAGCGTTTCAACTCCTATTATGCCGTAAGGCGTATAGAGGGAGGCATTGAAGTAGCCCGTATCCTCAAGCATTCTTAGCGTTTCGTAGAAAAGCTCCGGCCCTACGGAAAGCTGAACCACCTCCGCGCCGAAGGCTTCGCACTTTCTGGCCTTTTCTATTATTTCCGGCTGGCCTATATACTTTGAATCGTAGCATTCCTGCACTATTATGCACTTAAGCCCCGCCATTGCGCATATGCTGGCCACGGCCGCGCCGTAGTTGCCGCTGGTGGCGGCTATTGCGCCTTTGTAGCCCATTTCGCGGGCGGTATATATGCTGGTTGCCGCGCGGCGCGCCTTAAAGCTGCCGCTGGGGTTGCAGGCTTCGTCCTTTATGAATATGCGCGCGCCTTTGCCCTTGGGCGCCATTTTGCGCGCAAGCGCCGTTATGTTTTTAAGCTCTATCAGCGGAGTATGCCCGATTGCAAAGCTTTCCTGTATGCGGCGCACCTCGTTTATGTCAAGGCCGGTGGCCTTCATCATGCCCTCGTAATCGAAGGCGATAGAACCGGATTCAAAGCGGGAATAATCCATGCCCACGGCGGACTTTATTATTTCCGCCCTGCGGCCCATGACCGCATTGTAGCTCATATCCTTCATTTGTCGTCACCTCCGAAAAGTATGCCGCGCACGGTGTCGCCTATTTCAAGCAGCTCAGGCACAAATTCGCCGTAGTCATGAGTATAGCGCGGGTTTACCTCCAACAGCTTGCCGCGCACATGCCGGCCCGTGCGGGTTATTATCTCCACCTCGTCGCCTATTTCGGCATCCGCCGTCAGGTGACCCTTTACCCACATTTCAAGCGGCACGCCGTGCGTATCCTCCGGAACCTGCGGCGCGCGCTGCTGCGGCGTAAGAATAATATTATGGGTCAATACCCAGTCGCCCTTTTTTGCCATTTTTTCTCGCCTCCCGATGCGTAAAAATGCTTATTTTTCTATCATGTCGCGCATGTCGCCCATTATGGCGCGCGGAACGGGCAGATCGAGCATGGTTTTAAGTCCCGGCCGTGCGTTTATAACGTGGGGTATCATGTTCACCATCATTGCTATTGTGCCAATGCCGCCGTCAACCTCGGGGTTTATGGCCATGCTCACGTTGGGCGTGCCCTTTAGCACTATATAGTCGCCCGTGTGCGTCCCTTCCATTTCAGGCTCTATCTGCTGGGGATGAATCATGTCTATTTTCAGCTCGCCGTTAACGTAGCCCTGTCCGGTCATGTTAACGCCCGCAACGTCGCCCGCCTTGGCAAAGCCGTAGGGGGATTTGCGGTCAACGGTGGTAACTATGGGCTTCATCTGCTGCTCAAACTTATCCACCTTCCAGCCGAGCGCCTCGGCTATCATGCCCACGGATTCCGCAAAGCCCACGTGGCCCGCAAGGCTGCCGTCCTCAACGCCCTGCTCAAACGCCTTTATGCTCAGGCCCACGCCCTGCTCCTCCATTACTGCCGGGCCGAAGGGGGAAAGGCTGTTCACGCGGCGGCACTGCACGCTCTGCACGTCCGTCATGCAGCCGGAAAGGCACACCGCAAGCAGGTCCATCATAAGGCCGGGGTTTATGCCCGTACCGAGTATGGATACGCCGTTGGCCTTGGCCAGTTTATCCATTTCCTCCGCAAGCTCGGGCTGATTGGCCTTGGGATAGCTCATCTCCTCCGCCGTGCATATAACGTTTATGCCGTTTTCGACCACAAGCTTTATTTTGGGGAACACCTTTTTGGTGAAGGAATCCGTAGCTATAACGCATATGTCCGCCGCGCCGCGCGCCGCAACCTTGTTTATATCGTCGCAGACCACCACGTCCCTGCGCTCTCCGCGCTCAACGCCAAGCAGTTCAAATATGCTCTTGCCTACGCGCGCGGGGTGAATATCGCACACTCCGGTTATTTCAACGCCTTTTTTTTCAAGCAAAACCTTGGCTATTCCGCCGCCCATCGCGCCGAAGCCCCATACGGCAACCCTGATATTGTCCATAGTTCTCCATCCTCCGTCATTCAATTGTTCTTTTAAATACATTTGCGTTTAAGTTCAATGATCCCATTGGTACTTGATTTATTATACAATGCGCCCGCTTCTTCCACGGGACGCACATCAGCCCTTTTGCGGTAATAAACGGCCGCCTTTTCTGCGCGCGTATGGCCGCCGTTCATTGCACAAGCACGCTTTTCCGCCGTCCGCGGACAGCAAAGCGCGGCATTCTGCACCCGAACGGACATTAAGACACGCGGAATATATACAATAAAATTCGGCCTGTTTGTCCTTTTTATATTGAAAAAGCAAGCGAGGCGGGCTATTATTATGTTAAGCCATTCATGCGCACGGCGAAAAGGAGGACATATGCCGGATATTATACAGATGCAATCCATGGCGCGCTCCCGCCTTGACCAAAGCAAGCTTGCCAGCTTCGATCAGGAGGTTATAGAGGCCCCCACCCGCCCGCTTATCCATCAGGAGGCGCGCTTTTTGCTGATACGCAAAGGGCGGGGGGAAATGAGCATACAGTCCCGCCCGTATAAGCTGGAGCCGGGGTCGCTTGTTGCGGTGCTGCCGTGGCAGATAACCACCGTAACCGCCGTTGAGGAGCCGCTGCAATATTATCTTTTGGTATATCATTTGGATACGCTAAACCGCGTTATGAAGGCGTTTTACGATGCGGGCGGCCTGCCGGCAATGTGGATGCGCGATGTTGACGCTTCCCCCGTAATAACGCCGGACAAGCGCATGGGCGCGCAGATAGACAGGCTTTTCCTTGCGCTGAGGGATGAGCTCGGCATGGAATCCACGCTGGAAAGCCCGGCAAAGCCGCTGGGGAGCATATATGTTATGAATAAGCTTGTGGAACTCATTGTCATGTTCGAGCGGTGCTGCGCATACAGCGGGGCGGTGGATTACATGGAGCAGGACGACGTGCCGGACAGGAGCGAAATACTGCGCTACATGTATGCCCACTGCAACAAAAAGCTTACGCTTTCCATGCTGTCCCGCGTGTTTTACATGAGCGAAAGCAGCATAAGCGCCTATATAACCGGCATAACGGGGCTAAGCTTTGTTGACCTGAGAAACGAAATGCGCATCGGCAAAACGGCTAACTATCTGCTGTATACGGATTTTACGGTGGAGGAGCTTGCGGAGGTGCTGGGCTATGTTGATTCGTCCCACATATCAAAGGTATTCTCCGCCCGCGTTGGCATGAAGATAAACGAATACCGCAAAACATACGCCCGCGTGGGCGAAATATGCAAGGTGGACGACAGCCGCAAGGCATACGAAATAGTGCGCTACATTTACCGTTATTACGACGAGGAGCTTACCGCGCAGAACACGGCCTCCCGCTTCGGCATGAGCGTGCAGGAGCTTAACCGCGTGCTTATGTATCAGCTTGAAAAGAACTTTGAAGAATATCTAAACTCCGTGCGCGTGAACCGCGCCTGCGAGCTGCTTGTATCAACCGACGCAAGCGTTATGGACATTGCCCTTGAGGTGGGCTACCACAACGCCAAAACCCTTACCCGCAACTTTGTAAAGCATAAGCTGATGACTCCGCAGTCGTTCAGAACGGCGGTGAGGGAAAGGTGAAATTATAAACCCATTTATTCGGTTTTGCCCTGAAAATACGGGCAGTTTTTGCCAAGGCACTGCTTGTTTTCGGCAGAAAAGGCGCACGTTACGCGCGGCGGCATATCAAGCGCAATGCCAAGCTCGGCTTCAATCAGCTTTGCCGCCTCAATAACAGCGGTGAAGCTGTCCCGCTTGCAGCAGCGCGGCCCGCCTATGCGGCCTATCGCCTCCAATGCGCGCGCGGTTGTGATGTTTGCCAGGCCCCATGTTTTGCCGCTCAGCGGCGTTGTGCCGGTTATAATGCTCATGCACATGCCCGCGCTCACAGCCGCGCCGCAGCAGCCCCAGAATCCGCATGAGCCGCCCGGGCAGCGCGCGCCGCGCTTTTTCATTTCCGCAAGGCATGCGGTCAAATCTATGTCCCCGCCCGCGTTCCTGTATGCCGTCATGAGCGCCGCGCCAACCATTGTGTGATGCTCCGGCCCGTGCATATGTATATAAGGGTCGTTCATCATATCCGTAAGCATGGCTATCGGGTCGCGCCCGGCGGCAGCGGCACAGTAGCGCATTATTGATTCTATGCCCTGCCTGGCGTGGCATGCATCGCAAACGTAATGCCCCGCGCCGCATTTGGCGTAGCTTGGTTCTTCCTTGCCGCAGAAGCTGCACTTCATCATTTCCGCCTGTTTCAGATACACAAGCGGCTCGCCGCATATAAGGCACGCGCCCTTTTGTCTTTGCATAAGTCTCTCCTTAAACAAATCCCCCGCACATCTCATGCAGGGGACAAGAATGCATATGTTATTATACCATTCACGCCTTCTGCGCGGCAAGGCTGCACTTGGCGCGGCGCATGGGTATAAGCGCGCCTATCACGCCGCCGAGCACAGCGGGCAGTATCCATGAGAGCTTGACCGAGTCAAGCGGCAGATATTGCAGGAACGGCAGTTCCGCGCCGAAGCCGGCTATCACATCCAGCGTACACATTACAAACGCGCCTATCGCTGCGCCGCGGTACACGTTGTCGTTGGCTATCTTCTCGTTGAAGAAGGAAAGAATTATCTGCGTAAGTATTATTGGATAGATTATGTTCAGTATGGGGGACGCAAAATCTATCATGGTGGAAATGCCCACGGTGCTTATTACCAAGCCAACCGCGCAGACTATGCCGACCATTACTGGATAGCTAATTTTGTTCTTTGTAAGGCGGGAGAAGAACTCCGCGGAGGAGGAGGTAAGCCCTATTGCCGTGGTAAGGCAGGCGAAAAGCACTATCACCGCCAGCAGCACCACGCCGAAGCGCTGCAGCAGCAGTTCGGTTATTGTCACCACAAGGCCGGCCTGATTCACCGCGCCAAGCTCAAGCTCGGACGACGTTGCACCGAGGAAGCTGAGCGCGCAATACACGAAAAACAGCCCGAGCGCAGCAACAATGCTGGATTTTGATATTACGCCGAAGCGGAGCTTTTCTTCGCTATACCCTTTTTCCTTGACCGTGTTCACCACCACAAGCGTTATGGCAAGCGCGCCGAACACATCCATGGTTTGGTAGCCCGCAAGCAGCCCCTCCTGCGCAACGTTCACGGCGGGCGCGGCGGTGCTTATTGTGCCTATCGGGTGGATTACGCCCTTCACGAACAGCACCGCAAGGGTCAAAAGCAGCGCGGGGGTGAGGAATTTGCCTATTATGTCAATAACGGCACTGGGCCTTACGGTGAGTATGAACACCGCGCCGAAGAACAGCGCGCCGAAAAGCCACGGGCTGCATTCGGGGAACAGCGGCAGCACGCCCATTTCAAACGTGGTGGCGCAGGTGCGCGGTATGCAGAGCAGCGGCCCTACGCACAGCATGGCAACCGTGGCCATCACAGCCGCAGCGGGCTTGGAAAGCCGCCTGAGCATGCTCCATACCGTGCCGTCGTAGCGTATCATGGCAAGCACGGTCATAACGGCAAGGCCGGCATCGGCTATCATAAAGCACAGGAAGCCCTTGAACCATTCCTGACCGGATACCATGCCAAGGTACGGCGGGAAAATAAGGTTGCCCGCGCCGAAGAATATGGCGAACATGGCGAAGCCGACAACAATAACATCCTTCAATGAGCTCTTTGCGTTTTTCTGCATAAAATAGCACCCTCCGCTGAATATCGCTAAATTAGGGAATCTGCCTTATTGGTTAGGATACATTTCAACCGGCCCTCGGCGCAAATAATATACTTTTCGTTTGGCGAAACTCATGCAGGAATTTGTTTACTCACAGTAGAATTATTTATATATCAGCGGTATAATATGCCACGTTATGGCATAAATCTGCCGTCAAAAGCGCATAAAGTTGATTTATACGAAACTTTTGTATGCATTACACGGAGGGGATACTTACATGAACGGGATAAACGCGCGCGTGGGCGCAAGGATACGGCTTTACCGCCGGGCAAAGAAGCTGACGCTTATTCAGCTGAGCGCCATGATACACAAAAGCAAGGCCACCCTTTCAAAATATGAAACGGGGGACATTGCAATGGACGTTGAAACGCTTTACGACATTGCAGCCGCGCTTGACGTACGAATAGAGCAGCTGCTCGACCAGCGCACGTTCACTCACGGCGAGGCGCACGGCGAATCCTGCGCGTTCTTCCAGCAGAGCCGCATATACGTTTACTTTTACGATGGGCGCATAGGCCGCTGCGTAAAGAACGTGCTTCAGTTGGACAGGGCCACGGAGCCATGCACAGCGGTGTTCTATTTGGACGTGCCAAGCTTTGATGACGATGCGCTTTCCTCCTGCCGCTCGCTCTATTACGGCACGGCAGAGTATTTCGATGCGGTAACAAACTTTTCGCTGGACAACCAAACCAACCGCATGGAGCATGCTTCGCTTTGCGCAGTGAACCCGATAGATCGCGTGGAGCAGGTGCAGGGCATGCTGACTGGCATTTCACGCTACCCAATGCTGCCGATAAGCCTAAAATGCATACTCTCCCCCGTGCCGCTGACGATAGACGATGCGCTTATGGAAAAGCTGATACTTTCCCGCCGGGACATGAAGCTGATACGCCAGCTGAACATGTTCGCCGTGGAACAATAGGGCCGATAAAAAAACGCTCCCCCGCGCGGAGGAGCGTTTTTTGATTTTAGCTTAGTTGCCCTTGAGAATCATATACATGCTCTGGTTCTTGGAGCCGGACTTATCGGCGCAGGTGATTATTACCATCACCTTGTCGCTGCCGGAGATGCTGCCCAGAGTTGCGCCCAGATACTTGCTGTTGCAGTAGCTCATCATGGTATCTACCCACTGCTGCTTTGCGCTTCCGGTAAGGGTGGAGTTGAAGGAAGCGTAGGTCTGTATCTTCTTGCGCTGTGCGGCGCTGCTCATGGTGGAGTTGGAAAGCTCGAAGAAGCCTACCAGGGTCCAGCTGCTGCTGCCGTTGTAGTTGATGTTGAAGGTTGAGGTCTTGGCGCCGGAGCAGCTCCTTCCGCAGGCTTCGCACTTGTCCTTGCCGAGCCACGCGTTCTGAACATGGTGCAGCTCATGCAGGCCCAGATTGGTGGTCTGCTTCTTGGCAACCTTCCTCATGTTGTGGCCGTATATGACGGCGATGGGGTCGGTCAGATAGCTGAGCGCATAGAGGTTATTCTTGGAGGAGCTGTAAGCGTTGTACACGAACTGGCCCTTGTTGTTTACGGCGTTGCAGTAGATATTGTCGTTTATGTTCGTGCCGGCAACGCTCATGCTGCCCCAAATGTCGGCGGAGGTGCCGGTGTACTTGGCATACTTGGTGCCGTTGGAGGATACGCTGCCCACGTTGTTTCCGGTGCTGCCGGGGGTGTTTACGCCGCCGGTGCTGCCCGCGGAGCCGGGGGTGCGCCGCCGCCAACAACCCTGACGTAATCCGCGCTGAGGTAGCCGGTGTAGCTCTTATAAGTTACCTTGTACCAGCCGTTGGTCTGCTCCAGTATGGTAACGGTTGAGCCCTTGGGAACCTTGGCGCAGCCGGAAACCTTGCTATATCCGGTGCCCGGGCCCTGACGGAAGTTCACGTTGCCGGTGGTGGTGCCGGTGGTGGCAGTGGCGGAGGAGCTGGAATTGTTATTGCCGGTGTTGTTATTGTTATTGCCGGTATTCCAGCCGGTGTTCCAATTGCCGCCGGAGGTATTGCCGGAGTTATTATTGCTGCTGCCGGCGTTGTTGTTGGTCAAGGTGACCTTGAGGTACTTGGCGCTGAGGTAGCCGGTGTAGCTGCCATAGATTACCTTGTACCAGCCGTTGTCGCTGCTTGTGTACTCAAGCAGGGTAACGGTGGCTCCCTTGGGGACCTGCGCGCAGCCCGTCACCTTGCTGTAATTGGTGCCGGGGCCCTGACGGAAGTTGATGGTTCCGGTGGTCACGGCGATGCCGATGGACTTGTTGGAAGTCACGTTGCCGGAATTGTTATTGCCGGTGTTCCAGCCGGTATTGTTATTGTTGTTATTGTTGTTATTGTTGTTGCCCCATCCGGTACTCCAGTTCGGATTAGTGTTCGCGTTGGAGTTGTTGTTGGAATTTACCCAGCCCACACCGGGAACATAAGTCTGTCCGGAGCTGCCGTTGTTCGTGCCGCCTGGAGCGGGAGTGGCCGTGGTGCCGGTTATGCGGACATAAGTTTTGAGTACGAAGCCGATATAGTTGCCCGCAGTCACCTTATAATAGCCGTTCTGCTCGCCGGTTACGGTAACGGTGGTGTTCGGGGTCAGCTTGGCAACGCGCTTGGAGGAGCTGCTGGCTTCCGCGCGCAGGCTCACCCAGTTGGTGCAGTTGTAGATAACGCCGGTAGTGGTGGTGGTCGTGGTAGTTGAACCGGTGGGGCCGACCGTCACGTTGCCGCTGTTGCCGGAGGAGGCTATGCCGCTCTTGGCAAGGGTAGCCTTTATGGAAGCGGTGGTGCCGTTCCTCAGGGTAACAAGGTCGTTAAGGCTGCTGGTCTGGATAAAGCCCATGTAAAGGCTGAATCCGATATAGCACCATTTGCCGTCGGCGGTTATGCTGTAAATAGCGACTTTGGTTCCCGCTGTAACCTGGTTCTTGCCCTGCACGAAATCATAATTGGTGCCGGGACCCTGATAGAAGAAATCTGTATCTTCTACCGTAGTAACGCCGACATAGTTCGTTGGCATATCGGCTGAGGCGAAGGACGCCGCGCCAAGCGCAGTCATCAGCGCCATCACCAGCGCGAGGATACGAAAACTCTTTTTCATCTCTCAATGAATCCTTTCCTTGTGTTTTTTGTTCTTGTATGCTATGCGCTCAAAGGAAAGCCTTTCCCCCATCCGCGCATGTCATCGTTTTGTTACTCGCCGTCCGTCTTGTTATCGGATTCGGGCTTATCGTCGTCCTCATCATCGAACTCGAACGCGGCGCGCATCTTGTTCCTCTCCTTGCGGATCATTTCTTCATCCTGTCTGCGCTGCTCCTCGGCAGCCGCCTTCCTGTCGGTAAATACAATGCTCAGTACCAGCATGGCTACGAGCGCCGCAAGGCCCAGCACCCATAAGACGCTTCCGACCACCTTAAAGGTTGCATTGTCGTAAAGGAAAAATTCTATCGCGCTGTTGCCCAGCGTGAATACCGCGCCCGCAAGCGCCACAGCGCGCATTATGGTGCGGAACTTCTTTTCCTCTATCTTCAGATGCTTGTTTTCAAGTATCTTGCCCCTGCCCAGCACCGCCACATACAATAGGTATACGGCGATTATGACCTTGAAAATGGGCATGTAGTTCAGCGTACCGTCGCTTGCGTATATGGAGGGATTCGCCTCCAATGCAAGTATTGCCAAAGCGAGTGTTTTCATCCGTTTTTCTCCGTTCTTAGAATATAATACCAGTTAAAGCGGCGGCTATAAATAGCGCGACGCCATTGTTCAAAGTTTGTTTACTCTTTTCCGCCTATTCATGCGCCGCAATGAAGCGCGCCGCGATGAGCGAAGCGGAAGAAACGTTGAATTCATCGTGCGGGTCAAGCTGATAATCAACCGCGGCGTTGCGTATCCATGCCGCGTCCGTGTCTATATACGGCGCGCGGGCGGCGCTTAATTCCTCCGCAGTTTTGGCGAAAGCGTCAAGCTCCATATTTTCAAGCCCTATCCGCACCGGGAAGCCCGCAAAGCCCGCCGCGCTTGAGCTTGTTGCAACGCACATAACGTTTTGCGGCACGGCTGCGCCCGTGCATTCATTCAGCAGCGCGCGCCACGCGGGCGAATATGTATCCGCGTTTTCCATAAGCAGCATGAACCTGAGCGGCTGCGCGCCAAGGTACGCAAACAGGCTGCGTATCTCCGCGCCGTTCACGGGGCATGCCTGTATAAGCCTCAGCTCCGGGAACTCATCCGCCATGGCGCAGGCAAGCGTCGCCTTGCCCATGGCCTCCGGCCCGTATATAAGCACGCAGCTTGGCTTCGTTCCGCGCATGAATGCTATCACCTGCTCGCTCAGCGTCTGCCGTGCCTTCTCCTGGCAGCTAAGCTGCACGGCGCACTCATTCTGCGCCGCTTCCTCAAGCCATGCCCGCTGCCCGTCCGTGCGGCATTCAAGCGTTCTGCTCCTGAGCAGCACCCCCGTTCCGGACGATGCAAACAGATTGAAAATATCCTGCGCCGCGCTTTTCCAATTATCGCTTTCCGTAAGGCTTATGTATATTTCCTCCAGCACCTCGTCCGCCGCGTATTCGCCGCGCATGCCCTTTTCGCCGTAGCTCCAGGCGGGCCATTCGCCCTCCGCAGGCGGCTGCAATGCGGCCTCCGCCTGCGCCGCTTCCTTGTTATGCGGCATGGGCTTAGGCTCGGTCCCGCCCCATGCGGCGGTGCTCATTACGGATATATCGTCCTTGGCGTAGCGGGAACGGGAATTGAGCTCGCGGCTGCGCTGCATGGCCATGCGGCTTATGTCCGCAGAATCAAGCGTGCTCAGCTCCCCAAGCGCGCTCAGGTCGCTCCTGAAAAGCATAAGCTGCGCCTCGTCCAGCATGCCGGTGGCAGAGCTTAACGCAAAGGAATGCTCGTATCCCACGGCAAGGTGAATGAGATAATCCGTAAATATGCTGCCGCTCACGCGGCGCGCAGGGCTTTTTATAAGCGCGCGGCACAGCGCGCAGTGCTTTATATACGCTCCCATGCAGTCGCCGTTTATTATGCATTCGGCCGCGCCGGCAAGCAGCTTCAGCGCGTCGCTCGGCTCCTTTTCCCGCAGTATTGTCACGCGGTTCACGAGCGAAAGCAGCCTTGCCGCAGCATCGCGGGCGGAACTGTCGTTATAATTTCGCATGGGCCCATCCTCCCTATCTTATTAACCTATTATATCATACCACATATCGCCTCGTTTGCCATCCCACGGCGGCAACTTTATTTTCCTTTATGAACAATGCATGAATAATGCATGTTCGGGCAACCATTCCGCACCAAAATGCGTTATAATTGCAGAAAATGAAAACAAACCTAAGCCCCGCGCAACGCCGCGGAGCGGAAAGGAAGAATACTTGCTATGATCAAAAAAATTGCAAAGGGCGCGCTTGCGCTGCTGCTTGCGCTCGGCATGGCCGGCTGCACAAGCGGAACCACAACGCCCACGGATTCGCCCATAGCCAATCTGCCCAACCCCATGGTGAGCGTGGACTCGGCCGATGCCTTCAGCGCGGCGGGCGTGAACATAGACGCGCCTGCGGACGCGACAGACGTGAGCTATTATATAATCAGCGGCACGCTTGCGGGCGTGCAGTTCACCTATGACGGGGAGGAATACACCTACCGCGCCAGCGCCAAGGACAGCAACATATCCGGCATTTACTATGAGCTCACCGCGCAGTGCATAGTAATGGTTGAGTGCGACGGATTCTGCGTAGATGCCACCGTGTACGCCGCGGAGGACAAGGGTAAGCTGGTTGAATGGGAGCACGACGGCATACATTATGCCCTTTGGCACGCGGGCGAGACGGACGACGAAAAGCTGACCGCCGCGCTTACGGGCGTTATGGCGCGCACCTTCAACGGCGTGCGGAGCGACCCCGTATCCGCCTCTCTCGATTTCAGCAAGGACGGCGAATGCGAAGTTGACCTTGACGGGGACGGCCTTGCCGAAAAGGTGAGCATAGCCGCGCAGAGCGGCGAACAGTATATGATACAGGATTACTGCACGCTGAGCGTTAAGGACGCAAGCGGAACCGAGCATACCATGAACCTTCAGATACAGTGGGCAATGATGGCCACGGCATATGATTTTGACGCGGACGGAAGGACGGAGCTTTTCATAAGCGGAGACATGGAAAGCGACGATTTTGTAAGCTACGTTATCCGCTTCGACGGAAGCGAACTGATACTTGCCGCGCCGGAGGTTCCCTATGACAACAGCGGCGACATGCTCATCGACGTTGAACCCGGCACGCCTCAGACCGAAGAGCCTTCATTCTATGGGTACATAGAGACTGTGAACGATGGTTCGCTCACCGTGAACCAGACTCTTGACATACTCGGTACGCGCGGCGGCAGCACAACGTATCTTATGGATGCGGATTCTTTCCGCTTTGCAAAGGATCCTTCCGCGCCCTGGGTATTCAGGTTTGATACGAACAATGCCGAGGACTGGGAATACATGGGCATGGAGACGAGCGCGGAATTCCCCGTGCGCATGGACGGTACGCAGGAGGATGCGACCCTGCCCATAGGCACCGAAATAGCCATAACCGAAATAAGCCTTGACGGCGAGGAATACGTTTGCCGCTTCGTTACCCGCGCGGGCGAGGAAGGCACCATAAGGGTAACGTTCGTCAATACGGATACGGACTACGGCTGCTATATAAACGGCGTTTCCGAATACGATTGCTTCACGGTGCTGCATTACGCCGGCTAATTAAAAAAATAATAGGAACGGCTCATAAGGCCGTTCTTTTTATATGCCGCAAAATATGATACAATATATCAAAAGCAGCATTTTCAGCGCGGAGGGACAGCACATGAACGACATTATGGCCATTGGCATTGCGGGCGGCACCGGATCGGGCAAAACCACGATAACCCGCCTTTTGAGCGAACGCTTCGGCAAGGACGTATCCGTAATATATTACGATAATTACTATAAGGCGCACGACGACCTTACCTATGACGAACGCGCAAAAATAAACTACGACTGCCCCGATGCATTCGATACGGAGCTTTTTCTGGAGGACGTTGCAAAGCTCAAGCGCGGTGAGGACGTGCTTTGCCCCGTATATGATTACACGGTGCATAACCGTTCCAACCAAACCCTGCTTATAAAAAGCGCACCTGTGATACTGCTTGAAGGCATACTCCTTTTGAGCGACGAACGCATACGCGACCTGCTTGATATAAAGATATTTGTTGATACGGATGCGGACGTGCGCATACTGCGCCGCATAATGCGCGACGTTAAGGAAAGAAAGCGCAGCCTTGAAAGCGTGGTTGAGCAATACCTTACCACCGTTAAGCCTATGCACGAAATGTACGTTGAGCCTTCAAAGCGCTATGCCAACATAATAATCCCCGAAGGCGGCCACAATATGGTTGCCGTGAACATGCTTATGGAAAGAATAAATGCGCACATAAACGCATGACCTCCCCACTCTGCCATCCATAGACCCCCAAAAGGGGTCTTTTTTGTATAAATAAACGCCCCCATGCCTGATGAGGACGTTTATGCCAAAATTTGCAGCGGCGATATGCAGCCGCGATCAATTGAATATGTTCGGCCTTCTGGCGTAGTTGAACGCCGTGCCGCGCGTGGTGACGACCACGTTATCGTAGCTTGACGAGCAATGCGCAAACACCGGTTCTCCGTTTTCAAGGAAGCCTATGCATATGCCTATGTGGTTGCCCTGGTCGGTAGGGTAGCGGTTCATGAAGGCCACGTCCCCCACGCGGATATCATTATACGCAATGTCCGCGCTGCGGTCCCATTGGTTCCATGTGCCGTTGCCAAGCAGCGTCTCCATCTCGCTGAAGCTGTAGCCAAGCTGTATGAACGCCCAGCTTACAAAGCCGGAGCAGTCAAGCCCGTAGGGCCTAACCTGCCCGCTCGATTCGCTGCCGCTGCTCGTAACCTCCCTAAGCTCTCCCCACGCGGGGTCAACTCCCGCTGCGCTGCTTTTGCCGCCCCAGAAATAGTTCACCTTGCCAACTATGCTGCATGCGGCGCGGGCGAGCTCAAGGCGCTTCTCGCTCGATGCGTCCGCGTTTTCCGCTTCCTTTTCCTCCCCGCGCACAAGTGCGTAGGCAATCTCCTCATCGCTCAGCGCGCGGTAATTCTTCGCGCGGATATAGTCCGTCAGTTTGTTTATGCCCAGCACCGCAAGGGATGCAATGAGCAGCACCGCCGTCATTATCACTATGCGTGCGGCTGCGCCCTTTATTGTTTTTGCGGTCTTTTGCCGCTTCACTTCCCGCCGGTTAAGGACAGGTTTATTCTCCATAGTAATTCATTCTCCTAATTATTGGGCTGTTAAGCCGCAATTCTCGGCTTACTCATGCCCGTGCTTATAAAGCTGGCGGTTATCCAGCGCCCACAGCCGCTCCGTAAAGCCGCCCGTAACTATGCCCGAAAGCGCGTCGTACATTTCAAACAGCCTTGCGTCCAGCAAGTCTACCTCGCTCACTATTTCCGCCTCCGGGAACATTGGGGGCTTAGGTGAGCCGAACTCAGGCACCCCGTGATGGGACATTACGATATGCTGCAAAAGCATCTTCGTTTCGTCGTTTATCATCAGCTCCGCCGCCGCGCGCTCTATCATCGCCATGCCAAGGTCAAGATGCCCAAGAAGCTGCCCTTCGGTGCTGTATGCGCTTGCAAGGCCAAGCTCGCCCACGACAAGCTCCCTCGTCTTTGCAATGTCGTGCAGTATTATGCCCGCGTAAACAAGCTCGCTGCTGAGCGAGGGATAAAGCCGCTTATATACGCCTATTATGGCCTTCGCGCTTTCAAGCATTGTAAGCGTATGGTAAAGCAATCCCCCGCGCATGGCGTGGTGCAGCTTCAGCGCGGCGGGCCAGCGCATAAGCGCCTCCTTATTCTCCTTCAAAAGATACTGCGTGATGAGCTTCAAATCGGGGTCGTTAAACCCTTCGGTAACAGCAAATATCTCGTCATACATTTTCTGCGGGCTTTGCGGCGCGCAGGGCACCAGCTCGCTCATGTCCACTTCTTCATTGGGCTTCAAATTGCGTATGCGGTCTATTTTAAGCTGCTCCCCGTCTTTCCACATGTTTATCGTGGCGCGCACCTTTATGACCGTGTTCGCTTCGTATGAGCCGTGTACCTCCGGCGCGTAATCCCAAAGCTTGGCGTTGCATTCGCCGCCCGCGTCCGCCAGTATCATGTCCAAATACGCCGCGCCCTTCACGTTTGTCTTTATGCCCACGCTTTTAACTATGCAGAAGCCCTCCACCTGGCTTGCAGAAGCGTTAAATACCTTGTCCAGCAGTCTCATGCGACCCATATATAAAACCCTCCGTATTGCTTATTCACTTTATTATACCAAATTATTCGGCTATATTAAACCCGTCCGTGCGCGTTATGCCGCTGTCCTTGGCTATCCAAAGCGCCTCGGCATCATCTATCGAGTCTATAAGCGCGCGCCCTTCGTCCGTATCCATTATGAAAAGCGCCGTGCTAAGCGCGTCCGCAAGCGCGCCGTCGGACGATATAACGGTAACGGATGCGTGCTTGTCCGCGCTCATAAGCGTATCGGGGTCTATAATATGGTTATAGCGCACGCCGTTTACTGTGTAATACCGCTGATAGTCCCCGCTCGTTACAACATAGCCCGAAGCTATGCTCGCCGTTGCGGCATTATCGCTGCCGCGCGGGTTCTGCACGGCTATTTGCCACGCTTCGCCGTTAGGCTTTGTCCCCGCCGCGCATACGTTCCCGCCAAGGCTTATAAGCGCCGCGGATATTTCCCCCGCATCTATGCGCGCGTTAAGCTCATCCGTAACTATCTGCCCCGCAAAGCCCTTTGCGATAGCGCCCACGTCAAGGCGCACCATGCTGTCCGTAAAAAATACGGTGCCGTTCGCTTCGTCCAGCACAATGCTGTTTATGTCCGTATGCTCCGCGGCCTTTTCAAGCAGCTCCATAGGCGGAAGCTGAGCGTTCGCCTCATCCGCAAGCCCCGCTTCCCTGTAATCATGCCAAATTGAAAGCACGCTGCCCATCGCCGCGTTCACCCTGCCGCCGGTAAGCGTATATGCTTCCGTGGCAAATTTAAGCAGCGCCATGGTCTCCTCGCTCACGCTGACCGGCGCATTTGCCGCGGATGCGTTCACAGCCATAAGGCTCACGGCGTCGTCGTATTCATTATATATGTCATAAAGCCTGTTTAGGTAAATCAGCCGTTCGTGCGCGGCCCTTGCCGCGTCCGCCGCCGCAGCTTCGTCCTTGGCGTATATGGTAAGCTCCGTAACCGTATCGAACACATCAAAAAAAACGTATTGGTATTTCGCGTCCCCTTGGGTGCAGCCCGCGCCCGTGATCAGCGCGGCTATAATGAGCAATATTGCCGCTATCCGCTTCATTGGGCGGCCTCCGGCGCAATGTTCGCCTCAAACCATTCGGTAAGGTCCCTTCCCGCGGCTTCGCTGAAGGCGGCTATAAGCTTTTCCTTTGTGCCTATGCCCATGTAGTTCGCATTATAGTATGTTTTAAGCCCTTCATAGAACGCGCCCGCGCCTATTTCGTCAACTAACTTTGCGTAAAAATCATGCCCGTAGGCATACACCATGAAGAAATAGTCCGCGCCGGAAAGCTCCTCAAGCGAACCGTCCAGCCGCTTTGTGCGCAGATATTCATGGCGCATGGCATAGTAACGCTCCCGCTCAAGCGCATCCGCCGCATCGCTGCCGGCATACTGCCGCAGGAAATCGAACCCAAGGTATTCAACCAACGATTCATCCAGCCACGGGGAATACACCTGATCGTTCCCCACAACGCCGTAAAACCACTGGTGCGCCGTTTCGTGCCCCATAACCAGCGCCCCCTCGGTTGATTTTGACGATTTGAAATACGCCTTGTTTATCATTATAAGCCCGGGGTATTCCATGCCGCCGTTCAGATCAAAGGGCACAACGAAAATATCGCTGTACGGATATTCGCCTATATTTTCGCTGAAAAAGTCTATCGCATTTGCAACGCATTGCGCGCCGAACGCCGCGTGCGCCTTACTTTGGCCCAATGCATGCACCTTCACGCGCCCGCCGCGGGCCGTGGCTTCCGCAGTTGCGGCGTTGGGGATGAGCGCAAACGCAAATTCCCTTACGCTCGGCGCGGCGATGTAATATGTTTCGTAGGCGCGGCCGGAATCATAGCTCATGCGCGTACCCGTGTGCGCAAGGGCAAACTTGGCTGGAATCTGCATGGCTACCTTATAATCGGCAATGCGGCTGTAAAAGCTGTCCCCGTTTGAATAATACGGTTCCGTGCGCCATGCGCCGTTTTCATACATGGCAGCTATGGGTAATGCGTTGCCCAGCATATAGCCCGTTGAATTTGTGCCGAAGCGGTCTCCCGTTTCCGGCAGGGTCATATCGAACCGCATGAAAAGCCGAGTGCTTTCGCCGGGCGCTATTTCGTGCGGCAAGAATACCGTAAGTATGCCGCCGTCGCTGCTCAGCGTATATGCGGCGGATCTGCCGTCCGCCCCGACGGAGCCTATGGCCATGCAGTTTGCATCCGCGTCGTTCGCATGCAGGCGCAGTACTATGCTGTACATTGTGTCCGCGCTGCGGTTAACGTATGTAAGCCGCATAAGCCCCCATACGCGCAGTGACCTGCCCTCCTCCATCGCCTGAATCGAGAATTCGTAAAGGTCGCGTTCCGGAATTTCGCCGCCGTTTTCCGCCGCGGCAGGTACGGCAAAAGCCGCTGCGAATATAAACGCGGCGGCCAATGCAAAAAGCCTTAATATGGTGCTTATGCTTTTACGCCTATGCTCCACATGTTTCCTTTCTTTTTTACTTCATCACTATGCAGCCGGAATAGATATAGCCGTATTGCCCATTCACTTGGCAATAATACCATGTTCCGTCAAGCCTTATCACCGTAACTCCGGTGCCCTGGGAGAAGCTGCCTATCACGGGGAAATCCGTGCCCGCGCCGGAGCGCATGTTTGCTATTATGCCCGCTGCAATGCTTGCGTTGGCGCCGCTCTGCGCGGGGGCAGGCGTGGGCGTGGGCGTAGCGGAGGGGAAGGAGCCGTTATTGAACATTCCGCCGCCGGTTGACCAGCCGCTTGACGCGCCGGAGTTATTAGCGCCCGTTGAAGGCTGAGTCACATCCTCAAGCACAGGATATTCAACCGTTTCGCTCTTTATAACATAGCGCGTGCGCATATATCCGTATGTGCCGTTATAGCTGCCGTACCACCAGCCCTTCTTGGGGTTGGATTCAACGTTTGCCTGCGCGCCGCCTGGTATGGTTGCAAGCTTAGCCGAATCCGTGCTCATGGATTTATAAACATATGTTTTGCTCTTTGCGGTGTATGCGGTCTTTACGGCATTTGTATTGTCCGGATAGGCCAGTATGTATTCCGTCTTAACATAGCCCAGCTTGCCGTCCGCCGTGCGCACCTTGCACCAGTCCGCCGCAAGCTGCAGCAGCATCACCTTATCCCCGCGGGAAAGGGTTGCAACGGTGGTATCCTTGGTTCTTGAAAAGCCCGTGCGCAGGGGCGTGCCGTCGTATTTTATAACGGCGGGAATCTCCGGCGGATACGCGCGGTCGTCCTTGGGCTGCTTATAATCGGAATACGCCGGTATCTCCTTCTTCAGCCTTTTTACAAGCTCCGGATCGGCGGCCTTTTTGCGGTTTATTACGCAGGTGGTTCCCGGCGGGCAATTATAGTATATAAACTGCGCAACGTGCGGCAGCACCCTTACGCAGCCGTGGGACACGGCCTGACCCAGCTTTCTGTATGCCCCGCGGGACATGGAGGTGAGCTTCTTTGAATTATACATTACGGAATGGATGTATATTCCGCGCACTACCTGCGTCCAATACTGCGCATACTGGCCGAACGCCACAAAGTAGCCGAAGCGTTCCTTCATATCGCCAAGCTTAAACGTGCCCGCTCCCGTCTGATGCTCCGCATCGCCGGTGGTGCAAAGGCTTTGCAGCACTATGCGGCCGCCTATCTGCCCCTCGTAAACGGTTATTATTTGGTTTACAAGGTCTATTTCTATTGAATATTTGTTGGGGTCGGTATTGTCGTAATCCACCTTGCTGGTCCAGCCGCTAAGGGTCTGCGCGATTGAAAACGCGGGAAGCAGGGTAAATACGCTTAGTATGCAGAGCATCAGCGCAACGGTTCTTTTCAGCATTCGTAACCTCCGTAAAGCATTATTATTTATATATATGCGCGATATGGCATTATTCCTTCTGCCTGTTCGCGCTTTTAATTTCCGCAAATATATCCGCCGCGTCGGTGCTTTCGCCGCCGGTGGGCAGTTTGCAAAGGAAATAGGTTATTATGAAGCACGCTGCGAACAGCGCCGCATCTATCGCCAGCGCCCAGCCGCTCCTTATCCCGGGGTATATGAGCGCAACGCTTGTGAGCAAAAGCCCCAGCGCGCCATAGTAAGCGTAGCCGTAGTGCTTATCGAACAGCCGCTTTACCGCCGCGATAAGCGCCGCAACCACCGCCAGCGCCCCAAGCCCCGCGCAGAGCAGCATGGGTATATT
>OBLG01001111.1_pt1 | contig 22599 bp, 21 predicted proteins | sample 1517451 | NCBI WGS metagenome assembly OBLG01 (sample SAMN04571694, study PRJEB22368) | human gut metagenome | biome: human gut; material: stool | host: Homo sapiens | place: Luxembourg | collected 2012-06-29
GATATAATAATTATTTAGGGAATCGGAAGGGAGAAAAGATACATGACCCATATAACCGAGCATAAAAGGATACACCTTATAGGCATAGGCGGCTGCTCCATGAGCGGCCTTGCAAGCATACTGAAAAACCGCGGCTACTACGTTCAGGGTTCGGACAGGGCGGAATCCCCGTTTACCGAAAGATTGAAGGAGCTGGGCGTTCCCGTATTCATAGGGCATGATGCTAAGAACATAGGCGATTGCGACCTTATAATATTCTCCGCTGCAATAAAGAGCGATAACGTGGAGCGGGCGGAGGCCAAGCGCCGCGGCATACCGGAGCTTGAACGCAGCGAGGCGCTGGGCCAGCTTACGGAAGGCTACGAAAGCGTTGTGGGCATAGCCGGCTGCCACGGCAAAACCACCATAACCAGCATGCTTGCGCTCATCTGCGAACAGGGCGGGCCGGACGCAACGGTGCATATAGGCGGCTTTGTGGATTTCCTGAACGGCGGGGTAAGGCTCGGCGCGCACGATATGTTCATAACCGAGGCATGCGAATACGTTGAAAGCTTCCTCACGCTGCGCCCAACAATAGCCCTTATAAACAACATTGACAACGATCACCTTGATTACTACGGCGATATGGAGCACATTGTTGCCGCGTTCAAAAAATTTGCCGCGCTGCTGCCCGAAAACGGCCTTTTGATAGGCAATACGGACGATTTCCGCGTGCGCGCGCTGATGGCGGAGCATACGGGGCGCAAGCTTAGCTACGGCATGAAGGATGCGGACTATACCCCCGCCAACATAAACTATGACGACAACGGCTGCCCCGGGTTTGATATCATGTTCCGCGGCGAAAAGCTTATGCATATTCAGCTTCGGATACCGGGTGAACATAGCGTGATGAACGCAATTGCGGCTGCGGCGGTCGCGCGCGAGATCGGCGCGGATGATAAATGCATAGTTTCGGCGCTGAACGCGTTCCGCAATACCCGCCGCCGCTTTGAATACTACGGCGAGCGCAACGGAGTGAAGTATTACCACGATTACGGTCATCATCCTTCGGAAATTGCCGCAACTATGAAGGCCGCAAGCAACGTTAAGCATAATAAGCTTTTTTGCGTTTTCCAGTGCAATTCATATACGCGGGCCAAAACGCTGTTCCTAAACGACGTAACCTGCTTCAATTTGGCGGACGAAACGCTGGTGCCGGATATTTACCCCGGCCGCGAGAAGGACGACGGTTCCGTACATGCGCGGGACATGGTTGCCGCCATAAACGCGGGCGGTGGGCACGCAACGTACCTTGGAACGTTTGAAAACATAAGGGATTATCTTGATTTCCATGCGAACGCGGGCGACCTTGTTGTAACAATAGGCAGCGGAGACGTTTACATCCAAACGAAAAAGCTGCTTTGAGTTAAAATAAAGCAACACAAAGGAGGCATACCTGATGAACAAAGATTATCAACCCATCCCCATGCGTCCGCTTACCATGCGCGGCGTGTTCGGCATAACGTGGGCCGTTACCAAGCGCCACTTCTTCGCGGGCGTTATGTATACGCTCATATGGGTGCTTATAGCCGCGGCGGTATTGGCGCTGTGCGCGGCGCCGGCAGTAATCGGCATAGTTGCGAATAACGCGGGGCAGGAAGGCGGCGTTGCGGCGCTGGTGGCGCTCAGCGTAATACTTATGTTCGTTGCGGCTTTGGCGATATGGCTCGTGCTGGAGCCGATAATGAACGGCGGGCTTTATACGGAAATGTCCATGCGCATATACGGCCAAAGCTCCACCCTTTCTCAGCTTTTCAGGCGCACCGGCTACACGCTTAAACGGTATTTCACGCTTAATCTTTGCCAATACGTCGGCCGGCTTGTGGCGGGCATTGCCGTTTCGCTTATAAGCAGCGTGCTTACGGGCATAGTTACCGCGGGCGGCATGATGGGCGCAATAATGAGCGCTGCGCGCAAGGGGCTTTTTGACAGCGGCGCGGTGCAGGACATAAGCGAAGTGGCCTCGCTTGGCGCAGGATTCATAGCATTATTGATTATAATATGGCTGATAAACATGGTGCTTGCCATATGCGCCACGGTGCCGCTTGCCTTCACCTATCCCGTTGCGGTGAACGAGGATAAAAAGAACTTCTCCGCACTCGGCCGCGGGCTTAACCTTGCGTTCAAGCGTTACGGCAGGATACTCGGCGTATCGCTCATAGTGGCGCTTGTGTTCATGCTGATAGCGCTTATAATTTCGGCAATATTCGGCGTTGTGCTGGGGATATGCCTTGCCGCGGGCAGCACGGCGGCGGTGGTGATAAGCGCCGTTGTTATGGCGGTTGCCATGCTGTTCCTTGCGGCGATAGAGGTCAACTATTCCGCCGCGCTTTACACCGTGCTTTACTACGATGCCTCTATACCCGCGGCAGCGTGAACGACCCCGCGCCCAATGCCTACGTGCACGATGCGCCCGTGCAGGCTCAGCCTTGCGATGCACCCGCGAACGAATATGCACCCGAAGCGCAGAACGAACCCGTAGCTCCTGCGGAAGTGCCGGAGTTCGTTGAAAAGAGCGACTATAACGAAACGAATAACACACAGGAATAAAAGGAGAACCAAGAAATGTACATCGATATAGACATAGACGCCATGAAGGCATATATACTCAATAAGTTCACCGTTGAGGGCGACTTTGAATTCCTTGAGGAGGGCGAGCTTGCCAAGATGGTTGACGACCTTATGGAGCTGGACAACGAATACATGGCCAAGAGCGGCGCGGACGAGGGCGCGGATTATGACGACGACGACGCATACGAACTGATATTCGCCGGAATGCAGAAGCGCTGGCCGAAATATAAGGAATTTGCAATGCGCCTGAGCGAGGATTATCTTGACTTTGCGGAGGAATACCTTGAATCTGTAGGCGCGATAGAATGGGAGTAAGCAAATGAAAATATTAAACATAACCGAACCCAACAAGTTCTTCAGCGCCGTCAGCGAGTGCCGCGGGCGCGTGGAGCTTGTTACGGGGGAAGGGGACAGGCTTAACCTGAAATCCACGCTGTGCCAATACATTGCGCTGACGCAGATGTTTCAGGACGGGCAGATAGAGGGCGTTGAGCTTTGCCTGTCCGATCCGGCGGATTTCAGCAGACTGGATCCGTATATAGTGAGGGAATGAGCACGAAAAAGCCCTTCGCATGCTTTATTCATGCGAAGGGCTTTTGCTAAACTTGTAAGCGAAGAGAAAGTGTTTTGTTAAGAATCAAATACCGATTCTATCTTTAGCAAGACACTTAAACAGTTCTCCAGTCGCAAGAGCATCTGATAGTGCTCTGTGTGCAAACATGTTATCACGAATTTGGTAGTAATCACAAAGCGTTGTCAGCTTATAGTCTTCAACATCGTAATCACAGTCGTAATCAATGACATATTCATCGAAATCTTTATCCCATTTTAGTTTTGGCTTTTTCAATGTCTTCTTAGCAATTTCGCATGTATCATAATAGCGCCTTTTGTTAGCCGTGAAATCGTACCCGTACCGGTATAAAAACTTCAAATCAAATGGAAGATTATGACCTACGATATTGGACTTGCCTACAAAAGCATTCAAACTATCGATAATCTGCATGAATGCTGGCGCATCAGCTACCATATCGTCCGTAATATTATTAATAGCTGATGCTTCATCAGGTATATGTTTACCAGGATTTAATAATGTGTGGAATCTTTCGATTGGAACCCAATTTTCATACCTGATTGCCGCAACTTCTACCAAATTGTCTCTCGTGAGATTTAACCCCGTTGTTTCTGTATCGATAACAACAAAACTGCCAAGCCGGTCAAAGCATGTCTTAGCAGTAATGTTTGTATATTTTATAATTTCATTCAACTCAGATGTCGCTCGTTTATTGTGCTTTGTGTTTGATATCTCCACATTAGAATCGGTAATGGCGTCTATCTGTTTCTGGAACGCCGCACTATTCTGTATGCTTTTTATTATATTATTCAAATGTTTCGCATGTGTATCTATTCTCCTATCGATATCTGAAAAAATCTCATCTTTGGAGTATTCTTTTGAAATCGAATTAACGCGGACTCCAATGTCAAACGTCTCCAATCTTCCTATGCCATATTTTCTGGAAAAGTCATCACTATATGTAATGCTTTTAACGAGTTTGTCAAACAGTTTGTTTTCATATTGAGGATTATGAATCTCTGCTTTTAAGACCTCGCACTCATTTACTTTATCTCTTATTAGAGGAATAATACTTAACGCTTCGATTGGATTGTCATCAAATTCAATGTCTTCTTGCAGTTTCTTTAAGCGTAATAACAGATTTGAATAATATAACTCAAATTCCTGTTCTTCTTTTTCGGCCTTTTCTCTTGCTTCTGCAGCTTCTTTTTCTCTTTCCTTTTGGGCGCACTCGTTGCATCGCCCCAACGCATCAACTTTTAAGAAGAGCCCACGTTTGCCGCAAATCATACACTTTCTCATTAGTTTTCTCCATTCCATACTATATAGTATAGTGATAAATATATCTTGGTTCGTAATCCAGAACCTTTAGCTTTTGCTTAAATAAAGTATATCAAAAAAACATAAAACAATCTACTATTCATATCACAAACGCTCAGCACTTTTAGCCGAGCGTTTATGGTATCGGTTATAGTATTTTATACAATTCTTATCGTCAGTTTGTTAATACTCTATCAGCAGGATTTCACTGCGGGCGGAAGCCCGCTTACCCCTGCAGGCCCCTTGCCTGGCGGTCCATATCCTCAACGACTATGTCGTATATCTCGCCCAAAGAGGCGCAGTATTCCAGCACCTTCCACGGTTCATTGGTATGGTAATGGATCTTTATCAGCGTTTCGTCGCCCACGGCAAGCAGGCAGTCGCCCTTAAAATTATCCGTAAAATAGGCGTTTATTGCGTCCTCATCAAGGCCGCTGCCTTCAATCAATAATTGCGTATCATATCTGTATTCAAGCATGGTTTTATCTCCTTTTGCTTTTTGTGCCTTATATTATATCATCATTTGCGCCTGATTCCACCGGAATAAACTGCAAAAATATCGTGAAGATCATCGGAATAAATCAGCCGCTCAAACCGCTCCGCTGCGTTAAGCGGTATGGCGGGGCCGTGGGAGGAATCGTCCAGCACTATGGCGAAAAGCTTTTCCCCCGCCGCAAAGCCGCGGCTTAGGCCGAAAAACTCCCGCGGACGGGCGGACGCAAGGCTGAAAGCCTCGCCGACCTCAAGGAAGCGCTCCTCGCCCGCCCTGTCTGCATAATAATATCTTAGCTTGGACGCCCTTATCGCCGCGCAGGCAACATGGCGCATGCTCAGCTTGTCCCCGCCCGCAATGTCCGATCCAAGGCCGATTTTCAAGCCCTCCGCCATCATTCGCCTTACGGGCGCAATGCCGGAATATATATTTGTGTTTGAGTTGGGGCAATGCGCAACCCATACTCCCGCCGCCTTCATTGCCGCGCGCTCAATATCGTCGCTGTGTACGCAGTGCGCCATAACCGCATCCCTGCCGAAAAGGCCGGCCTTTTCATAGGTTTGATAATACCTTTCGCAGTCCGGACAAAGCGAGCGCACCATGGCTATCTCCTCAAAATTTTCGCTCAGATGCGACTGCGCGCGGAGCCCGTATTCTGCCCCGAGTGCGCCAAGCCCCGCCATCAGCTCATCCGTACAGCTTGGCGTGAAGCGCGGCGTTATTATGGGCCTTATGCCGCCGAAGCGGGAAAGCGCTTCCACGATAAAGCGGCGTTCTTCGCTCAGCGCGCCCTCGGTTGTTTCGCGCAGTTCATCGGTGGTGTTCCTGTCCATGCTTATTTTGCCCACGAAGCCGTATACGCCCGCGCGCTCAAGCTCCTCCATCAGCACAAGGCTTGCGTCCGTATGCACGGAGGAAAATGCGCACACATGCGTTGTGCCGCGCGCGATAAGCTCCCTTGCAAGCACGGAATAAACCTCCCGCGCGAAGCCGGTATCCTTAAACATGGCCTCCGTGCGGAAGGTATAGTTATAAAGCCACTGCATAAGCGGCAGATCCATACCGAGCCCCAGCATGGGATATTGCGGCGCATGAAGATGCATGTCGCAAAACGAGGTGGTTATTATCCTGCTGCCGAAGTCCTCTATGTTAGCGCTTTGGTATGCGGGCGGCAGCGCGTTTAGTTCAAACACGCCCTGTATAACGCCCGCTTTATCGGTTATTATAACGCCGTTTTCGGTTATGTTTATTTTGTCGTTCGCATCCGCGGTGATTATGGTTCCCTTTATACCGCCGTAATTCATCGCCCATTCTCCTTTTGAAGCATAATGTAGTCCGAAGCCGTGTCTATGTCCATCAGCTCCGCTCCGTTTTCAAGCTGATAAAGCATTATTCTTTCCCTATGCGCCGCCATTACCGCGCCGCCCCCGCGTTCGCCGCGGAGCGCTTTCAGTTCATCAAAAAACTCCTGCGGGAATATTACCGGATTGCCCCTGCGCGCGCCGTGGCCCATGGCAACGATGCTGCCCGCGTTTTTTGCGAAGAAGTCAATTTCCCCGGCAACGCTTTCGCGCCGCAGCAGCGGCTGATCCGCCACCATGAACATTATCCCGTCCGCGTCGCCGACTGCTTCCATGCCGAGGCGTATAGTGCGCGGCGGGCCATCCTCCGGCCTATCGTTGAGCACTGGTATAAAGCCGCGCGCTTCAGCGGCGGCAAGTATCTCCGCCCGTCCGGACACAACCGCTATCGCGCAAAGCTTATTGTACGGCAGCGCATCCAATGCATATTCAAACATTGGCCGCGACGCAAACTCCTTTATAAGCTTGCATTCGCCAAACCGGCTCGATGCGCCCGCGGCCATGAGTACGGCGGCAATTTTCATCTCAGCCTGCCGTGCGCCCTGCGGCGGATGTAGCGGCCGCGGTTTTCCGCTATGAGTTCGCCGTTATATACAACAAGCTCGCCGTTTAGGAACACATGCTTCGCACCGCCCTTCACTTCCATGCCGTTGAAGGGTGTGTTGTCGCAATTATGCTGGCCGTCCGTATCGGATATGGTGCGGCTTACGGAGCCATCCCATATTACCACGTCCGCCGCGCAGTCCTTGGCTATTCTGCCGCGGCCCGCCATGCCGAACAGGCTTGCCGCGTTGCCGCTCATAAGGGCGGAGAAGCGCTGCATATTCATGCGCCCCGCAAGCACGCCGTATGTATACATCAGCTCCCCGCGCCATCTTACGCCAGCGCCGCCGTTGGGTATTTTGGAAAAATCGCCTGCGGCAAGCTTCTGCGCCATTGTGAAGGAGCAATGGTCCGTGCCGATTGTGTCTATATCGCCGGAAGCGCATGCCGCCATGAGCGCCTTGTTATCGGCGGGTTTTCTGAGCGGCGGGCTCATTACGAACTTTGCCCCGTCCGCGTCAAGATAGCGTTCGTCGTCAAGGAAAAGATACTGCGGGCAGGTTTCAAGGTAAACCTCCTGACCGCGTTTGCGCGCGCGCAGCGCCTCCTCCAAGCCTTCATGCGTGGAAAGATGCACAACGTAGGCAGGCGCATCTGCAAGCTTAGCCAGACGCATATACCGCGCCACGGCTTCGGCTTCTATATCGTTCGGGCGGGAAAGCGGATGCCCCTCCGGCCCCAGTATGCCGCGCGCCTTCACTTCCTCCGTAATGCGCAGCAGCGTGTCCCAATTTTCGCAATGCACGCCTATCAGCGCGCCGTATTGCTTTGCCGCCTTCAGCGCGGCGTAAAGGCTGCCGTCGTCCACGCGCAGCGCGTCGTATACCATATACATCTTATATGATGTAACGCCTTCGCGTGTCATGTCCGCCATTTCGGCCTCCGTCTGCTTATCCCAGCGGGCTATTGCCATATGGAAACCGTAATTGCAGTGCGCAATTTCAGCTTTCCGTTGCCATTGGGCAAGCGCTTCGCCAAGCGTGCCGTCCCGCTCCTGCGTGGCGAAATCAAGTATGCTTGTTGTGCCGCCCAGTATTGCCGCGCGGGTGCCGGTATCAAAATTGTCCGCGGTCACGGCGGAGCCTGTGTCCAGGTCAAAATGGGTATGCGTGTCTATAAATCCGGGCAAAACGTAGCAGCCGGCGGCGTCTATCACCTCCAGGCCCGTTGCGTCCAGCCCATCGCCAATATATGTTATTTTGCCGTTCTTTATTATAAGGTCGGCCTCGTAGCAGCCGTTCTTATCGGCTATGCGTCCGTTTTTTATAAGATAATCCATTGCTGCTCCTCCTGCTCAATTTATTATAAGCAAGTGACAAGATATTCACATTTATAATTATATCCGTTTTTTTTGATTATAACAATACATAATGCGCGATTTATGGTATACTGATACCCATGAAAAACATTCTATGCTATGGCGATTCGAATACATGGGGCTATATCCCCGGCGGCAAGGGCCGCTATGAGTACGCCGTGCGCTGGACGGGCGCCGCGCAGCGGCTGCTTGGCAACGGATACAGAATAATAGAAGAAGGGCTAAACGGCCGCACGACCGTTTTTGACAGCCCCTTTGACGGGAGTGTGCTGAACGGCAAAAGCCATCTTATGTGCTGCCTTATGAGCCACGCGCCGCTGGATGCGGTTGTTATAATGCTGGGCACGAACGATTTGATGCATAGCCACACGGCTTGGGAAGCGAGCCGCGGCTGCATAACGCTTTCGCGCATGGTAATGAACGGTGCGCTGCACTTTAATGCGCATACGCCGCGGCTGCTGCTCGTATCCCCCATACATATAGGCCACGAAATAGCCGAGACGGACCAAAGCCCGCTGAGCGTTTCGGGCTATGAAGAATCGCTCAAATTCGCCCCGCTTTATGAGCAGGCGGCGGCGCGAATAGGGATAGACTTTTTGGATGCGGCAAAGTATGCCGAGCCTTCGCCGGTTGATAACGAACACATGGACGCCGAAGGCCACGCCGCGCTTGCCGCGGCAATAGCGGACAAACTTAAAACAATGCTCGGCTAAGCGGGCAGGGATAATAAACCATTTATTTTACAGCAGGAGGAAAGAACACCAATGAACTACGACCTGAAGGCGCTGGATAAGGCGCTTGACGCAAGGATAAAGGAGAAGAAGCTGCCCGGCGTGAGCTGCGCGATATACGGCCCCGACGGCGTTATATTCGAAAAAGGCTACGGCTTCGGCAACAATGAACACACCAAGCTGATTGACGAAAACACCATTTTCGGCATAGCCAGCATGAGCAAGTCCACCTCCACTTTGGCGCTTGCAATACTGGAAGCCGAAGGCAAGTTCAGCTATGACGATCCCGTGACCAAGTACATTCCCTCCTTCCGCATACCCGGCAACCCCACGGACACGGTGCTGGTAAGGCACCTTGCCATGCACACCGCCGGCATACCGCCCATGGAGCCGCTGGAATGGTCCATCGCCATGAACAGCACCGATCGTTTCTCCGATGCGAGCGAGGAGACCGTTGGTAAGGACGTATACTCCGCCGCGGACGAAAGCGACAGCTGGGCGCTGCAGATGCGCCGCACGTCCCCCAACCAGATGGACAAAATTGAGCAGGTTATAGATTACATTGCCAACTGCAAGTATAAGACCCTTGGCGCGGCGGGCGAATACATGAGCTATTCAAACGAAGGCTATGCCGTTATATCCTATATAGTTGACGCGGCGGCGGGCATGCCGCTTGAGCAATTCCTTAACGAGCGCGTGTTTGGGCCAATAGGCATGACGAGGACCGTGCTTGACATAGACGGCTCCGAAGCCAGGAAGATAGCTTCCGACGGCAACATCACAAGCCTTTTTGAAGAAGTGAACGGCCAGAGCGTTGCGGACGACTGCTGGAGCATACTGCCTCCGTTCCGCGCATGCGCCTGCGTGAAGAGCACCGCGCACGACATGGCCCGCTATTACAGCTGCCTTGGCAACGGCGGCGTGATAGACGGCGTGCAGGCCATACCCGCGAAGGCGGTTGAAATAATGGTAGGCAACCGCTTCGGCGAAGAAGAGAAGCCCATCTATTGCTACGGCCTTTACAAGCGCACCAAGAACGGCCATGTTATATGCGAACACTCCGGCGGACTGCACGGCGTATCTACCCACGGCGGCTTCCTCAAGGGCGAAGGCTACGGCTTTGCCGCGCTGTGCAACCAAGGCGACTGCGATACGGACGACCTGTGCTGGATGATGTACAACATGATGATGGGCGATCCCATAGAGAACAGCCACCGCTGGCTGCATCCCGTAGGATATGACTTCGGCGCACCCGAAACCATAGTAGGTTCCTATATCTGCCACGAGGGCATTCCCGCCACGCTGAAGGTTTATATGAATGACGAGGGCAAGCTGATAGGCGAGACTGCCATGGGCCCGATGGACATGGTATACTGCGGCGAGACCTGGTTCCAGGGCTTCCGCAACGGCGATGTTGCCAACCGCATGCGCTTCTATATCCGCGACAACAAGGCCTGGTCCGTAATGGTAGGCAGCCGCGTATGGGAACGCATAGAGGAATAAAAGAACACCAAAGCAAGTTAAATAGCTTAAAAGCCGGAGGGTAATTCCTCCGGCTTTTTGGGCGGGAGCTGTCGCCGCAAGGCGGCTGAGGGGTTGACAAAAACAGGAGGGGCTGCGTTGCCCCTCCGAATTCTTCTTTTCGCCAACCATGCGAACCCAAACGTTTCAATACGCCTACGCCTTGCTCTGCCCTGCATACATTGCATAAAACCGGCTTGTTCTTTGCCGATAGAGCATGAGCAGCCCGCGCGTACTCAGTTCGGCAGCCATGGCTATCCACATGCCGAGCAGACCGAGCGGCTTTATCAGTATCAGCGCAAGGCCTATGCGCACCACCCACATCGTGGCAAGGTTTATGACGCTTGGCACAAGCGTATCGCCCGCGCCGCGCAGGGCGCCCGCGGCAACTATCGACGCACCGAAAAGCGGCTCGGCAAGCAGCTCTATCCTAAGCACCTGCGCGGAAAGCTCGCGCACGGCGGGATCGGGCGTGAGCATGGCGAACAGCAGCGGGCATATGAACATCATTATCAGCCCCAATACGCCCATTATGGTTGCGCCCATGCCAATGCATATGTTGCCATAGCGGCGGGCAAGCTCATCCTCGCCCGCGCCCACGCTGCGGCCTACGACCGTTGCGGCAGCGGAGCCTATTCCGTAGCCGGGCATGTAGCATAGCCCCTCCGCAGTTACGGCGAAGGAGTTTGCGGCTATTGCAATTTCGCCAAGCGGAGCTATTATCATTGTGGTTATTACCATTGCCCCGCTTGTGGCAACCTCCTGAACCGCCACGGGCAGGCCGATCTTCAACGCCTTTTTAAGTATGGAAGAATCGAACCGGCTCTTGTCGGCCCTGTTCAATTTAAGGTGCTTATCCCTGCCGCAGCAGCACCACAGCATTACAAGGCATACCACCGCGCAGGCAAGCGCCGTGCCTATGCCCGCGCCCAATACGCCGTATTTGGGAATGAAAATCGCATTGAATATAATGTCTAAAATGCACATTGCGGCCGTAAGTATGCTGGGCGTTACCATGTCCCCGCTGCACTGCAAAAACGATGAGGCGAGCGAATTGAGCTGCAAAAACGGCAGCTCCAGCGCGAATACAAGGAAATACAGCGATGCGTCGCGGTGTATTGTTTCGCTGCCGCCAAGCCATACGGGCAGAGGATCGCTTATAACGGCGCCCAATGCGCACAGCAGGGCCGATATCAAAAGCGCGCTTATCAGGCCGTGCTTAACAACCGTGCGCGCGTCCTCGTCACGCTTTGCGCCGATATGGTGCGCAACCTGCACGGAAAAGCCCGCCGTTATTGCGTAGGTTATGCCGCTTAACAGCCAGGTGCTTGTGGAAACAAGGCCTATTGCCGCAGACGCATTCGCGCCGAGCGCGCCGACCATTGCGGAATCGATATACTGCATGGCTATGGTAGTTATCTGCGTTAGTATCGCCGGCAGGCTGAGCCGCCATACCAGGGATATCTGCGGGCGCAGCTCGCTCCAATCAATCCTTTTCATATACTCTCCCGATGCAGACTAATGGTATCATCAGTTGACAAGGACAGGCAAGCCCAAAATGGCTGCTTGGGGGGTGCTCCCGTGTTCCTGTCGCATGAATTACCCAAAGCTTATCACGATGCACAACGCCTTGTCAACAATGGTTAAATATAAACGAAAATACCCGGCCGCAAAGCCGGGTATTCGCTGCCTTTAAGCTTTATTTGCTTTTGTTATTTGGTGAAGGTGCAGCCCGCGTCGAATTCGATGGTGCCCTTGTAGTTCTTTATTACGCCGGTAACGGTTATCACGTCGCCCACGGCAAGCTTATCCGCGCCCTCGCCCTTCATGCGGAAGCACTGTATGGCATAGTCGTTCAGGCCGCCCACAACTATGGTAACGGTTATGTTGCCGTATTCCGCGCTGAAGGCGGTGTCTATGGAGGCGATGGTGCCGGTCAGGGTCTTGGTGCCCATCAGCTGCGCGCCTTCCTCAAGGGCATAAGCGCGGGCGACTATCTTTGCACTGCTCACGGTGTCGGCGGGGATAAGGGTGCAGCCCGCGTCGAACTCAATGGTGCCCTTGTAGTTCTTTATAATGCCGAACACTGCTATTTCGTCGCCGACGGCCAGCTTGTCAGCGCCTTCGCCGCTGAGGCGATAGCACTGTATGGGCTTATCCTCTATGCCGTCGCAAACCATGGTGACGGTCACGTTGTTGTACTCTGCGCTGAACGGGGTATCGATGGAGGTTATAACGCCCTTGAGCGCGGTGGCGTTGAGCATGGCGGCGCCTTCTTCAAGCGCGTAGGCGTTCTCAAGCAGCTTGGCCTGGTTGAGTATTTCGCCCTTGCCTATGTATGCACAGCCCGCGTCGAACTCGATGGTGCCCTTGTAGTTCTTTATGGTGCCTTCAACGGTTATTTCGTCGCCAACGGCCAAGGCATCCGCGCCATCGCCGGCAAGGCGGAAGCATTGCACGGGGTATTCTTCCATGCCCTTTACGGCCATGGTTACGGTGATGTTGTTGTATTCGGCGCTGAACGGAGTGTCGATAGACACAACGATGCCAAACAGGCGCTGGGTGCCTTCAAGCGCCGCGCCTTCTTCCAGCTCGTAGCCGGCGGAGACTATTTCGTCATAGCTGGCGGTGCCAAGATCGAATCCCTTGGGAACCATGTGGGCAAAGCTTTCGGAAACGGAAGCGCCGCTTTCGTCCGCTATGGTGGCGGTAAGGGTGTATTCGGAATCCTCGGCGCAGGCTTCGTTAACATCGATGGTGACCATCTTGTCCTCGCCCAGTTCGCCAACGACTACGGCATCCTCAGCGCCGCTGGTGATTTCAACGGTCCACTGTATCTGATAGGATACGCCGTCCACCACGGCAAAACCAACTACCTGATAATCGGCAGGGGTCTTTACCGCGCTCTTTTTATACATCAGCTTTATGTAAGCCGCGGCGTTCTCAAGCGCCTGAGTGTTGTCAACAACGGGTTCGGCGCTGGGCTCAACGGTCTCTGCGGGTTCGTTGCCGGGCTCTGCCGTGGGGGCAGGCTCGTCCACGGGGGCGGAGCAGCCGGCAAACGCCGCTGCGAACAGCGCCAGCGCAATTATGTATGCTACTATCCTTTTCATGTTTTCTCCCTCTTTTCAGGTTTATTTTTAGTGTATGGAAATACCTTCCGCCGTGAATACGTGCAGCTGCGGCGCATTGTCATACATGTCCACGGCTGCGCGCACGTCTATCGTTTTTCCGGAAATAGTATTTGGGTCGAAAGCCTCGCCGTTTACTTTAAGCGGCTCAAGCCTTACGGTAATTTCGGCATTGCCTGCGGCGCATGTGAGCGTTGCGCAGCCGTTTTCGGCAACATAAACGCTTTGCACCGTTAAACCGTCCATCTCAACGGTGGTGTTCATGGCAATGTCGCTCAGCTTATATTCCGCCGCACCGGCTTCGGTTTCTATGCTCACCATGGCGGAAGCAAAATCATCCGCGCTTATGCTGACATAGCCTGCCGCGTTGCCCTCGCTCAGCTTTTGCAGATTATTCGGATCGTCCGGCTTCATCTGCCGGTAGCTTAGGCCGGATACCTGGTAGCAGCCGCCCGCTTCATAATACTGAACGGTGCCCACTATCCGCGCCCGGTTGCCCACGGAAAGTATATCAAGCCCCGCGCCCGAAAGGCCGTAGCCATAATAGGCGCTTATGCCGTAATACCTGTCCGTTTCCGCGTCATAATCCTCGATAAACACGCCGTTTCCGCTGTTTATGGTTATAACGCCCTCAAACGCTACCTTTTTGCCGTTATAGCCCTCTATGCCGCACCTAAGCTCCTTTAATGTAAGCTCCACGGCGTCCCCGTAATAGAAATCGGGATCCTTCTGCCCTGAATAGATGTTCAGCTTGTTCGCCTTGGCCCGGTTTATGGCCGCGGTGCAGGCGGAGCCATAGCGGTTGTTTGCCGAAGAATAGGCTCGGGCAAGGCCGTTTTGCAGCAGCTCTATATTAAGGTTGCGGTATTCGCCGGCCTTTTCGGCCTTATACCATACCCAAACAAGGTATCTGCCGCCGGTGGAGTCGAAATCCCAATTCCCGTCGTCCGATTCGATCATTATGGAATGGGCACGGGACAGCTTTTCCTTTGTAAATTCGGACGCCGCCTTGCCGTATTCCTCTATTTTGCCGGTGGATTCCGGCGTATCTATGCCGATGAAGCGGGCCTTCAGCACGCCGGAGGGCATTATGCTTTCCGGCACGAAGAAATGCACGGTGTCGCCGTCCACGAACGACTTTACCGTAACCTCCTGCTTCGCTGTATCCGCGCCCGAAGGCTTCACTGACGCGGCATAGTCAATGCTTTCGCTTGCCGCGGCAGCGGGCGAGGGCGCGGCTTCGGGCGCACTGCTTATGGGAGCGGTCTGCTCGGCGTCCGTTTGCACGGGCGTGGGCAAAGCGTCCTTATCCTTTTGCGGCGTGCAGCCGAATATGCAAAGCGCCAGTATTATCAGCGCCAATGCCGGGGCAAGCTTTTTCATAACGTTACTTCCTTAAAAACCGGGCTTATATCAGCCGTTGTATTCGCACTCGTCCACGGCCTCGGCAAAGGCAGCCTCTATCATGGCGTCCACGTTGCCGCCGTCGTCCGCGGTAAGGCACTTGGTCAGCAGGGTACCGACCTGATCACGCGCGGTGGAGGAGCCGTTGAAGGCGGGGGAGGTGTAATAGTAATCTTCCTGCTCAAGGCAGACCTTGGCGCTGAGGGCGGAGATATACTTGCCGCCGTCGGCCTGGGCGATGAAGGAAGCGTAGGCTTCGTTATCGGCAACGCTCTTGAGCACGGGAACATAGCCGGAGGCCATGGAGAACTCGGCCTGGAAATCCACGCTGGTGGTCAGGAACTTGATGAACAGCCAGCTTGCCACGACCTCCTGCTCGTTTGCCTTTTTGAATATGCATACGCTGGGGCCCTGGGAAATGACCTTGTTGTTGCCGTTGCCAAGCTGCGGTATGGTGCTGATGCCCACTTCAAAGGGATATTCGCCGTTTGCATCGGCCGCGGGACGCTGATGGGTTGCGCCTGCGGAGGAGCCGATGGACATATAGCTCTTGACCTCATCGGTGGAGGTGAACAGGCCGGAGGTATAGGCGCCGTAGAGCTTCTGAGTGGTCAGGTAGCCCTTCTGGTACCATTCGCGGAACATCTTTATGAAGCCGCGGTTGGTTTCGTTATTGAACAGATAATGGTCGCCGGAGGCGCTGGTATAATCGGAGCCGTACTGCTCGCACATGGTGATGAACCAGTTGCTCTCGCTGTCGTAACCAAGGGGAATGGAGTTGGGGTCGATTTCCTTTATCTTGGCGCAGGTAGCTTCCATCTCTTCCCAGGTGGTGGGGACGGTAAGGCCGTTGGCGTCAAAGAAGGTCTTGTTGTAGTAAAGTACCTCGGTGGACTTGGAGAACGGCATGGTGTACATGAGGCCGTCGCCAAACTGGGTACCTTCGGCATAGTAACCGGGGATGAAGTCCGCCTTCTGCTCGTCAGTCAGGCCGAGTATTTCGGCGGTGCCGTCCGCGCGGGCAACCTCGATCTGGCTGTTGATAAGGCCGTCAAGCGTGGCAACAGCGCCGGCCAGATTGTAAAGCGCAACATGGTCAGGATAGCAATAGGCTATGTTGGGCTGGTTGCCAACGGTGATCTCGGTGCTTATCTGGTCGCGCACGTCGTCATAGCTGCCGATTTTTTCGCTGGTGATGTGGATATTGGGATAGAGTTTGTTGAACTCCTCGATGTAAAGGTTCAGCACATCGCTCAGGTTGGTGCCCATGGTGTGATAGAAGGTCAGGTTGACTTCGCTTCCGTCGTAACCGGCTTCGGGGACGGTGAAGTTGCCTTCGCTCACAGGCTCGGCCGTCTGCTGATCGTTGCCGGCAGGGGTACCGGCGTTGTCGGTAGTGGTGGGTTCGGCGGTCTGCTGATCGCCGGTGTTGGCGGGGGTGCTGTTGGTGCAGGCAGCCAGCATCAGCGCGCTGAATACCATAAGTACCGCCAACATGGTTGCCAGGATACGTTTTGTCATTTTTTGTTTTCCTTGCCTTTCTTTATGCTTAGCATAAATTTATTTAGCCTTTTATGCCGCTTCGGCTTACGCCCTTCATAATATATTTCCTGAGGAATATGAACACCAGGAACAGCGGCGCGGACACCAGTGCTACCGCCGCCATCTGCACGGGGTAGTTAACGTCCCCCGTGGTATCGGTGAATGCATTCCTAAGGCCGTTGGTTATGAGCCTGTGCGCATCGTCGTTGGCAACGAGGCGCGGCCATATATATGAATTCCATGCGCCCATCATCTTCAAAATCGTTATGGATATGAGCGTAGGCAGCGACAACGGTATCATTACCTTGCAAAGGTATTTGAAATCGCTCGTGCCGTCCACCTTTGCGGCAAGGTAAAGCTCGTTGGGTATCTGCAAAAAGTTTTGCCTGAGCAGATAAATATAGAACACGCTTACCAAAAAGGGGACTATAAGCACCGTGTATGTGTTCATCCAGCCAAGGTTGGTAACGGTGCTGTAATTGGTTATTGTAAAAAGCTCACCCGGTATCATCATTGTTGCAAGCAGCGCGGAGAAAAGCAGGTTCTTGCCCCTGAACTCCAGCCTTGCAAACGCGAACGCGGACAGAATTGTTATAACAAGCGAAAGTATGGTGGATACTATGCCCACATAGGCCGTATTGAAAAACAGCCGGCCCAGGCTTGCGGCGGTGAAGGCCTCCGCATAGTTTGACCACAGCACCTTCTGCGGCCAGAATGTGGGCACGCTTTGGCGGTATTCCTCAAGGCTTTTGAGAGATGAATTTATCATCCAGTAAAACGGGAACAGCACCACCAGCGCCATGAATATAAGGAACGCATAGCAGAACGCCTTTGCAATTATGCCAACCGCCCTTGAGCGGGTGCGCTCGGCGGAAATATCCCGCTCATGCATTGTTTTTATCGTTTCTTTAGCCATATTTTACCTCAATAATGCACGCGCTTTTTGCTGACCTGAAGGTTGATTAGCGTTACCACCAGTATTATGCCGAAAAGTATCAGCGCGGCTGCGCTGGCGCGGCCCTGATTATTGGTGGATAAAGCGTCGTATATAAAGCCTACCATAGTATTCAGCCTGCCTGCGGCGTCCGCAGGGCCCATAGCCTCGCCGAATATACCGATTATGCTGGTGTATTCCTTAAAGCCGCCTATGAAGCCGGTTATCACAACATAGGCAAGCATGGGGGAAAGCAGCGGCACGGTTATGCGCGCGAATATGCGGCGGCGGGATGTGCCGTCCACCTTGGCGGCGTCGTAATACTGCTTATTGATGCTCTGCAGGCCGCCCAGCAGTATAAGTATTTTGAACGGCAGTGCGTTCCAAACGATGTATATTACCATAACGGTAATATTCGCCGCGTAGGAGGAGCCGTAGTTTATCCAGTTCACGGCCTTGCCGCCGAAGAATTCAATTATGTTGTTTATTATTCCGGCGGTAACGATTATTTCGTTCTCCGTGCCGTAAAAGCTGCCGACAATGTTGAACATTGCGGCAAACACCATGCCTATGGCGATGGAGTTGGTAACATAGGGCAGGAAGAATATGGTCTGCAAAGGCTTTTGCAGCCACTTTATTGAATTAAGGAACACCGCCACCAGCAGCGCGAGCAGGCTTGATATGGGCACGGTAAGCATGCACAGCAGCACCGTGTTTTTAAGGCAGCTTAAAAACTTTTGATACTTTATTACCTTAACGAAGTTGCCCACGCCGAACGCGAAGCTTTCGCCGCCGGCAACCTTCAGCCCGCTGTACCCTTCAAGAAAGGCCATGCGCACCGTGTTTATTATGGGCCACACCGTGAACACCAGCAATAATACTATCGCCGGGGCAAGGTACAGCCACGCCTTCCATTTTTGCTTGCCTTCTACCATTTTTTTATTTTACCTCGAAGCGTATGCGCTTTTCGCTTTCCTTGTCGAAGAGGAAAAGCTTATGCGGCTTTACGGAGAAACGCACGGTTTCCGCATCGTGATCCACGCCCGCGTCCGCATTGATTATGGAGCGGATGGTGGGGTTGAGCGAGGCGGGGTTGGAGGATACAACGCTCACGTCCCTGCCCATTACTTCAACGTTTATAAGCTTGCAGCCGAGCGGGCCGTTTTCGTCCAGGATAAAGCCTTCGGGGCGGATGCCGACGTAAACTTCGCCGTCGTTAACGCCGTTCACGCTGAGCACGGCTTCTTCGCCGATATATACCTTGCCGCCTTTTACGGAGCCGTTGAAAACGTTTATGGGCGGGGTGCCGAGGAACTTGGCAACGAACAGATTGTCCGGATCGTCATAAACGGCCTGCGGCTTGCCAATCTGCTGCACAACGCCCGCCTTCATGACCACTATAAAGTCGGATATGCTCATGGCCTCGTCCTGGTCATGGGTAACGAAAACGGTGGTTATCTTGGTTTCGCGCTGTATGCGGCGTATTTCCTCGCGGGTTTGGAGCCTGAGCCTTGCGTCAAGGTTTGAAAGCGGCTCGTCAAGCAGCAGCACGCGCGGCATTTTGACCAGCGCCCGCGCTATTGCAACGCGCTGCTGCTGGCCGCCGGAAAGCTCGCTGGGCTTGCGGTCCATCAGTTCGTCTATCTGCACAAGCTTTGCCGTTTCATAGGCGCGCTTGAGCATTTCTTCCTTGCTCAGCTTGTCCGCCCCTTTAAGATTTTGCAGCGGGAAAAGTATGTTCTGCTTAACGGTAAGGTGCGGGTAAAGCGCATAGTTCTGGAACACAAGGCCAACGCCCCTGTTTTCCGGCGCAAGGCCGGTAACGTCGTCCTCGCCGAAGAATATCTGCCCCTTTGTGGGCTTCTGCAGGCCGCATATCATATAGAGCGTGGTGCTTTTGCCGCAGCCGGAAGGACCGAGCAGGCCTATCAGCTTCCCGTCGGGAATGGTAAAGCTGCAGTCGTTTACGGCTATTACCTCCTCGCCCGATTTCTTGTTGCGGCTGGGGAAAGCCTTGGTCACGTTGCGCAGTTCAACTTTCATCGTTTTCGTCCTCGATCCTTTTTAGTTTATTTTGTATATCTTGGTTTACCCTTGTTTATTGACCCCATCGCGCGCTGTCCGCTTCGGCATATTCCCTGCGCCGTGCTTCGCGCTCCCGGGCGGAATCGAATATCATTTGGCTTTCCATATCCACAACAACCGTTTGCGCCAATATATCATGTATTGCGGAATTGGTATGCGTGGCCGCGATAAGCACGATTTGCAGCAGCGCCAGCGCCGCAAGCATTATGAGCCCAACCGTGCCGAGACTGCCGAACAATATAAGGAATATTATCAGCAGCGGGGCCATTGTTTCGATTGTGTATTTGCCAAGCAGTGTGCGTATTAGCATGGCTATGGGCTTCACGCGCACGGAGTCGGTCCGCATTACGGCAAGGCCGAATATCTTTTTGCCAATGGTCTGCCCATTCTTCAGCCACAGTACGGGTATTGCGAACTCCAGCGCCATATACGCAAGCAATACCGAAAGCGACATTATTGCAAGCGAAAGCTGAATTATAATAGAAAACGCCCGGCTGACATCGGCATCATCGTTAAGCTTTGCATATGCATCAGCATAACGGAGCCGATCCTCTTCACCGAGCGCAAGATATTCTTCATCCGAAATATTAAAATCAATGCCATACAGCTGTTCGTATTCCGTATAGTATCGCTGTAAATTATCGTTATAATTATCGTAACCGAACGCGGCGGAAAGCAAAAGCGCGAACCCGGTTGCGAGTACGCTTAGCAGAATAACGTCCAACAGCCAGGCGGATGCACGCTTGAGCATGCTTGCTTTCTGCAAATCGAACATGGGCTTTCCTCCGTTTCCGCGGCGAAATGCCGCCGCTTTCGTTAAAACAGGCGCAGCATATACATGAGCCGCGCAATCATACATAATTGTACAATGTTTGATAAAAACATGCAACAACATTTGCTTTCGCTTTTACTTATATCGCGCGCGGAGCTGTTGACTTATCGGTGGGGATAGGGTAATATGCAAGCTGCACTAATAATTCGGGACGGTGAAAACACCTATGATAAAGTTGCTTATAAGCGACCTTGACGATACTTTATACGACTGGACGGGCTTTTTCGTGCCCGCATTTTACGCCATGGCGGACGAGATAGCCCGCATGACGGGCATAGACGAAAAAAAGCTGCTGAATGAATACATGGCGGCGCATCAGCGGCTCGGCTCGGTTGAATACCCTTATGCAACGCTTGAGCTGCCCAGCATAAAGGCATACTATAACAATGCCCCGGCGGAGGAGCTGAAGGCGGCGCTAAGGCCCGCGTTCAACGTGTTCAATTCCGTCAGGGAAAGCCATCTGCACCTTTTGCCGGGCGTGGAGGAAATGCTGCGCGCGCTGACGGAAATGGGCGTGACGCTCATAGCCTATACGGAATCCTCCAAAGAAAACGGGTTTTACAGGCTTATGAAGCTGGGGATAGAGCCGTATTTTAAGCATGTGTACACGTTTGAAAGCCAGTTCAAGAGCGCATACGCCGTGAGCGAAAAGGTACGCACGGTGCAGACAAAAAAGCCGGACGTTGCTGTAATTGAGCGCATATGCACGGGCGAGGGCTATGATAAGAGCGAAGTGATGTACCTGGGCGATAACCTTACGAAGGACATGTACATGGCCAAAATGGCCGGCGTTACGGCAGTATGGATGCACAGGAAGTGCGAAAACGAAGATTATAAGAACAAGCTGCTTGCCATAACAAGCTGGACGGCGGCCGAGTACGCGCGGGACGTGGAGCTGAGGCAATACATGCAGCAGCACGGCATAAGGCCGGATTATGAAATAAGCGATGCGCGGGAGCTGATAGCCATTGCGGCTAAATGATGCCGAGCGCCTTTAGCGCCTGAACCGATGTAAATTCGGGCATTATGAACTCAAGCTCTTCCGTTTCAAACGGCAATGCCGCGCCGCCTGTGAGCGTTATAAGCTGCCGGTTGAGCAGGAGCCTGTCTAAGTTCATCAATATTGATTCCCTCAGCGCGGGCTGCTTTTCGCGGTTCGCGTTTTGCATTATGCCGTCAAGCGAGCCGAATTCGTTTATCAGCCGCGCCGCTGTTTTTTGACCTACGCGGGGCACGCCGCGGATATTGTCTGATGCGTCGCCGCAAAGGGCCTTCATGTCAGCATATTTGTCCGCGCCTATGCCGAACTTTTCCAATATATATTCTTCGCCGCAAAGCACGCTGCTTTTGCCGCGATATCTCAGCACGCTCACATTGGGGGAGATAAGCTGAAAATAGTCGCTGTCGAACGACGAAATGACTATTTCGCTATCATTCGTTCGACTGAACACATATGCCGCTACAATGTCATCTGTTTCGCAGTCCGTGGTTTCGGAATGCTTTATGCCCATGAAATCAAGCGCCAAGTATATGTCCGCCAACTGGGAAAACGGCGTTTCGTCCTCCCCCATTTGGCTGTAATCCACGCGGTTGGCCTTATATGCGGGGTCAAGCGCGGCACGCGGGTTTTCATGCTCCCCATCGAACAGCACAACGGCGTGCGTGGGCCGCACCATGCGCATTATTTTCATAAGCGCGCCCACAAAGCCAATAGTTCCGTGCACGGGCCGCCCGCTTTTGCCCACTATGCGCGCGGGCATACCGTAGAACATTTGGAACAGCAGATTGCTCCCGTCAACAATAAGCAGCTTTTGCATGGCGGACTCCTTGTGGTAATTTAGCTTTCAAATATATCATGAAAATGAGATGAAGGCAATAATTTGCCTGCATATCGGTGCGGCAATGCGGAACTGCAAGAAAAAAGCTGATAAGGCGCACCAAAAGGCTCCCTGTCGAGGGAGGTGGATGCGAGTGAAACGAGCAGCCGGAAGGAGTAAAACAAACAAAAAGCACTGCAAACTATTTTATAATCTTTTTTGCCAGGGGGCCAGGGAAGATTTCGATTTCTCCCCTTAGGCCCCCTGGCGACCCCCGTAACCCCATTGAAACGATCGCTCCGCGAAGGGGTACGGCACTGTACGCC
>OBLG01001112.1_pt1 | contig 22570 bp, 19 predicted proteins | sample 1517451 | NCBI WGS metagenome assembly OBLG01 (sample SAMN04571694, study PRJEB22368) | human gut metagenome | biome: human gut; material: stool | host: Homo sapiens | place: Luxembourg | collected 2012-06-29
CGCTACGGCTGCTTCGGCTTCGGCTCCTGTGTGAAGGCCTGTAAGTTCGACGCCATCCACGTCATCGACGGCGTGGCCGTGGTGGACAAGGAGAAGTGCACCAACTGCGGCGCCTGCCGCGCTGCCTGCCCGCACCACCTGATCGTGGAGGTGCCCTACAAGCAGAAGGTGTTCGTCAACTGCTCCAACAAGGACAAGGGCCCTGCCGTCACCAAGGTGTGCGCCTCCAGCTGCATCGCCTGCGGCATGTGTGAGCGCACCTGTAAGTTCGACGCCATCCACGTGGAGAACAACGTGGCCGTCATCGATTACAGCAAGTGCAAAAACTGCACCATGTGCGCCAAGGCCTGCCCCCGCAACGCCATCGAGCCCATCCCCACTCCCGAGGAGAAGGAGAAGTTCAAGGCTGCGCAGAAAGCTGCTGCTGAGAAGAAGGCTGCTGCCGCCAAGGCCGCCGCTGAGGCTCCCAAGGCCGAGTAACCACCTAATAAAACAAGAGACACGCCATCCGGCGTGTCTCTTGTTTTGCTATGGACGCGGCCACTCTCCATCTCGCGGCAGTCCTAAGATATAGTCCGCACTCACATGATAATGCTGACAGAATTTCACCAAATATGCGATGGGCGGTGTGTTGAACCCTGTCTCATATCTGGCAATTTGTACCTGATGATAACCAATAGCAGCTGCCAGCTCCCGTTGGCTTTCGTCGTGGTCAATCCGCACGTCGATCATTCGTTGAATCATGCTACAAGCCCCCTTATTGTTGACAGCTTATAGCAAATGTGTTATCGTTATTCCAATAGATAGCATGTTTGCTATCAACTTTATGTGGAGGAGAAAATATGAGTGCAAAATACAGCTACTGTGCCAGTTGTGGTACAGAAATTCCCGCGGGCCAAAAAGTCTGCCCCCATTGCGGAAAGAATGTTAACGGCAAACCCCTGTATAAAAAGTGGTGGTTTTGGTTGATCTTAGTAGTACTTGCCGCTTCTATCATTGGTGGGAACAACAAAACCGGCGAGCAAGCTGCAAAGCCTGCGCAAAAACCCTCATCCCAGCCAGCGCAAACCGTTCCTGACGTAAGTGAAAGTGACTCTATGGCCGCAGTCGAAGAAGATGAGAAGATTCCCTCCGAGTATAAGGCCGCTCTAAAAAAAGCACAGTCCTATTCCGATATGATGCATATGTCAAAAAAAGGCATTTATAACCAATTGGTCTCCGAGTATGGCGAAAACTTTCCGGCAGATGCCGCACAGTATGCAGTGGATAATCTGGTCGCGGATTATAATGCAAATGCTCTGGCTAAGGCCAAATCCTATCAAAGCTTAATGAGTATGTCTCATGCGGCGATTTACGACCAGTTAGTTTCTGAATACGGCGAACAATTTACTTCGGAGGAAGCACAGTACGCCATTGACCATCTTGATTAAAAAAGGAAAGGGCGGGGTATCCCCGCCCTTTCCTTTTGACGTCCGCCGTGGTATACTGGAAAAAAACGACCGCAAGGAGGCTCCCCGCCATGTCCGACACCATCGCTGCCATCGCCACGCCCCAACTGCCCGGCGCCATCGGCATTCTGCGCCTGTCCGGCCCCGACACACTGGCGGCGCTGGACCGCGTGTTCCGCGCCAGAAACGGCCGCCCCGCCGGTGCGCAGCAGCCTCGCAGCATGGTGTATGGCGACCTGCTGGACCGGAGCGGCAGCGTCATCGACCACGTGCTGTGTGTCCGGTTCGCAGGGCCCAACAGCTACACCGGTGAGGACTGCGCGGAGATACACTGCCACGGCTCGCCGGTGGTGCTGAACGCGGGTCTGGCCGCGCTGTTGGCCGCGGGGTGCCGTCAGGCCAGAGGCGGCGAGTTCACGCAGCGGGCCTTCCTCAACGGACGCATGGACCTGATCCAGGCGGAGTCCGTGGCGGACCTCATCGACGCGGAGACGGCGGAGGCGGCGAAAAACGCGGTGTGCCAGCTGGACGGTGTGCTGAGCCGCACCATCGCCGGTATCTACGACGGTCTGATGGCCATGGCGGCACGGTTTTATGCCGTGGTGGACTACCCCGACGAGGACATCGAGGACGTACAGCGCCAGGAGATGCTGGACACATTGAGTCGTGCCCAGCGGGAGCTGGAGCGGCTGCTGGCCACCTTCTCCCGCGGACAGCTTCTGAAGCAGGGCGTCCCCGCCGTGATCTTAGGACGGCCCAACGCGGGGAAATCCTCCCTGCTCAACGCCCTGCTGGGCTACGACCGCGCCATCGTCACCGACATCGCCGGTACCACCCGCGACACCGTGGAGGAAAAGGTGCTGGTGGGCGGCGTACTGCTGCGGCTGACGGATACCGCCGGTATCCGAAACAGCGCTGACCGCATCGAGGCTATGGGTGTGGAACGCAGCCGTCAGGCGGCGCAGCGGGCGGCGCTGGCCCTGCTGGTGCTGGACGGCTCCCAGACTCTGACAGACGAGGACGAACAGGCCATGGCGGCGGCAGAGCAGACGCCCCGCCTGCTGGTGCTGGTGAACAAGAGCGATCTGCCCCAAAAGCTGGACACGGCGGCCTTGGCTGAGCGGTTCCCCCGCGTGCTGCATATCTCCGCCCAAACCGGCGCGGGGCTGGACGCGCTGGCGGAGACTGTGGCGGCGCTGTACCCTGCGGGGGAGACGCCTGCGGGCGAGCTGCTGACCAACGCGCGGCAGGCTGACGCCGTGGAACGCGCCCTGTCCGCCGTAGCGGAGGCCCGCGGCGCACTGGACATGGGCATGACGCCGGATGTGGTGCTGACGGACTGTGAAGCGGCGCTGGAGGCACTGGGCGAGCTGAACGGCAAGCGCATCCGCGAGGATCTGGTGGATACCATCTTCTCCCGCTTCTGCGTGGGAAAATGACCGTATTTTTGTAAGAGGTGCGCAAATTTTCGGGTTTCCCCTTTTCAACTGGCGCGTTTCGTGTTACCATGGAGTATCGTGAACATCCATTCGACAAAAGGAGGCTTTTGCTATGCGTGACTATATCATCATGACCGACAGCTGCTGCGATCTGAACGCCCACATGGCCCAGGAGCTGGAGCTGAACGTGGTGCCCCTGACCGTCCACATGAACGGCAAGGACTACGCCAACATGCTGGACGGCAGTGAGATCAGCTTCGAGGAGTTTTACAAGAACATCCGCAGCGGTATCCTCAGCACCACCTCCGCCGCCAATGTAGGACAGTTCGAGGACGCCATGCGCGCCGTGCTGGCCCAGGGCAAGGACATCGTGTGCATCAACTTCTCCAGCGCTCTGTCCGCCACGTACCAGAACGCCTGCATCGCCGCCAAGACTATGGCGGACGAGTTCCCCGAGAGCCATGTCTACGTGGTGGACTCCCTGTCCGCCTCGCTGGGGCAGGGGCTGCTGCTGTATCTGGCGGTGCAGAAAAAGCGGGAGGGTCTGTCCGCTGAGGAGCTGGTGCAGTGGGTAGAGGAAAACAAGCTTCACATTGACCACTGGTTCACCGTGGACGACCTGAACTTCCTGAAGATGGGCGGCCGCGTATCCGCCACCACTGCGTTTCTGGGTACCATGCTGTCCATTAAGCCGGTGATGCACACCTCCGACGAGGGAAAACTGGTACCCGTCAGCAAGGCCCGCGGCCGCAAGGCCAGCCTGCAGGCCCTCATTGACAAGGTGGCGGAGCTGGGCATCGAGCCCAGTGAGCAGGTGATGTTCATCTGCCACGCGGACTGCGAGAAGGAGTCCCGCGCCGTAGCCGAGGAGCTGAAGGCCCGCTACGGTGTGAAGGAGGTCTACATCAACTACATCGGGCCTGTCATCGGCAGCCACACCGGCCCCAACACCATGGGCCTGTTCTTCGTGGGCACCAAGCGCTGACACATGATTTCACATTCGGAGGGAACGCACATGGAATGGCTGGAGCTGAAGATCGACACCTCGCCGTCAGGGCTGGACGCGGTGACAGCACTGCTGGAGCAGCAGGGCATCACCGGCGTCATCATCGACGATGAAGCGGATTTCAAGGATTTTCTGGAGCATAACCGGCAGTATTGGGACTATGTGGATGAGGACCTGCTGCGGGAAAAGGCCGGCGTCAGCCGCGTCACCTTCTATCTGGAGCGGAACGAGGATGCCCTGAACATCGTGGCGCAGGTGCGCATCGCCATGTCCGCCCTGAAAAAGGAGCATCCGGAGTACGGTCCGATGCTGCTGACCATCGACAACGTGGCCGATGCGGACTGGGAAAACAACTGGAAGAAGTTCTACAAGCCCATGGAGATCGGGGAGCGGCTGCTGGTGGTACCCCAGTGGGAGGAGACCAAGGTCAGAGGGCGGATGAAGCTGGTGCTGAACCCGGGCCTCACCTTCGGTACCGGCAGCCACGCCACCACCCGTCTGTGTCTGCAATCGCTGGACAAGTACATCCATGGCGGCGAAAGAGTGCTGGATCTGGGCTGCGGCAGCGGTATCCTGTCCATCGCGGCGCTGGTGCTGGGGGCCAGAGAGGCTTTTGCCTGCGACATCGACGAGAAGTGCGTGGACGTGGCCTACGAGAACGCCGCCCTCAATGGCATCGGCAAGGACCGCTACACCGTGCGCTGGGGCGACGTGCTGACGGACAAGGCATTACAGGCGGAGTTCGGCGGCGACTACGACATGGTGGTGGCCAACATTGTGGCGGACGTCATCATGGGTCTTTCCGGCAAGGTGCGGCCCTTCCTGAAGGAGGGTGGTCTGTTCCTGTGCTCCGGCATCATCGACGACCGCGCGGAAGAGGTTTCCGCCAAGCTGCGCGCCGAAGGCTGGACCATCGTGGAGCAGCACGACTCCGAGGGCTGGTACAGCTTCCTGTGCCGGTAAAAAATCGCATAAAAGGAGCCGGACTCATGAAGTCCGGCTCCTTTTTTCGTCCTTATCGGTATTCCCGCGGCACGGCGCTGTCCACGTATTTAGGCCGCACCTCCAGACGCACCGTGTCCCCAACGGCACAGGGCACGTCCGTCACGTCCAGCGCCAGCTGGGTGGCGCCTACCACGCCCCGCACAGGGCAGCGCCGGCCGTTGACCAGCCCCGTCAGACCGTCGCTGCGCAGAAGCGCCCGTCCGGCGTGGAGCAGCCGGTACACCCTGTCCCGCAGGCGCAGGGCGTTGGATTCCTCCGTTACCCCCACGCCGCTGGTATAGCCCGCCGGCAGCAGAGCCAGACGCGTGGGCCGCTTGGTGCGGTACGCGCCGGCGTAGCCCACCTTCCAGCCAGACGGCAAGTCCTTCAGCTCCATGACCTGCGTCTCCAGCCAGCCGATCTTCTCCAGACCCAGTGGGTCCGGCACCGACAGCCGTCCCAGCAGCGCCGAGCCCAGACGCACCGCGTCCAGCTGCATCTCCGGATACCGCAGAAACGCGGAGGAGGCGCAGACGTGGCGCAGACCCGTCTCGATACCGGCCCGCTCCAGCAGGGCCGCTCCCTCCTGAAACTGCTGGTACTGCCGGCGGGTCAAGGCTTCGTCGGCGGCGTTGGCGAAGTGGGTGAACACCCCCTCCACCCGCATCGATGGCAGGCTTTTCAGCAGGGCGGCGGCCTCCGTCACGTCCTGCGGCAGGAAGCCGAAGCGGCCCATGCCGGTGTCCAGCTTCACGTGGACGCGGGCAGTGACGCCCTTTTCCACGGCCACGGCGGACACCGTCTCCGCCGCAGCGCAGGAGCCCACCGTCAGGATGGCGCCGCAGTCCAGCAGGACGGCCACATCCCGTGGTACTGCGGTGGAGGACAGCATCAGCACCTCCGCCGCGATCCCCGCCTGACGCAGAGCCGCAGCCTCCTCCGCCGTGGACACAGCCAGCATATCCACGCCGTGCTCCGTCAGAAAGCGGGCGTAGTCTGTCAGGCCCAGCCCGTAGCCGTTCCCCTTCACCACGCCGATGATGCGAGCCGACGCAGCTCGCCGCAGGCTGTCCAGATTCCGCGCCAGCGCCGCGGCGTCGATGACCAGTGTGCGCACAGTATTTCCCTCCCTCCGGTGATGTCTGTGTTTCGATTATACCCCTTCTGCGGCGGTACGCAAGTGCGCTGCTGCCGATTTAAGGTGTTCGGCGGAAACATTTAATAAAATCGCAAGATTCGACAGTCTCCGCCTGCAAAAAGGGGCATATCGCGGATATGCCCCTTTTCGTTATTCGCTGTCGCCCGGCAGATACCCGGGCGCCACCAGAATGATCTTGTTGCCCACGTCGTAGTGGCTGTCGGCCTCCACGCAGCTGGACAGCAGGCTGCCGTCGCCATCGTAGATGTTGCGCCACGTCCGGACGTAGTAGCCGGTATGGCCATACTGGTCGATGACCTCCTCGCCCGGGGCCACGTCCGGCGACTCCTGATACACCGTCTGATAGTCCGTGACGCCCAGCACGGCGTTGGTCATCACCACGTAGTGATCATCCACCTTGGTGCCCAGAATGGTACACGTCACCTCGTTGGTATTGTCGTTGTAGGACGTGACGATCTTGATAGGATAGTCGCGGCTGTTGCGGAAGGCGAAGTCCGGCCCGCCCCAGCTCACCGTGGCGTCGCAGCCCATGGGCATATAGCCCGGATTGAACATGTGGCAGTAGCGCAGCACGATATCCAGATCGCTGAGCAGTACCGCGTAGTACAGCGTGGAGGACACCTGGCAGATACCGCCGCCGATGCCGGTGGTGGTGCGCCCGCCCTCGTAGACGCCGGCCTCCTGATATCCGCGGGCCGCCGTGCGCTGGCCCACCGCGGAGTTATACCAGAACTCCTCACCGGGGTTATAGATCCTGCCGTTGATGGCCGCCGCCGCCAGCTTGATGTTCTGGTGACGGCCCCAGGGGCCCGCACACTTGGTGGTGTAGGTGCCCAGCACGTCGCGGAACATGCACTCCTCCAGCTCCTCAGTGGACACGGTGGGGAACTCCACCTCCGCATCGGCCAGGAATTCCGTACCCGCCGGTGCGGCATCCAGCTGAGCCTGCACCGCCGTCACATCGAAGGAAAGGCCCACGCGGGACTCGGTGGGCTTCCCCGTCTCCTTGTCGCAGACGGCCTCCACCTTCTCTCCCGCCAGCTGGTCGTGTATCGCCTGCACGTCCACGGTCTGGGCCTTCTTCTCCTCATAGACGCAGGCCACCGGCGTCAGCTCCCCGCTTTGCAGCATGGCGGCAAGGTCGCTCTCCAGCTGCGGCGCGTCCAGCATGCGGCCGTCAGCGGGCTTGGTGATATACAGGCCCTCGCCCTTTTCCAGACGGTAGCCGCCGTCCACCACCGTGCAGTTCAGCGATGCCGCCAACTTCTCGCAGGCGGCATCCAGCGCCGACTGATCCACGTCCAGCGCCGGTACGGCGGAGGTCTGGACAAACCAGCTGCGGATCAGCTCATACCCGCCGCGGAGCCATGCCAGCGCCCCGCCGCCCCAGCTTTCGTACCGCCGGGACGCACCGGCGGCCACAGCCGCCGCCTGGGGCGTCACGGTGACGCCCAGCTCCTCCAGCGTGACGGCGCCGATGCTCTCATCGCTCTCCGTCAGGGTCACGGCGGTGTCATGGAGGACCCGCTCGCCCTGCTGCTCCCACAGCGCTTCGATCTGCTGGGCAGCCTGTCCCGACACGTCCACCCCCAGCACATCCGTGTGGGGCAGCGCGGTGTCGTTATACAGGAACTGCACCGCCGCGCAGGCGGCTATGTAGGCCAGTGCCAGCACGCCCACGACGATGCCGACGATCAAGCCCGCTTTTCTGCCGCCGGAGACCGGCGGCTTCTCCGGCGCAATCTGTTCCAGCCGTGCGCCGTCGGCCGCTTCTGTCGTTTTCACAGAGGACACGATGTTTTCTTCCATAGATGTCCCCCTCCTTCCCTTTCGCCACAGGGGTACCCTGTGCCAGCCCATGATACCATACCCCTGTGGGAAATGGGTTACGAATCCGTAACAACCCCTGCGGGGCGGCGCTTGGGAATGTGGATGGTCAAGAGGATCTCCTCGTCCGTGTCGCAGCGGCCTACCTCCGCGCCTACGCCCGCCGACTGCATCAGCCGCACGCCCCGCTCCACGCTGTTCAGGAACAGCCGCACGTCCTTGATGATGTACGTAGGACGCCGCCGCAGCGGCTCCGTCCGGTTCCGGGCGGCCAGGGCATCTATGTATTGCTCCGCCTGAGCCACGTTGAGACCCCGCTGTCCCATGTGCCGCGCCGCCGCCAGCTGCTGCTCCGGATCGGTGAGCCGCAGCAGCGCCCGGGCATGGCGCTCCGTCAGGCCGTACTGCCGCAGGCAGTCCGTCACCGGCGGCCCCAGCCGCAGCAGCCGCAGCTTGTTGGCGATGGCGGGCTGGGACTTGCCCAGCTTCTCCGCCGCCTGCTGCTGGGACAGGCCGTACCGCCCGATGAGGCGGGAGATGGCCGCCGCCTCCTCCAGATAGTCCAGATCCCGCCGCTGCAAATTCTCGATGAGGGCCAGCAGCGCCGCGTCCTCCTCCCCCACCGCCGCGATGAGACACGGCACCTCCCGCAGGCCCGCCATGCGGGCGGCCCGCAGCCGCCGCTCTCCCGCCACCAACTCGTAATAGCCGCCCTTGTCCCGCACCGTCAGCGGCTGTAAAATCCCGTAGGCGCGGATGCTGTCCGCCAGCTCCCGCAGCGCCGTCTCGTCAAAGCTGCGGCGGGGCTGCTGCGGATTGGGCCGCACGGCGCCAATGGCGATGTAGCGGACGCGGCTGGACAGAAACTCCCCCTTCTGGTTTTTCCTCATGGTCTCCCCCTCCTTTCCCCCATTTTACGGCGCATTTGCCGCGAAATCAGGCAGAAACCGTCGGGAAATCCGAAAAATCTGTCCCTGCGCGCAAAAAAAGACGCCCGCAGGCGTCTTTTTTATGTCCTATTCATATCATTGCCGCTCCCGCTTCAGCCGCCGGATGTCCTCGCCGAAGAAGGGCAGGATCTCGTACTCCCCCTCCAGACGGGACAGCACGGACCGGCCGTAGCGGCTGCCGATCTCCTCCGGCGCCAGATTGGTGCTGATGATGGTGGAGCGCTTTTCCATCAGCCGCCCGTTGATGATCTGGTACAGGGCGCTTTGGACGAAGGAGGTGGTCATCTCTGTACCCAGATCGTCCAAAATCAGCAGATCGCAGCGCATGCAGCGGTCCGCATCCTCGCCGCCGTCCTCGTCCCGCCGGAATTTGGCGTCCTCGAACCGTGCGAACACGCTGGCCGCCGTGTCGTACACCACGGAGAAGCCGTTCTCGCTGACCACCCGCGCGATGCAGGCGGAGAGAAACGTCTTGCCCAGTCCCGTACCGCCGGACAGCAGCAGGCTGCCGCCGCCCTTGGCGAACTGGTAGGCGTAATCGCGGCAGACGTCGAAGTTCCGCTCCATATTGGCCCGGGGCGACACGCCGAAGGCCGGCTGCACCGCGCTGTCATACCAGTCGAAGCTGAACGTCTCGAAGCTGTCCTCCCCCAGGGGCAGCAGGCGGGACAGCTCCGCCAGCTGCTCACGGGCGTAGTAGGCCCGCAGGCAGCCGCACACGCGGCCGTTGGCATAGCCGGTGTCGCCGCACAGGCGGCAGGCAGGCTTCTCCTCCAGATAGTCCGCAGGATAGCCCATGGCTGCCAGCAGCTGCGTCCGCTCCTGCTGTAAGGCAAGGTTCTCGTCCCGCAGCACCCGAATGGCGGGCAGCGGGTCCGTCCCCCGGGCCAGTGCGGAGGAGATGATACGGCTCATGGTGCCCCGCAGCTCCGTCTCGATCTCCGCCAGCCGCGGCTCACGGGCGTAGAGCGCCCGCCGCCGCTGATCCAGCTGGGCGGATCGGCGCTGCTTGTCCTCGTCGAAGCGGGTCAGCGCCCGCTGCATGATCCTGCCGTCGTATGCCATGTCGTCACCTCTTGATGTACCGGCGCATCCACGCGTTCTGCTCCGCGCCCCCCTGCTGGCCGCTCTGGCCGCCGCTCTGGGCCGGTGCGCTCTTGCGCTCCTCGCCCTTTTCCACCTGCTGCGGCGTGTGCCAGCCGTTTTCGTGCCAGCGGCGCAGGATGCCGTTGAGATAGCGCCAGTTCATATCCTTCTTATAAAACACCGTCCGCTCATAGGCCATGGCCACCGTCTCCGGCGGGAAGCCCATGTCCATCCATTCTGTGATATAGCGGCTCTCCGCTTCCACCGGCGGGCGGTCCGGCAGCTGCATCGCCTTCATATACGCCCCCATCTTCTGGCGGCGGCGGCTCCACGTCCGCAGGTAGGCGGCGGCGCTGTCCTGATCGAACAGGCCCAGCTGGGCCCAGTGATAGCCCTCCTTCTCCACCTGCCGCATGGTGGGGCGGCGTCCTTCGCCCCACTGGGCTCTGGCCCTGTCCACACAGTGGCACAGCAGCAAATAGATCACGTCCGCCGGCAGGCCCAGATCGTCGTACAGCCCCGCCAGTATCTGCAAGTCTGCGGTGCGCAGCTTTTTGCCCAGCTGCTGCTCCGCCTGGGGGATCAGCAGGCGGAAGCCCTCGTTGTCCGTCAGCAGGGCGGTGATGTCCTCTGCGGAGTAAACGGGCTTTTCCGCCGCCGGTTCGGGGCCGGGCGTCTGGGGCCGCGGCAGGAGTCCCAGCTCCTGCAATACCCGCTCCGCCGCGTCCAGCCGCAGGCGGCTCATGGTGGGCAGCACCTTTTCCAGCTCCTCCGGCGTTACGCCGCGGCCGAACCGCTGCAGCGCCAGATACAGCAGGGCGGCATCGCCCTCCCCGCGGCGCAGCAGGCTCTCCACTGCGGCGGCGGGCAGCGTGATATTCTCTTGTCCGCCCCGCAGGATATAACCGCTCATGGCTCCGGCCTCCCTTTTCTCAGTGCCCCCTATTTTACATGAAAAGTCCGTCGGCGTAAAGCAGGGACGGTCACATTTTTACAAATTTCCGCTTTTCGTCAAAATAGGCTTTCCACAGCGGGAAATTGTGCTATAATGGATGCTGTATTGATATCTTTACCGATAGAGACAACATAATTTTTGCGAAGATACAGAGGAGGTTGACCTATGGCGAATCGGGTAACAATGACCATCTGTGGCACGGAGTACACGCTGGTGGCAGAGGAGGACGCGGCCTATATGGAGAAGGTAGGCGCCATGGTGGACGGCGAGATGCGCCAGCTGATGGACGGCGCTCACATGAGCCGCGACAACGCCGCCGTACTGGCCGCCGTGAACCTGGCGGATGAGCTGTGCAAGGCCCAGGAAAACGCCGACAATCTGCGCCGCCAGCTGAAAACCTATCTGGACGAGGCCAGCCGCGCCAAGAATGAGGCCGCCGAGCTGCGCCGCAAGCTGCAGTCCCAGCAGAACCGCAAGGGATGATGGAGCTCCTCTCCCCCGCCGGTGGCCTCGACTCCCTCATTGCCGCCGTCCAGACCGGCGCGGACGCGGTATATATGGGCTTCGGCGCCTTTAACGCGCGGCGCAGTGCCAAAAACTTCACCGATGAGGACTTCGCTTCGGCAGTGGCGTACTGCCATCTGCGAGGCGTGCGGGTCTTTCTGACGCTGAACACCCTGCTGACGGACCGCGAGCTGGAACAGGCGGCAGAGTCGCTGCGCAAGGCCAGTGATATGGGCGTGGATGCCATACTGGTGCAGGACTGGGGTCTGCTGACCCTGGCCCGTGAGATCGTGCCGGACGTACCGCTCCACGCCAGCACCCAGATGAGCCTGTTCACCCTGGGCGGAGCCAACGAGGCCGCCGCGCTGGGACTGGAGCGGGTGGTGCTGGCCCGCGAGCTGGCCCGCGATGAGATACGCGAGATCTGCGCCGGCTGTCCCGCCGAGATCGAGGTTTTTGCCCACGGCGCACTGTGCATGTGCTACTCCGGTCAGTGCGAGATGAGTGCCGTGGTGGGCGAGCGCAGCGGCAACCGCGGCGCCTGCGCCCAGCCCTGCCGCCTGCCCTACGGGGTCAACGGGCCCTGCCGCGGCGGCCATCCCCTGAGCCTGAAGGACGCCAACCTGTCGGCGTATCTGACGGAGATGGAGGCCATGGGCGTGGCCTGTCTCAAGCTGGAGGGTCGGATGAAGCGGCCGGAGTATGTGGCGGTGGTCACCGGCATCTACCGGCGGCTTTTGGACGAAAAGCGTCGGCCCACGGCGGAGGAGAGCCGCCAGCTGGAGCAGGCGTTTTCCCGCAGCGGGTTCACCGACGGCTACTGGCTGGGCAAAAAGGGTCCCCAGATGTTCGGCACCCGTCCGGAGAACGCGCCGGAGCCGAAGGAGCTGTTTGCAAAGGCCCGTGAAATGTATGAAAACGGGCGGGAAAACAGAAAAATACCGGTAAATCTCCGTCTGTCAGTACGGCGAGGCGAACCTGTGCGGCTGAGCGGCGCCTGCGCCGTCCACGGCGGCGCGGCCTTCGCCGTGGACGGCGCTGTACCGGAGGAAGCCCGGAACCGCGCGGTAACAGCGGAGGAGCTGCGGCAGCGGCTGAGCAAGACCGGCGGCACCGTATTTACAGCAGACCGTATCGAGATCGAGCTGGATGAGGGACTGACGATACCCGCCAGCGCCGTCAACGGTCTGCGCCGGGAGCTGCTGGAGGAGCTGGCAAAGCGGCGGATGGACATCCCACCCCGCCGGAAGCTGCCTGCCCTTCCCCTGCCGGATGCGCCGGAGGGCGGGCAGGCTATGCGCTTCACCTGTTCCGTGCAGAAGGCAGAGCAGGTGACGGCAGCACTGCTGGCAGAAAAGCCTGCGGCGGTGTATGTTCCTGTGGAAGAACTGGAGCGGCTGGCCCCCGAACTGGACTGGGGCGAGACGGAGCTGTGCGCCGTGCTGCCCCGCATTTTCCGGACAGCAGACGAGACGCCCCTTCGGCAGCTGCTGGAGCAGCACCCCGAGGCGTCGGCAGTGGCCATAGGCAATCTGGGCCATCTCCCCATCGCCCGAGGACTGAACCGGACGCTGCGGGGCGACTTCGGACTGAACATTTTCAACTCCCGCGCCCTGCTGTTCTGGCAGGGGCAGGAGTTGGCCAGCGCGACGGTCTCCTTCGAGCTAAGGTGGCAGCAGGTACGGGATCTCCGGAAGTACCTGCCCTGCGAGGCCATCATTTACGGGCGGCTGCCGCTGATGGTGACGGAGAACTGCGTCACCAGATGCAGCGTGGGCTGCACCCACGGGGCAGGCAGCGTCCTCACCGACCGTACCGGCGCACAGTTCCCTGTGCTCTGCGGCTACGGCTGCCGGTGCGAGATCCAGAACAGCAAGACGCTGTTCCTCGCCGACAAGCCGGAAATGCGGCGCTGCGGCCTGACCTATGGGCGGCTGCGGTTCACCACGGAGACACCGGAGCAGTGCGTGCAGGTGCTGCAGCGGTATCAGAACGGCGGCAACTGGACGCCGGAGGACCTGACCCGCGGCCTGTTTTACCGCGGCGTTGAGTAAACTTATAGTATAATTACGATAGTATATTACAGATAGTTTTCAATATTTGAGGAAAATTTGCCTATGGAACTGAAGATCAAAGCTCTGTCCCCCAAAATCGGGACGGACATCCCCCTGCCCCGCTTCGCCACGGCGGGCGCGGCGTGCATGGACCTGTACGCCTGCATCGACCAGCCGGTGACGCTGGCCGCCGGTGAGCGGCGGCTCATCCCCACCGGCATCGCCATCGCCCTGCCCTCGGCGGACTATGTGGCGCTGGTGTTCGCCCGCAGCGGGCTGGGCATCAAGCAGGGTGTGTGCCTGTCCAACGGCGTGGGCGTCATTGACAGCGACTACCGCGGCGAGATCGGAGTGGGGCTGGTGAATCTGGGCGGCGAAGCCTACACCGTCCAGCCCGCCGACCGCATCGCCCAGCTGATGGTGACGCCGGTGGTGCAGCCCACGGTGGTGCCGGCGGACACGCTGGACGAGACGGATCGCGGCACGGGTGGCTTCGGCTCCACGGGGCGGTGAGCGGTATGGCGAGGATCATACTGGCCTCCGGCTCCCCGCGGAGGCAGGAGCTTTTGCAGCGGATCGGCATCCGTGACTTTACCGTCCGCGTGCCCCAGGTGGAGGAGTGGTATCCCGACGGATTGACGCCGGAGGAGATCGTGCGCTACATCTCACGCGAGAAGTCTCAGGCCGTGGCGTCCACGGAGGATGAGATCGTCATTACCGCCGACACCATGGTGTTTCTGGACGACAAGAAGCTGGGTAAGCCCGCTGACGAGGCCCAGGCGCTGGCCATGCTGACGGCGCTGCAGGGGCGGCGCCACACGGTGTGTACCGGCGTCACGGTGCGGCAGGGACAGCGGGCGCTGACCCGCGCCCTGTCCACGGATGTCTATTTCCGCGCCGCGTCGGAGGCGGAGCTGCGGGCCTACATCGCCGGCGGCGAACCCATGGACAAGGCGGGGGCCTACGGCGTGCAGGGCCAGGGCGCGCTGCTGGTAGAGCGCATCGACGGCGACTTTTTCAACGTGATGGGGCTGCCGGTGCTGCTGCTGAGCCGGATGCTGGCGGAGTTCGGCATCACCCTGCTGGGCTGAAAGGAAACGGTCAATGAAGCGATTTTTTACCAAAACAGGTATCTGGCTGCTGGGCGGCGCGGCGGTGATCGCCGTGGTGCTGTGCATCATCTCGGCCATGGGCTCCGGCACCAGCTTTCTCCACAACGCATTGGGCGTCATCGCATCCCCCTTCCGCGCGGCGGGGTCCGCGGTGGTGGACTGGGTGGGCGGCATCAGCGACCACTTTGCCAGCGTGGAGGAATTGCAGGCGGAGAACGAGGCCCTGCGGCAGGAGAATGCCCAGCTGCGGCAGGAGCTGCAGAGCGCCCAGCCCGCAGCACAGGAGAACCAGCGGCTGCGGAAGCTTCTGGGCCTGCGGGAGCAGCGATCCGACCTGAAGTTTGAGGCGGCCCGCGTCACCCAGCGGGACGTGTCCAACTGGGCCAGCACACTGGTGCTGAACCGCGGCAGCCAGCACGGCGTGGCGGAAAACGACTGCGCCGTGGACTGCTACGGCAATCTGGTGGGTGTGGTGACGGAGGTGGGCCTGAACTGGTGCCGCCTGACCACCATCCTGGACACCGGCTCCCAGCTGGGCGCTATGGTGTTCCGCACGGAAGAGACGGCCATCGCCGCCGGAGATCTGGCGCTGATGAGCCAGGGCAAGCTGAAGCTCACCTATCTGCCGGACTCCTCCACCCTTATCACGGGGGATCTCATCGTCACCTCCGGTCTGGGCGGGTACTATCCCTACGGGCTGACCATTGGCTCCGTGGAGGATGTGCGCACAGACGACGGCGGGCTGGCCCGCTACGCGGTGCTGGAGCCCCGCTGCGACCCGGAGGGGCTGACGGACCTGTATATCATCACCGACTTCGACGTGGTGGAGTGACCGCGGGAAAGGAGACGCCATGACTCGGCGCGCCATCGTGCAAAAATGGATACTCTACTGCCTGTGTGCGCTGGTGCTGCTGGCGGTGCAGGACCTGATCCTGGTACGCATCCGCATCGGCGGCGTCCACCCCTTCCTGCTGCCGGCGCTGGCGGTCATTCCCGTAACGCTGGAGCGCAGCGGGCAGTCGCTGCTGTACGCCCTGTTCTTCGGGCTGGCCTGCGATCTGCTGATGCCCACCGGCGTGTTCGTGTGCTTCTACTGCCTGGTCTTTCTGGCGGCGGCGGTCATCGCGCAGCTGCTGTCCGGTCAGGTCATCGTGGCGGGATTTTTCTGCTCGCTGGCAGCGAACGCCGTGGGCCTGCTGCTGTGCGGACTTTTGCAGATCCTGCTGCGGACGTACCAGCAGAGCATCTCCACCGGTCCGGCGCTGATGCTGATGGGCAAGGAGCTGCTGCTGTCGCTGGCGGCCACGCCGCTGGCACATATCTCGTTTTACAAGGTGTTCCGTCTGACGCGGAGCGCATGACCAAAAGGAGTTTCCCATGATGCAGAACCCACATCCGGCCAAGCGGCGGGTCATTGCCCTGCTGGTATTTTTCGGCGCGTTCCTGCTGCTGTTCGCGGCGGTGCTGTACGACGCCCAGATCCTCCACGGCGGCGAAAACCGCGCCAAATCCATCTCCAGTAATGCCGCCAGCGAGACGGTGACGGCCTCCCGCGGCATCATCACCGACCGCAACGGCAAGGTGCTGGTGTCTAATCGGCTGGCCTATACGCTGGTGTTCGACCGCAGCGGCTTTGACGATGATGCGGCGCTGAACGCCGCCATCCTGCGGCTGGTGCAGCTGTGCGAGGAGACGGGGACCGGCTGGAACGACACCCTGCCCATTGGGCGGGTGGGCAACTTCCTGCGGTACTCCAACGCGCGGTCGGAGACCTTTGACAAGTTTATCGAAAAAAACGATCTGACCTCCGGCGCCAGCGGGCGGCAGCTCCTCTCGGAGCTGCGGGAGCTGTACCACGTGGACGAAAGCCTGTCGGAGCGGGAGGCGCGGCTCATCGTAGGCGTGCGGTATGAGCTGCACAGCCGCGACAGCTACACCTTCGCCGAGGATGTGTCCACGGAGGTGCTGAGTCTCATCACCGATGGACGGTACGAGGGTGTCACCATCCGCACCGCTTCAGCGCGCGTATACAACACTGCGCTGGCGGCCCACATTCTGGGCACCATCGGCCCCATCTGGCAGGAGGAGTGGAGCAGCAACGAGGACACCGGCTATGTGGGGTACGCCGACAAGGGGTACTCCATGAACGATCTGGTGGGTAAGGACGGCGTGGAGAAGGCATTTGAGTCCTACCTGCGGGGCACGGACGGGCGGCGGCTCATCACCACCGACGAGACCGGCAAGATCACCGGTGAGCTTTACACCCGTGAGCCGCAGCCGGGCGGCACGGTGGCGCTGACGCTGGATATCGATCTCCAGGCCGATGTGGAGGCGGCGCTGGCGGAGACCATCTCCGGCATGATCGACAAGGACAGCAACGAACGCGGCGGTGCGGCCGCCGTGGTGAGTGTGGGAACCGGCGAGGTGCTGGCGCTGGCCAGCTACCCCACCTACGACCTGTCCACGTTCAACGAGGACTACGATGAGCTGGTGAACGACCAGCGGCTGCCCATGTTCAACCGCGCTACCCAGGGCATCTATGCCCCAGGCTCCACATTCAAGATGGTGACGGCGGTGGCGGCACTGGAGAGCGGCATCATCACGCCGTCCTCCATCATCCAGGACCGCGGTATCTACACCTATTACAAGGATCCGCAGCCCATGTGCTGGATCTACAGCCAGACCGGCTCCACCCACGGACGCATCAATGTGTCTCAGGCCATCACCGACTCCTGCAACTACTTTTTCTATGAGGTGGGCCGGCTCACCGGTATCCGGACACTGGACAGCTACGCCTCCCAGTTCGGGCTGGGGCAGTCCACCGGCATTGAGATCGGCGACTCCAGCGGCGTGCTGGCCTCCCCCGAGTGGGCGGAAAGCCACGATCAGGAGTGGACCGACGGCCAGACCATTACCGCCGCCATCGGCCAGTCCTACAACCTGTTCACGCCGCTGCAGCTGGCCAACTACGTGGCCACGCTGGTGGGCGGCGGCGATCACTATCAGGCTCATCTGCTGAAGAACGTCAAGGCCTACGACAACTCGCGGCTGCTGTACATGTACGACGATAATCCGATAAATACAGTCGAAATGTCCGATACTACGTTGAGTGCTGTGACCAGGGGCATGCACGAGCTGACGGTGTCCGGCTCCGTGGCCTACGCCTTCGAAAACTGCGTGGTATCCGCCGGCGCAAAAACCGGTTCGGCTCAGGTGGGTACCGACATCGCCAACGGCGTGTTCGTGGCCTATGCGCCCTACGAAAAACCCGAGATCGCCGTGGCCATCGTCATCGAGAAGGGCGGCAGCGGCGCGGCGCTGGCCAACACGGCGGTGGAGATCATCAACTCCTGGTTCAGCCGCGCCCAGGACGGCACTGCCATAGGCGAAAATACCCTTTTAAAGTAAGTGTGAGGTCTTTCTATGTTTCCTGTTTTTGATCCGCGGGACGCCGCCTGCAAGTCCCCCTTTGGTGCGGTAGCCTGCGGCGCTGAGGTGTCCTTTACCCTGCGGGACGGTGACTACTACGCCTGTGAGCTGCTGGTACACCGCGAATTCGCGGGGGTGGACGAGGTATGCCCCCTCCCCCCTGCCGAGGGCGGCTTCTCCGGCATATACACTGCGCCGCAGGAGCCGGACCTGTGCTGGTACGCCTTTCGGTTCACCCGTGCGGACGGCAGCACCGTGTGCTACGGCCGCAGCGGCTGGTGCGGGCAGGACGCGCTGGCGCGGTGGCAGCTGACGGTGTATGAGGACACGCCCACCCCCGCATGGTTCGGACAAGGCGTGACATATCAGATCTTTCCGGACCGGTTCCGGCGCACCTCTGTGCCGGATGTCGGCGGTATGGTGGGCCGGCGGTGGGTCCACGACAACTGGAGCGACCAGCCTGTGTTCCTGCCGGATGAGCAGGGACAGATCACCAACCGCGATTTCTTCGGCGGATCGCTGGCGGGCATCACGGAGAAGCTGGACTATCTTAAGAGCCTGTCGGTGTCCACCATCTATCTCAACCCCATATTTGAAGCGGACAGCAACCACCGCTACAACACGGCAGATTACCACGCCATCGACCCCATGCTTGGCTCCGAGGAGGACTTCCGCACGTTGTGCCGCGAGGCTCACGCACGAGGCATCCACATTATTCTGGACGGTGTGTTCAACCACACCGGCTCCAACAGCCGGTATTTCAACGCGGAGGGATTCTATCCCGAGCCGGGCGCGGCCCAGAGCACGGAATCTCCGTATTTCAACTGGTACAGCTTTCACCCGTGGCCCACGGACTACGATGCCTGGTGGGGCGTACACACCCTGCCGGCGGTGAACGAGGAACAGCCGGACTACCGGCGGTTCATCATTTCGGACAAGGATTCCGTGGTGCGGCACTGGCTCCGCGACGGGGCCGACGGCTGGCGGTTGGACGTGGCCGACGAGCTGCCGGATGACTTTATCGCCGCCATCCGCGATGCCATCCAAGCGGAGAAGCCCAACGGCTATCTGCTGGGTGAGGTGTGGGAGGACGGCAGCAACAAGATCGCCTACTCCCGACGCAGGCGCTATCTTCTGGGGCGGGAGACCCACGGGCTGATGAACTACCCCTTCCGGACGGCGTTGTTGACGTGGCTGGGCGGCGGTGATGCCGCTGCCTTCCGCGACGACATGGAGACCATACGGGAAAACTATCCCCCCGCGGCGTTTTACGGGGCCATGAACTTTCTGGGGACCCACGACACGCCCCGTATCCTGACCCTGCTGGGTGTGGAACGGACGCCGGAGGACAAGGGGCAGCGGGCGGCATACCGCCTCTCCCCCGCCGAGCTGGCGCGGGGACAGAAGAAGCTGCGTCTGGCGGCTATGCTCCTGTACAGCTTCCCAGGCTCCCCCACCCTGTACTATGGCGATGAGGCGGGAATGCAGGGGTTCGAGGACCCGCTGAACCGCGGCACCTATCCCTGGGGCGGTGAGGATGGATCGCTGCTGGCCTTCTTCCGGCGGCTGGGACAGCTGCGGGCGGAACGGATATCCATGCAGTGCGGCATCATCCGCTATCTCCACGCCCAGGGCGGCGGACTGGTGGTAGAGCGGCTCCACGGGACGGAGCGCACCGTGACGGCACTGAACGCCGGTGATACGCCGCTGGAGCTGACGCTGCCGTGGGACGGACGGCTGTGCATCGACGCCGTGACGGGTCAGCAGTTCCTATCGCAGAACGGCACGGTACACTTGACGCTGCCGCCGCTGGATGGCGTGATACTGGTGTGAGTAGATAAGCAGATACGGATGGAGGGTGTTTCACGTGAAACACCCTCCCCCTTTTTCTGAGGCGGCATGTTTCACGTGAAACATGCGTCAGGGCGCGCAGTTCGACGTTTCACGTGAAACAGTTTCTGTTTTTTGCAAATTCTCTATTGAATCCACAGGCGCACCTGTTATATAATACTCCCAAGGCGGCGCTGTCCGCTGCCTTTGCCGCGCCCCCACACGGGGCGAGACCGCCGTTTACGGCGGCGTCGGGCGGGATACTATATAGAAAGAGGAATTTGCTGTGTCCAAGATCATCGCCATCGTCAACCAAAAAGGCGGCGTGGGTAAGACCACCACCTGTGTCAATCTGGCCGCCGCTGTGAAGGCTAAGGGTAAGCGGGTGCTGCTGTGTGATTTCGACCCGCAGGCCAACGCCACCAGCGGCATGGGTGTGGACAAGTCCGTGTCCAACGGTGTGTATGACGTGCTCATCAACGGCACGGAGACGGCAAAGGCCATCGTCTCCACTCCCTACGGTGATGTGCTGCCCAGCAGCAAGGCGCTGGCCGGTGCGGGCGTGGAAATGATCGAGATGGAGAACCGCCAGTTTCTGCTGAAGGCCGCGCTGCGGCAGGTGGTGGAGCAGTACGACTTCATCTTTATCGACTGTCCCCCGTCGCTGGAGCTGCTGACACTGAACGCGCTGTGCGCCGCCAACAGCCTGCTGGTGCCGGTGCAGGGCGAGTATTACGCGCTGGAGGGGCTCAGCGACCTGATGAACACAGTGCGCATCGTGCGGCGCAGCATGAATCCGTCCCTGGACATAGAGGGTGTGCTGCTGACCATGTTCGACGGGCGCACCAACCTGTCCATTCAGGTGGCCCAGGAAGTCAAGCGATTCTTTGGCACCAAGGTATACAGCACCGTCATCCCCCGCAACGTCCGGCTCAGCGAGGCGCCCAGCCACGGGCGCCCCATCACCGCTTACGACCGCAACTGCCGCGGAGCTGACGCCTACATCGCGCTGGCGGAGGAATTTTTGAAACGAAACGCCTGAAAGGAGACGCAGTATGGCAAACACATCCAAAGGCCTCGGCAAGGGTCTCGGCGCTCTTATGGGCGACGATATGATGGCCCTTAGTGAGGAAAAGACCAGTCTGATGCTGCCCATCAGTCAGGTGGAGTCCTGCGCGGCCCAGCCGCGCAAGCTGTTTGACCCCGATGCACTGGCCGACCTGGCCGACTCCATCCGGCAGCACGGCATCATCCAGCCACTGACGGTGCGGAAGCTCCAGTCCGGCTATTACCAGATCATTGCCGGTGAGCGCCGGTGGCGCGCCGCCCGTATGGCGGGGCTGACTCAGGTGCCTGCTGTGGTCATTGAGGCCGACGACCGCAAGGCCATGGAGCTGGCCATGATCGAGAACCTACAGCGTGAGGATTTGAACCCCATCGAAGAGGCCGAGGGGTACAAGGTGCTGATGGAACAGTACAACATGACCCAGGAGGAAACGGCCAAACGTGTAGGTAAGTCCCGTCCCGCCGTGGCCAATGCCCTGCGGCTGCTGAACCTGTGCGAGCCGGTGCGGGCCATGGTGGAGGACGGCAGGCTGTCCGGCGGGCACGCCCGTGCGCTGCTCCCCCTCGCTGCCAAGCAGCAGGAAACGGCGGCGGCAGCCGTGCTGAAAAGTGAGCTGTCCGTGCGGCAGACGGAGCTGTTGGCTAAGAAGCTGATGGCGGAGACGCCGGAAAAGCCGGCCAAGGACCCCTTGTCCGTCAACTACGCCGAGGAGGCCGCCCGAGAACTGGGCGAGCGGCTGGGCCGCGGCTGCCGCATCGTCAGCGGCCGCAAAAAGGGACGCATTGAGCTGGAGTACTACGGCACCGACGATCTCAACGATCTGCTGGACGCGCTCCACGCCATCAAAAAGAAATAACTGGGCTGTTTCACGTGAAACAGCCGGAAATCGAGGTTCACAATGCTTGATATCAAATTTGTGCGGGAAAATCCCGAGGCGGTAAAGGAAAACATCCGCAAAAAGTTCCAGAACGCCAAGCTGCCGCTGGTGGACGAGGCCATCGCCCTGGACGCCGAGCGCCGCCAGGCCATCGCCGATGGCGAGGCGCTGAAGGCGGAGCGCAACAAGCTGTCCAAGGCCAACGGTCCCCTGTTCGGACGGCTGAAAAAGTGTACCGATGAGGCGGAAAAGGCCGCCATCCAGGCGGAGATCGATGCCAACAACGCCGCCGTCAAGGCGGACGCGGAGCGTATGGCCCAGCTGGAGGCCAAGAAGGAGCACGCCGAGTCCGCGCTGAACAAGATCATGCTGGTCATTCCCCAGATGATCGATCCCTCCGTGCCCATTGGTCCGGACGATAGCTGCAACGTGGAGGTGCAGCGGTTCGGCGAGCCAAAGACGCCGGACTTTGAGGTGCCCTACCACACCGACATCATGGAGCGCTTTGACGGCATCGACATGGACGCCGCGGCCCGCGTGTCCGGCAGCGGCTTCTACTACCTGCTGGGCGATGTCGCGCGGCTGCACGAAGCAGTGCTGGCTTACGCCCGCGACTTCATGATCGGCAAGGGCTTTACCTACTGCATCCCGCCGTTTATGATCCACGGCAACGTGGTGGAGGGCGTCATGAGCCAGACGGACATGGACGCCATGATGTATAAGATCGAGGGTGAGGACCTGTATCTCATCGGCACCAGCGAGCACTCCATGATCGGCAAGTTCATTGACCAGATCCTGCCGGAGGACAAGCTGCCCCAGACGCTGACCTCCTACTCCCCCTGCT
>OBLG01001126.1_pt1 | contig 22391 bp, 18 predicted proteins | sample 1517451 | NCBI WGS metagenome assembly OBLG01 (sample SAMN04571694, study PRJEB22368) | human gut metagenome | biome: human gut; material: stool | host: Homo sapiens | place: Luxembourg | collected 2012-06-29
ATCGCAACCATGAATTTCAACACCGTCTACCAGCTTTACCGCCGCAAGCGGCAGGAAGATCCCGCGCTGGACGCGGCCGAGACGATGCTGCTGATGCCGGATCTGCTGGGCTTCTTCCTGACGGGCGAAGCGAAGACGGAATACACCAACGCAACGACCTCCATGCTCTATAACCCCACCACGAAGGACTGGGATTGGCAGACGATTGACGCACTGGGCCTGCCGAGGAAAATCTTTACGAAGCTTGACCGTGCGGGCACGCTGCGTGGAAAACTCCGTCCGGAGCTGGCCGCAGAACTCGGCATCAATCAGGCGCATTTTGCCGCCGTCGGCACGCATGACACGGCCTCCGCCGTCGCCGCCATCCCCGGCACGGGCAGCTTTGCGTTCTGCTCGTCGGGCACATGGTCGCTGTTCGGCGTGGAGACGGACGAGCCGATTTTGTCCGATACAGTTCGCGACGCGAACTTCTCCAACGAGGGCACGATCCAGGGCGGCTTCCGGCCTCTGAAGAACATCATGGGCCTGTGGCTCATTCAGGAGTGCCGCCGCGACTGGCAGAAGGCCGGTCAGAGCTACAGCTGGAACGATATTGTCGAGGAAGCGAAGAAGGCAGAGCCCTTCCGCTCCGTCATCGACCCCGACTACGGCGAATTCTTTGCCGGCGGCCGGATGGTCGAGAAAATTCAGGCGTTCTGCCGCGAAACGAACCAGCCCGTACCCGAGACCGTCGGTCAGATCGCGCGGTGCATCTACGAATCGCTCGCGCTCAAGTACCGCTGGGCGCTTGAGCGGCTCGAGGAGATCAAGGGCCAGCGCATCGATACGCTGAACATCGTCGGCGGCGGCTGCCAGAACGAGCTTCTCAACCAGTTTGCGGCGGACTCCATCGACCGCCCCGTCGTGACCGGCCCCATCGAGGGCGCCGCCATCGGCAACCTGCTCGCGCAGGCCATGGCGCTGGGCGACATCCATGACATCAACGAACTGCGTGATGTGGTCCGCCGGTCGGCAGACGTCAAGACCTACAGCCCGCATCATACGACAGACTGGGAGCACGCATACCAGCGTATGCACTCGTATATGGAAAGGAAATGAGAAAATGTCTGTAGATATGACAAGATGGTGTGAGATCGCCAAGGAAAATGTCCGCAACCGCCCCGCCGGAGCGGGCAGAATGGCCGGCAAGATCTGCATCGTGACCGGCGCTGCGCAGGGCTTCGGCAAGGGCATCGCGCAGGAGCTTTACAACGAGGGCGCAACCGTCGTGATCGCCGACATGAACGAGCCGCTGGCAAAGCAGGTCGCAGAGGAGTTCGGCGAGCGCGCCGTCGCCATCGCAGTCAACGTCTATGACGAGGAGAGCGTCGCGGCGATGGTCGGCAAGACCGTTGAGCTGTTCGGCGGCCTCGATCTGATGCTGTCGAACGCGGGCGTCGTGCGCTCCGGCCCGATCGCGCAGGTCGAGAAGAAGGACTTTGAATTTGTCACCAACATCAACTACACCGGCTACTTCCTCTGTGCAAAATACGCCGCCATCATCATGCAGGCGCAGCACGAGGCAGCTCCGGAGGCGTACTACGACATCGTGACGCTGAACTCGAAGTCCGGTCTGGAAGGCTCCAACAAGAATTTCGCCTACGCAGGCTCCAAATTCGGCGCCATCGGCCTGACGCAGTCCTTTGCGCTGGAGCTGTGCGCCTACAACATCAAGGTCAACGCTGTCTGCCCCGGCAACTTCCTCGACGGACCGCTGTGGTCCGACCCGGTGCGCGGCCTGTTCGTGCAGTACCTCGAGGCAGGCAAGGTCCCCGGCGCAAAGACCGTCGAGGATGTGCGCCGCTACTACGAGGCCAAGGTGCCGATGAACCGCGGCTGCCTGCCCGTCGATGTGGCGCGCGCGGTCATGTACTGCGTCGAGCAGAAGTATGAGACCGGACAGGCCATCCCCGTCACCGGCGGTCAGGTCATGCTGAACTGATCCGCCGCACGGCGCGGCGCTTCGTCACAAACGCGAACACCTGTATGTGAGGGCACACCATGATCGATATTACCATTCTTGAAAAGCTGAACGCACCGACAAAGCAGGCGCGGCTTGCAAATCTCCAGGCGCTCGTCAAGACCGCCGATTTCCCGCCCGCGGTGCCGCAGTATATCAACAACCACATCCACACAACGTATTCCTTCTCGCCTTATTCCCCGACGGCGGCAGTCTATGCCGCGCGAATGGAGGGACTTTGCACCGCCGGCATCATCGACCACGATTCGATCTCCGGTGCGCGTGAATTTCTTGAGGCCGCCGCGCTGATCGGGATGCCGGTCACCGTCGGCATGGAGTGCCGCGCCAGCATGGACGGCACCGCGATGCAGGGAAAACGCACCAACAATCCCGACCAGCTCGGCATCAGCTATATGACGATCCAGTCTGTGCCGCACGACCGCATCGAGGAGGTCAATGCCTTCTTTGCCCCGTACCGTGCCGCACGCGGCGTGCGCAACCGCAAAATGGTCGCGAGGATCAACGCCCTTCTGAGCGGCATCGAGCTGGACTACGACCGTGACGTTCTGCCGCTGAGCGAGGCCAGGGAGGACGGCGGCGTGACCGAGCGCCACCTCATGTACGCCCTTGCCATCGCGATGGTCAAAAAGGCCGGAAAGGGCCAGCCGATGGTCGATTATCTCGGCTCGATCGGCCTGCGGCTCAGCGAAAAGCAGACGGCGCAGATGCTCGACACCGCGTATCCGTTCTACGAGTACGACCTGCTCGGCATTCTGAAAAGCGCGTTTGTGCCGAAGATCTACATCGACGCCGCAGACGAATGCCCGAATGTCCGCGACGTGGCGGCGCTCTGTGCACGCGTCGATGCGCTTTTGTGCTATGCCTACCTCGGCGATGTCACCGCCTCCGTCACGGGCGATAAAAAGGCGCAGAAATTCGAGGACGACTATCTCGATGACGTCATCGCCTGCATCAAGGACTGCGGCATCCGCGCCGTGACCTACATGCCGACAAGAAACACGCCGGAGCAGCTCGCGCGTCTGCGCAGGCTCTGCGAGGAAAACGGCCTGTTTCAGGTCTCTGGCGAGGACATCAACTCCCCGCGCCAGTCGTTCGTGATCAGGGCAATGGAGAACCCGCTTTTTTCCAATCTCATTGACGCGACATGGAAGCTGATCCAACATGAAAAGGATGGAAGCCCCATCTGCTAAGTAAGGAGAAACGATATGAAAACGAAAGCTGTCCGTATCCACGGCAAAATGGATCTGAGACTCGAGGAGATCGATCTTCCCGAGGTTGGCCCGGATGATGTTCAGATCAAGATCATTTCCGACTCGATCTGCATGTCCACCTACAAGGCCGCCGTCGAAGGCGGCGAGCACAAGCGCGTACCTGACAACGTCGAGGAAAACCCGACCATCGTCGGCCATGAGTTCTGCGGCGTCATCAACGCCGTGGGCGAAAACTGGAAGCACAAGTACAAGGCCGGTCAGGGCTTTGCCATTCAGCCCGCGCACTTCTACAAGGGCTCGCAGATGGCGCCCGGATACTCCTACGCCTATTGCGGCGGCGATGCACAGTACGGCAACGTCCCCATTGAGACGCTTCTGATGGACTGCCTGCTGCCCTACAACTCCGACGTCTATTTCTACGGCTCGCTCGCAGAGCCGATGAGCTGCGTCATCGGCACGTTCCACGCCATGTATCATACCAAGGCCGGCTCCTACGAGCACTCGATGGGCATTGTGGACGGCGGCAAAATGGCGCTGCTGGCCTCCGTCGGCCCGATGGGTCTCGGCGCGATCGACTACGCCCTGCACTGTGACCGTCATCCGAGCCTGCTCGTCGTGACCGACATCGACGAGGAGCGTCTGGCGCGCGCCGCATCGATCTACACGGTCGAGCACGCGAAGGAGCTCGGCATTGAGCTGCACTACGTCAACACCTCCAAGCCCGACTGCGGCACGGCATACCTGCGCGAGCTCTCCGGCGGCACCGGCTATGACGACGTCATCTGCTTTGCACCGGTAAAGCCCGTCGTGGAACAGGCCGGCGACATCCTCGGCTTTGACGGCTGCCTCAACTTCTTCGCTGGCCCGACGAACAGCCAGTTCAAGGCGGAATTCAACTGGTACAACGTCCACTATCTCTACACCCATGTGGTCGGCACCTCCGGCGGCAACACCGACGATATGAAGGAAGCCATCGAAATGATGACCTCCGGCAAGATCAATCCCGCCGCGATGGTCACGCACATCGGCGGTCTGGACGCCGTTGTGGACACCACGCTGAACCTGCCGAACATCCGCGGCGGCAAGAAGCTCATCTACACGCAGATCGAGATGCCGCTGGTGGCGATCGCGGACTTCGCAAAGCTCGGCGAGACCGACCCGATGTTTGCAACGCTCGACGAGATCACCAAGCGCCACAACGGTCTTTGGAGCGCAGAGGCGGAAAAATTCCTGCTGAAGGAAAAGATGTAAGCGCACGATATATAAACAATGTCACCCATTTCACGGAAGTCTCCGTGAAATGGGTGACTTTTCGTTTTTTCGTCCTGCGCGGCCTCGGGCGGCGGCTCGCGCTTCGCGCAGAAATTGACAAACCGCATGGCGGTAGAGTATCATATTCTCATCAACAAAAAGGAGACAGAGCCATGCGGATACTGCTTGAAATATGCTGCGGCAGCGCGGAGGATGCAATCCTCGCCTGCCGCGCGGGTGCAGAACGGGTCGAGCTGAACAGCGACCTCTTTCACGGCGGCCTGACACCCACACTCGGAAGCCTGCTCACGGTGAAAAAAGCCGCGCCGCCGCTTGAGGTCATGGCGATGGTGCGCCCGCGCGAGGGCGGCTTTTGCTACACGGAAACGGAATACGCCGTTATGAAGGAGGACGCGCGGCTTCTGCTGGAAAACGGCGCAGACGGGCTCGTGTTCGGCTTCCTGCATGAAAACGGCACGGTCGATGCCGAACGCACAAGCGAGTTTGCCCGTCTTACCGCCCGATACGGCAAAAAAAGCGTCTTCAGCCGCGCCATCGACGTTGTCCCCGACTGGCGCGCGGCGCTCGATGCCTTGATCGCCGCCGGGATCACCCGTGTGCTGACGAGCGGCCAGCGCCCCACAGCCCCGGAGGGCGCGGACACGATCGCTGCCATGGTGCGCCATGCCGCAGGGCGGATCGAAATTCTCCCCGGCTCCGGCGTCCGCGCCGCAAACGCGCGGCAGCTCATCGCGCGCACCGGCTGCACGCAGGTACACATGAGCGCGCACGGCATGGTCTGCGACCTGTCCGCCGCGAACGAGCACGGGATCTGCTTCACGGGCAGCGACATCCCGCCCGACGGCCGCTACAAGCGCGTTGATCCCGCGCGCGTTGCCGAGGTGCTGCAATTGCTGAAAGGAGACGCCGATGTATCATTTTGACCGCAAAGAATATGAACGGCGCATGAAATGGTTCCTCGATGCGCGGTTCGGTATGTTCGTCCACTGGGGTCTTTATGCCATCCCCGCACGCGGGGAATGGGTGCGCTGCACGGAGGAGATGGACAAATCCGACTACATGCGCTATTTTTACGAATTTGACCCCCGGTTTTATGACCCCGCCGCATGGGCGCGTGCGGCAAAGCGTGCCGGGATGCAGTACATCATCCTGACCGCCAAGCACCACGACGGTTTTTGCCTGTTCGACACGGCAACGACCGATTTCAAATCCACAAACACAAAGCTCGGGCGCGATGTCGTGCGGGACTTTGTCGATGCCGCCCGCGCCGAAGGGCTGCATGTGGGGCTGTACTACTCCCTGATCGACTGGTATCACGAGGATTTTCCGCATTACGGCGACCGGCAGCACCCCATGCGCAACCGCCCCGACTGCACGAACGAGCACCGCAATTTTGCCCGCTATCTTGACTACATGCACACGCAGGTGCGCGAGCTCTGCTCAAATTACGGAAAAATCGACATCATGTGGTTCGATTTTTCGTATGATGACATGCGCGGCGAGCGCTGGCGCGCAAGCGAGCTTGTGGACATGGTGCGCACGCTTCAGCCTGACATCATCCTGAACAACCGCCTCGAATGCAGCGGTGAGGGCTTCGGCTCGCTTGCCGAGGGGCATCCGACGCCGTATCACGGCGATTTTGTAAGCCCGGAAAAGATCATTCCCCGGCGCGGGCTCTTTGACCCCGACGGAAACCCCGTATACTGGGAGGTCTGCGCAACGATGAACCGGAACTGGGGCTACTGCGCCACAGACAACGATTATAAAAGCGCGGATATGCTGATCAAAAAGCTGGTCGAATGCGTCAGCAAGGGCGGAAACTTCCTTCTGAACATCGGCCCGGATGCCAACGGCGCGATTCCGCCGCGTGCCGCGCAGACGCTGGACGAGATCGGCCGCTTCATGCATTTCAACGCCCAAAGCATCTACGGCTGCACCAGAAGCAGCGTTCCCAAGCCAGAATGGGGCCGCATCACGCAGAATGGAAACATGCTGTACCTGCATGTATATGAAAACACGCTCGGCCCGCTGCCGCTTTACGGCATCCCCGCGCAGCATATCGACTCCATACGGCTGCTTTCCACCGGGCACGAAATCCCGCTCTCGCGCAGCTGGGTACACAGCGACTATCCGGACATGGCCTTTGCCGACCTCGGGCCGGACCCCACGCTCGCGGATGAAACGGACACGGTCCTGCAGCTTGCATGGAAGGAGTGATCGTCATGTTCTCAGAAAACTTCACGCAGTATTCCTCCCGCATGTACGCTGCGCGGCTCGGCAGCATCGACGCGGCCGCCGCGGAGCAGATCGCCGCGCACAGCGGCGAGATGCGCACCGCGCTGGAATACCTTTACGGCACGCTTCCGCCGGATGACATCCGCTTCGTGCCGTTTGCGTGGCTGGAGGAGGTCTGCGCCTCCGCCATCGCCGCACGCGCGGAAAACCGCTACAAGACGGAGATCCCGGAGGATATTTTCGCCCAATACGTCCTCTGCCCGCGCGTGAACAACGAGCGCCCGCAGCGTTACCGGCACTTTTTTGCCGGCCAGCTCAAGGAGCGCCTCCGCGGCCTCGGCATCGTGGAGGCCGCGCTCGAGACAAATCTCTGGTGCTGTGAGCAGATGACCTACCATGCCTCCGACGGCCGCACCGAGGGCCCGCTCACCGCGTATCTCGCCGGGATCGGCCGCTGCGGCGAGGAATCGGTCTTTGCCGTCTGCGCGCTGCGCAGCGTCGGCATCCCCGCACGGCAGGTATATTCCCCGTGGTGGAGCCACTGCGATGACAACCACGCATGGGTCGAGGTCTACACCGGTGACGGCTGGCATTACATGGGCGCCTGTGAGCCGGAATATGAGCTTGACTGCGGCTGGTTCATGGCGGCCTCGCGACGGGCGATGCTGGTCTACGGGCGCGGCTTCAGCGGCTACGCCGCAGACGGCCTTGCAGACGAGGAGCTGATCGAAAAACGAGGCGACTCCTATCTGTTCGGCCAGACCGCGCGCTACGCCGACACGGTCATGCTGCGTCTGAGCGTCACGCAGGCGGGCGCGCCCGTCTGCGGCGCGCGGGTACACGTTCAGATCCTGAACATGGCGGCATACCGCGACATCGCCGTTCTGGTCACAGACGGCGCGGGCTGCGCGCACCTGCGCTGCGGCAAGGGCAGCCTGCACATCTCCGTCGAGCACGGCGGCGCATATTTTGAGCGCGACATCGACACCGCACTCTGCCAGACGCTCACATGCGAGCTTGCCGCCTTCTCTCCGGCTCATACCGACGGGATCTTCCGCGCGCCGCAAAGCACGCCCTCCTCCCGGCCTGCCCCGGACAAAGAAAAGCAGGCTTCTGCCAAGGCTTCCGCCGCAAACGCAGCCGCTTTGCGCGAGGCGCGCATCCGCGCCTATTACGAGGACTACATCGCCGCCCATCCCTGCCCGGAGCGCTGGCTTTCGCATCTTCGCGCGGCACGCGGCAATGTCGATGAGATCGGCCGCTTCCTGCGCGCCCAAAGCGAAACGGAGCTGCCGTATGCGCTCCGGCTCCTTGAAACGCTGAGTGAAAAAGACATGCTCGACACCTCTGCCGAAACGCTCGCCTACCACATGGCGCGCGCCATGCCGCACAAGGACGGCATGGACGAGGATATCTTCGCGCGCTATGTGCTCTGCCCGCACATCGGCCTGGAGCCAATCTGCAAATGGGACGCAGCCGGACTTGCCGCACTCCCCGCCGAGTCTGCCGCCGTGGCCGAGGCACGGCTCCGCGGCACGCCCGCAAGGCTCAGCCCGGTCACGGGCGCGGCGGAGCTTTTGCAGAGCGGCCGCTGGGTGCGCGTTCACCCCGTCCCGACGGGGACGCTTTCGCTCTCCGGCTCCGGACTGACACAGGGTGAGAGCTGGGCGCTTGCACGTCTGACGGACGGCGGATATGTGCAGCTCGAGATGCCGGAGCTTCCGCTCTGCATGGACGTTCCCGCAGGAAAATACATGCTCATGGCAACAAACCGGCTTCCGAGTGGAGACCAGCAGTTCTCTGGCGATCGCTTTGAGCTGGCTGCGGGCGAGCATCTGCGCTTTTCGCTTGTGCGCCCGCAGGCCGCGCCGGGCGAGATGCTCGGCCATACGGCGCTTTGTGATGCGGCGGTATACGACCAAGACGGTCAGGCGCATTCCCTCGCCTCTTTTTGCGGCGGCGATGCCGCGCTTCTCGCATTTTTGCAGCCCGGCGGTGAGCCGACGGAGCATTTTTGCAACGAGCTCTGCGACGCCTATGAGCGGCTCAGCGGCGTCTGCCGCGTTGTACTGGTGCTGCCGCAGAGCGGCGCGTCCAGCCCCGCCTACGCCCGCTTTACAGCGAAATACGCCCACGCGGAGACTTTTTTCGATGCCGACGGCGTGCAGGAGCCGCTTGCCCGCGCAGCCTTCAAGGAGCCGGGCGACTATCCGCTGCTGCTTTTGATGGGCGAATATCCCGACTGCCGCTTTGCCTCGGCCGGATATTCGGTCGGCTCCGTGGAGCTGATCGCCAAGCTCGCCGCACTGCTGTGACGCACTCCCCTTTGCCGCGCATTCAGGACGTAAACGCAGAGTTTGCGTTTACGTCCTGCGCGCACGGGGACGCCACTTTCGGGCATCCTTCCTTGACATTCTGCGGTGGATATGGTATTTTGAACAGGTTGAGGAAGTAATCGACATGAACATGCGGCACGTCAACACACGGACCGTTCGGTCCGGCGTGCCTGAATGGATGGGACCCACAGAAAGCAGACCTTCTGCCGTATGTGTGTCCTTTTCGGAGCAGACGGCTGCGTCTGTTCCATTCTTTTTATACTAAAACCTGTTTGAAATCGTTAAAAGATTTCTGAGGATAAATTGTGCCAGAAAAGGCAGATGACGCAGCTGGGCGGTTGCCCAGCAAGGAAGATAACGCATTCTGGCACAATTTAGACCAGAAAGCATGGAAGATTTTAATCGGGTTTTAGTATTATATTGAGGGGAACGATCATGGGTTTTCTGGAATTGCTGCTGCTTGCCATCGGGCTTTCGATGGACGCCTTCGCCGTCTCGGTCTGCAAGGGCCTTGCCATGCCGCGCGCAGACTTTCGCGAGCAGGCCATCTGCGGCGCGTGGTTCGGCGGCTTTCAGGCGCTGATGCCGTTTGCCGGCTATCTGCTCGGCTCGCGCTTTGAGCAGTATATTGAGACCGTCTCCGCGTGGGTCGCGTTCGTCCTGCTCGCCGCCATCGGGCTCAACATGCTGCGCGAGGCACTGTCAAAGGAGGAGGAACACGCCTCGGCGGGCGTGGACTTCAGGACCATGCTCGTCATGGCCGTCGCCACCAGCATCGACGCGCTGGCGGTCGGGATCACCTTCGCCTGCGTCCCGCTCCGGCTCATCGCCGCAAGCGCGCTTCTCAACACCCTGCTCGGCGTGTCCGTCATCGGCGTGGCCACCTTTGTGATCTCCTGCGCGGGCGTGAAGATCGGCAATCTTTTCGGCACCCGCTGGAAGGCCAAGGCCGAAATTGCGGGCGGCGTCATCCTGCTTCTGATCGGCCTCAAGATCCTGCTTGAGCATTTCGGCATCCTTTGAAGCGGCCCAAAAGCCTCCGGAGCATTTCCGGAGGCTTTTTGTCGCCTTGTGCCGAAAAAAGTTCACACTTTTCCGCGCGGTGTTCACAGTTTGTTCAGGCGAATGTCGATGTTCGTTCAGAATTAGCCTCTATAATCAGTAACATCAAAAGAAACCAAGCGAACGGAGGCATTCACGATGGATTATCGTTTTGAAAATGAAAACATGGACAACATGCAGCATCACGAAGGCAATGTGACCGGCGAAGGCCAGTACTACACGCAGACGCCCCTGGAGCCGCAGCCCCCGAAGAAGGGCAACACCGGCGCAAGGATCACCGCACTGGTTCTGAGCTGCGCGCTCGTCGGCGGCGCGATGGGCTTCGGCGGCAGCGCTCTTCAGAATCACCTCGCCGCGAAGGACAAGGACATGGACGAGGAGAGCACACAGGCCTCCGTCGTATACGAGGGCAGCCGCGAAAGCAGCATCATCAACATCGCCCAGATCGATACCAACAAGCAGATGACCCCCGCCGAGGTCTACGCCCAGAACGTCAACTCGACCGTCGGCATCCGCACCTCGATCACCACGAACTACTGGGGCTATCAAACCCAGTCCGCCGCAGCCGGCTCCGGCTTTATCCTGAGCGCCGACGGCTACGTTCTGACGAACTACCACGTCGTCGAAAACTCCGATTCCATCACCGTCTCGCTCTACAACGGCGAGGAGTATGACGCAACGCTCGTCGGCTGTGACCAGTCGAACGACATCGCCGTTTTGAAGATCGACGCGGAGGGCCTTACCCCGGTCGTCCTCGGCGATTCGGATAACCTGAACGTCGGCGATCAGGTCGTCGCCATCGGCAACCCGCTCGGCGAGCTGACCTTCTCGCTCACGACCGGCGCAGTCAGCGCCCTGAACCGCGAGGTCACGCTTTCCAGCAACGTCACGATGGATCTGATCCAGACCGACTGCGCCATCAACTCCGGCAACTCCGGCGGCGCGCTCTTTAACCTCTACGGTGAGGTCATCGGCATCACGAATGCCAAGTATTCCAGCTCCTCCTCGGGCAGCGAGGCCTCGATCGACAACATCGGCTTCGCCATCCCTATGAACCACGTCAAGAACATCGTCAAGAGCATCATCGAGACGGGCAGCATCACCAAGCCCTACATCGGCGTGACGGTCACGGCGGTCAGCTCCGAGGCGCAGGCCTACGGCCTTCCCACCGGCGCGGCAGTCCGTTCGGTCGAGGAGGATTCCCCTGCCGCAAAGGGCGGTCTGGAAGCGAACGACATCATCACCGAGGTCAACGGCACAACCATTACCTCCAGCAGCGACCTTGTCAGCTACGTCGGCGAGCAGGCGCCCGGCGACGAGCTGAAGCTCAAGGTCTACCGTCAGGGCAAGACGCTCGACATCACCGTTACCATCGGTGAAAAGACACAGTCTGCCATGCCCGCCACGCAGGACGACGCCCAGCAGTCCCAGCAGTCGCAGGGACCGAGCCAGCAGGGCGGCAGCATGTTCCCGTGGAACTTCGGCTTCGGCAACTGATCTCTGCGCTTTTATTCTCACACACCAATAAAGCATTTTCGCATCCGGTAGCCGCCCCACCGCGAGTGATCGAAAGAGGCGGACCAAAATCAACGCCGCACGGCGCGAATATAGAGTATCCGACCGCTGAAAGCAGCGGTCGGATTTTTTTGCGGGATCAGGACTCGCCAAGCTCGTCCTTCTGTCCCTCTTTGAAAAGGATCCGCGCATTCCAGCGCTCCTTGCGGTAGAAGTTCAGTGACAGCACCGTAGCGATGCTCCAGCCGATCGGCCACGCACACCAGATGCCCGTTGCGCCAAGCGCCGTTTTCGACAGCGTGATGGCCAGAACCACGCGCAGAACGAGGTCTGTGAACGTTGCGATCATAAACTGCCCCATCTGCTCGCAGCCGCGCAGGACGCCGTCAGCGACCAGCTTCGCGGAGATCACAAAGTAGAACGGCGAGAGGATGCGCAGATACATCGCGCCGGTGGAAAGCGCAAGCGGCGTCGGGTTTTCGAGGAAAAGCCCGAGTGCGCTGCTGCCTGCAAAGAAATACAGCACAAACAGCGGCAGACTGATGATCCACACCAGCCGGAGCCCTGCCCGGAAGCCCGCGCGGATGCGGTCGAGCTTCTGCGCGCCGAGATTCTGCGCCGTGTAGTTGGAAATGCCGTTTCCGAGCGTCGTAAAGGAGGTGATGACCAGGTTGTTGAGCTTCACCGCTGCGGAATATCCCGCCATCACGCTGGAGCCGAAACCGTTGATCGTACCCTGAATGATGATGTTGCCGACCGAAATGAAGCTCTGCTGCAAGGTGCTCGGGACGGCAACGCCGAGAAACTGCCGGAGGATCGCTCCGTCAAACGGGCGGACATGCCCCTCCGTCCGGATCCGCCGCAGTCGCGCCAGCACCACGCTGACGGCGAGCAGGCAGCTCACGCCCTGGCAGAGGAACGTCGCCCACGCGACGCCTGCGACGCCCATTTTGAACGACGCGACAAACAGGATGTCCAGACCGATGTTGGACGTGGACGATGCGGCAAGGAACCAGAACGGCGTCTTGGAATCGCCGAGGGCAGAGAAAATGCCCGTCGCAATGTTATAGAAGAATACGAACGGCAGGCTCCAGACATAGATATCCAGATACAGCTTGGAGTCAGCGAACACGTTTTCCGGCGTCCGGATCGCATGCAGGAGCAGATCGCAGCCGAACAGACCGATCAGCATCAGCACTGCGCAGACTGCGGAGCTGGTGATCATCGCCGTATAGATCGCTGTCTTCATGCGGTTATACTCCTTCGCGCCGAAAAAGCGCGAGACGATCACCGAGCAGCCGATGTTGCAGCCGAACGCGAACGCGATGAAAATGAGCGTCACCTCATAGCTGTTGCCGACCGCGGCCAGCGCGTCCTCCCCGATGAACTTGCCCGCGACAAAGCTGTCGGCGATGTTGTAAAGCTGCTGAAAAATGACGCTTGCAAACAGCGGCAGGCAGAACCGTGCCAGCACGGATGACGGCTTGCCGACCGTCAGATCCCTGTTCATATTGTTTCCTCTTTTCTACTGTTTTCCGGTTTCTGCGCCCCTTGACGCACAAACCAAAGGCGATTATAATTCTAAAGTGGCAATAAGTAAAATAGATGTTTGATATAATATGAATACGGATTTGATATGGAGAGCTTTTTATGATCAGCTATGACTCTTACCGCGTCTTCTACTATGTCAGCAAATGCCGCAGCTTCACGCAGGCCGCACGTCAGCTCCTCACCAGCCAGCCGAATATCACCCGCACGATCCGCAATCTCGAATCCGCGCTCGGCTGCACGCTGTTTCTGCGCTCAAACCACGGTGTGTCGCTCACGCCCGAGGGTGCGCGGCTGTATGAGCACGTTGCGGCGGCTGTCGCGCATTTGCAGGCTGGCGAGGAGGAGCTGGCGCGGGACAAGTCGCTTCAGACCGGTCTTGTGACGATTGCCTCGTCCGAGATCGCGCTGCACTGCCTGCTGCTGCCGGCACTGCGCCGCTTCCGTGTCGAATATCCCGGCATTCATCTGCGCGTGCAGAATCTCACCGCGCAAAATGCCGTGCAGGTCGTGAAAGACGGGCTCGCTGACCTTGCCGTTGTGGCAGCGCCTGTGCAGGCTCCGGACGAGCTGGTCATCCTCCGCCTCGGAGAATTTCAGGAGGTCGCCGTCTGCGCCGCCGATCTGGAGGGGCTGCGGGCTTCGCAGCTTCGCCTCGGAGAGCTGAGCCGTTATCCGATCATCTCTCTGGAGCGCCAGACGCAAAGCTACTCTCTGCTGTCATCCTATTTTCTGCATGAGGGCGCCGCCTTCCAGCCGGACATCGAGGTTGCGACTGCCGATCAGATCCTTCCGCTGGTGCGCAGCGGTCTTGGCGTCGGCTTCGTTCCGGAGGATTTTCTCCTGCCCGAAACGGGCGCGCAGAACATCCGCGTGCTGCCGCTGACCCCGCCGCTTCCAAAGCGCGCGCTGCTGCTCATGCAGCGAAAAAACGAGCCGCTCAGTCTTGCGGCGAAGGCGTTCTGTCATGTCCTTCGCGCCGGAAGCGGCTGCTGAGGCGTGCAGGCTGCAAATTTACAAATTTTCAAACTATTCTTGCAGCTTTGTGTTATACTATATCTGAATATAGAATTTGGAGGTACAGATCATGACCATCCTTACACAAGACAACTTTGAACGCGAAGTGCTTGCATCGGAGAAGCCCGTTGTGGTCGACTTCTGGGCGTCGTGGTGCGGCCCGTGCATGATGCTCAAGCCCGTTTTTGAGGCGCTGAGCGGTGAAATGCCCCAGATGAAATTCTGCAAGGTCAATGTGGACGACGAGCGTGAACTTGCCATCCGCTTCGGCGTGCAGAGCATCCCGACGCTGCTGGTTTTCAAGGGCGGCGCGCTTGTCTCGACGCTGGTCGGATACCGCGATCAGCAGGCGCTGCGCGCGGAGCTGGAGGCACTGCTATGAAAATACGTCTGAACGAGGACGCGGAGGTCGTCTCCCGCGTCAAGGAGGGCCTTGCGCGGACGGGCGGCTACTGCCCCTGCCGTTTGCAGCGGAGCGAGGAATATAAATGCATGTGCAAGGAGTTCCGCGACCAGATCAAGGACCCGGATTTTGAGGGCTACTGCCACTGCTTCCTGTATTATAAGGAAAAATAAGGGTTTGCAGATTCGTAACAGATCGCGTATTTCTGTCGCTGTGTCGTTTCTCTTGTTTCTATTTTGTAATTTATACAGTTCAAGCACTACATTTCGTCACCATTTCGCAGCAGCCTACAACATATAGCCGCCGTGACGAAATTCGCAGCGGATTCCTTAAACTTTGCTTAAGGTGATTGTATTTTTTTCAAATTATGATACACTTAGCATGAGCAAATTAGATCCTCAGCACAACTTTTGAGACATAATCAGGAAGAGAGGTACTTATTTATGAACAAGAAAATGAGCAGATTCATTTCCGCGCTCCTCGTGGTCGCGATGGTCTGCGCGATGGTTCCGGCTGTGTTTGCGGCCGTGACAGGCGTTACCATCAAAAACGCCCCCACCGAGGCGATTTTTGAAGGAACCGTGCTCACGCTGACCGCGGAGGTCACGAAGGAAAATGAAGCAGACGTAGTTCCGGCGCTCCAGTGGGCCTCCAGCGATGCAACCGTAGCATCCGTTGATGCCGCTACCGGCGTTGTGACCGCACTCAAGGAAGGCCCCGCAGCGATTACAGTCACTGCGGGCGAAAAAAGCGCCTCCTGCAACATCAAAGTCGCCCCGAAGACCCCGACCAGCTACACCGTTACACCGAATACGCTGACCGTAGTCAAGGGTATCACCATCGACGAGCTTACCACCAAGCTGCCGTCGAAGGTCACCGCCGTCTTCGGCGACAAGCGCAGCGATGTGTGCGACGTTACGTGGGATCCCCGCACGTTTGACAACACCAAGGTCGGCGTAGAGCAGACTCTCTCTGCCATCAAGGTGGACCTGCCCGCCGGTGCAGAGGTCGATCCCAGTGCGATGCCCACCCTGACGGTCACGGTCGTCGAGGGCCCGACCATTCAGGTCACCGCGCTCTCCAGTGAGATGCTCGTCAAGAAGGGCGCCACCGGCAAGACCCTGTCCGTCACCGCGACTGCTACCGCAGGCGACGGCACCACGAATCTGACCCCCAACCTGAAGTATCAGTGGAAGGTCAGCGACACTGTCAATGGCACCTTCGTCAATGTCGCCAACGGTGCAAGCCCCGTCTTTGCCATTCCGACGGACACCATCGGCGTCAAGTATTACGCCTGTGAGCTCACCGTAAAGGACTCGAAAACGGATACGGAGGCCAAGCGCATGACCAACGCCATCAAGGTTGAGGTCTGCGGCGCATACCGCGTGAGACTCGCCACGGACGGCGACACCAATAAGCCCATCACGGTCGGCACCAAGCCCACCATCACCGCAACGGTCGAGCAGTTCAACGAAAAAACCAACAGCTTTGAGCCCGCGCTCAGCTACAACAAGCTGACGTGGAAACTTGCCACCAGCGGCGACCAGTACAAGTTCGCAACCCTCACGCCCGATTCCACCAACCGTCGCGCGGTTCTGAACACCTTCGGTGTCGAATCCACGAACGCTGCCACGAAGATGACCGTCAAGGTCGTGCTCACAGAGGAGTACTACAGCGAGATTTCTTTTGATGTCAAGGCCGGCAGCGCGCAGAAGATCACCGTTCCTTCTGTCGGCGGCGGCGCAACGTTCACGGCCTCTGCTTTCATGAATGCAGTCAAGGCCGCGACCACCAACACCGAATTTGACTATGTCATGTTCACCGCACCGTCCAACGGCACGCTGTACGAAAGCATCTCCAGCAAGACCAAGATCACCACGGGTGACAAGTGCTTCTACAATCCCGGCAAGAACGACTACGCGCTCGACGGCATCTACTTTGTTCCGGCCGCCAATGCAAAAGAGCCGTCCGTGTCCTATGTTGCTTATAACACCTTCGGCGGCGTTGTTGCCGCGGGTACTGTCGTCATCAGCGGCAGCGCTGGCGATATCGTCTACGAGACCAGCAGCAACCAGTCCGTCAAGTTTGACGAGGCCGACTTCCAGAAGTTCTTTGCCACCGTGTTCAAGAGAGGCACTCTGAGCTACGTCAACTTTGACGTCAAGTACGACAATAACCTGAACACCAGAACCCACGGCTACCTCTACGAGAGCAGCGACCGCAACGCCGACTACGTCAGAGAGAACCGCGACTATGTCTACGACGCCACCAGCCGTCAGTATGACCTCGACACCATCGTCTTTACGGCAGGCACCCGCACCAGCAAGTACACCGTCACCATTCCGTTCACGGCCTACGGCACCGAGTATAACAGCACCAAGGCTGTCTATGTCAACGGCTATGTCACCATCTCCGTCAACGACGGCAAGGCCACCACGATCTACTCCGTCGGTACCAGCTTCAAGGGCGACCTCTACAAGGCCATGATTCCCGACAACTACACCGAGCGTGAGGTCAAGGGCTTCTACGTCGAATTCGGCACCGTCACCGGCGGCAAGCTGTACTACGACTACAAGACCATCGCAAGCGCCAAGGAAGTCTCCTCCAAGACGGTCTTCTTCTTCGACGCCGGCAGAAATGAGCTGGATCTTACGGATGTCTACTTCGTTCCCGAGGCAGGCGCAACGTCTGCAAAGGTCACCTACACCATCTACAACAACAAGACCAAGGTTGACACCGGCTCGCTCACCTTCACCGTGATCCAGCAGACGAAGTCCAACTACTTCAGCGACGTCACCGAGTCCAACACCGGCAAGTGGTCTGCAAACTCCATCGATTTCATGTCTGCAAATGAGCTGGTCACCGGCACCGCAGCCAAGACCTTCAGCCCGAACCAGACCATGACCCGCGCCATGCTGGTCACCATCCTCTACCGTGTTGCTGACAAGCCCTCTGTGAAGAACGTCTCCAACCCCTTCACGGATGTCAAGGCAGGCACCTACTACTACGACGCAGTTCTGTGGGCCTACAAGAACAACATCGTCACCGGCACGTCCAACACGACCTTCAACCCCAACGGCGCTGTCACCCGCGAGCAGATCGCAGCCATCCTGTACCGCTACGCAGGCAGCCCCAGAGTCAACGCTTCTCTGAAGGGTTACTCCGATCAGAACAAGGTCAGCACCTACGCGACCACCGCAATGGAATGGGCCGTCAAGAACGGCATCATCACCGGCAAGAGCGCCACGACCCTTGACCCGACCGGCAAGGGCACCCGCGCTGAGGTCGCCGTCATGCTGCACCGCTACCTGACCAAGTAAGTCACCGGCTGACAGACAAGCACCAAACTTAAACAGCCCCCGCCATCCATTCGGATGGCGGGGGCTGCTGCATTCAGCGGAAAACTGCATCAATTTCTCAACCGCTTTGCAAAACGTAAAACCAGAAAATGAGACAGTGTCCTAAAAAAGTGCAAATTAGGATTGACAAGAAAGCGTTTTTCTGTCAAAGTATACAATATACTACAGTCCGCAGCTGCATCCCCCATCCGGCTCTTTCTCCGACATTCTGAAAGAAGGAGGCGCTCCGCCGTGAAAAAAATGCAAATTGAACCGCTGCCGCGCAATGCCGCATACCGATTTGATCAGCCGATCCGCATCGTGCGGTACCGCCCGGCGGGGCTGGATATCATGTTTTATTCCGCGCTGCTGGGGCTGAGCATCACGGCTGTTTTCTTCCTGATCTGCTTTCACGACGGCAAGATCCAATTCTATTTTACATTTTTCCGCACACTGCTCTCGTTTCCCTTTGTCCTTTTGGCGCTGCTGATGCAGTCGCTTCTGAAAGAGCTGCGGTTTTACACAAAGGCGCTTCTGAAAAAGAGCACATGGACACTGGAGGAGCTGATGGAACTGACACAGAAGGACAGGCAGGAGACCGAGCGCATTATTACGCGCGTGCTGGAAAGCTCCTTTGTTGTGGAAAAGAGCTGCCTCAAAAGCTGACCTTGATTGGCGGACGCGCCGCCGGCGCCAGCGTTCCCCCTTGTTAGGGCCATAACAGGAAACTGTTTCAATATGGCAATTTTAATCAAAGAGGAGGAAAAACATGGAAATTCTGAAGCTCATTGGCGTAGTGATCGTCATCATCGGATTTGCCATCAAATTCGACACGATCGCTACAGTTGTCATCGCGGGGCTTGCCACCGGCCTGGTTGCCGGAATGACGCCTATGGAAATCTTCGATACGCTCGGCAAGTCCTTCATCTCCAACAGAACTGCCACGCTGTTCGTCCTAACCCTGCCCGTCATCGGTGTTTGTGAGCGCTACGGCCTGAAGGAGAAGGCAATCGACTTCATCCGCAGCATCAAAAACGCCACCACAGGCCGCGTCATTCTGATCTATCAGGCGATTCGTACGCTCGCCGCTGCATTCTCCGTTCGTCTGGGCGGCCACCCGCAGTTTGTTCGCCCCGTTGTCGTGCCGATGGCGGAAGGCGCTGCCTCCAAATACGGCGAAGTCACCCCCGAGGTATCCGATGTCATTCGCGGCGCGAGTGCCGCAGCGGAGAACTACGGCAACTTCTATGCACAGAACTGCTTCATGGGCGCGTCCGGCACGCTGCTGATCGTTGCCACGCTGGTCGAGCAGGGCTTTGACGTGAGCGCCGTGCAGATCGCGACATGGTCCATCCCGATCGCCGTGACTTCGATCCTTGTCGGCATTGTCCGAAACCTGATGCTGGATAAGAAGATCGAAAAAATGATGAATGCTGGAGGAGGTGCCAAACGATGACATTTACCCAGATTCTTGGTGAAGTTTTCTATACGCTGATCGGTCTTGTCTTTGTGGCCGTTGGCGTAAAAGCGCTGCGCGATGCGGATTGCCGCAAAAAAGCAACGACCGCCATCTTCTGGTTCGTGCTTGCGTTTACCTTCATCGGTGGCAACTGGCTGCCCAAGTGGATCACCGGCGTCTGCGTCGTGATCCTTGCCGTGCTCACGGGCAGCAAAGGCGTTGTGCAGTCCAAGAGCAACGTGCCGGATCCGAAGGAAGTCCGTGCCCATGCCAACAAGCTTGGCTACAAGATCTTTATTCCCGCGCTTTGCCTTGCGCTCTTTGCGGTGGCGTTTGCCACGTTGGGAGATAAGGTCGCTGCGCTCAAGTGGATGACCTCCAACAACGCCATCGGTCTTTCCGGTATCTGCGCGCTGATCACCGTGCTGCTGCTTGTAAAATGCAGCCCCAAGTATGCCGTGATCGACGGCACGCGTCTGATGGACAACGTCGGTACGATCGGCATTCTGCCGCAGCTGCTCTCTGCCCTCGGCGCGCTGTTTACCGCGGCCGGTGTCGGAACCGTCATCGCCTCCGGCGTCAGCGCCATCATTCCGGAGGGAAACCATTTCATGGCCTCGCTGATCTATTGCGTCGCCATGGCTCTGTTCACGATCATCATGGGCAACGGCTTTGCGGCGTTCTCGGTCATCACTGTGGGCATCGGCATCCCGTTCCTGATCACGCAGGGCGCAAACCCGGTGGTCGTGGGTGCGCTGGGTCTGACGGCAGGCTACTGCGGTACGCTCTGCACGCCCATGGCTGCAAACTTTAACATCATGCCTGCCGCCCTTCTGGAGGTGCGCAACAAATACGCGATCATCAAATCACAGGTGCCGGTTGCCATTTTCATGCTGATCGTACATGTATTGCTGATGTACTTCTTTGCATTCTGACCCGGCAGTACAAAATCTTGCACAAGGAGGTAACCATTTATGCGGATCCTTATCACCGCGTTTGATCCCTTTGGCGGCGAAGCGGTCAATCCCTCTCAGGAGGCCGTGCGCATGGTCAAGGACACCATCGCGGGGGCAGAGATCATCAAGCTGAATGTCCCCGTGGTGTTCGGGAAATCGATCGCCACCGTCTACGAGGCCATGCAGGCGGAAAAGCCGGATGTCACATTGTGCATCGGTCAGGCGGGCGGCCGGTTCGGCATCACGCCGGAGCGCGTCGCGATCAATGTGGACGACGCCCGCATCCCTGACAACGAGGGCAATCAGCCCGTCGGCACGCCGATTTTTGAAGACGGAGACACGGCCTATTTTTCCTCTCTGCCCATCAAGGCCATGGTGCAGAAAATGCGCGGGGCCGGCATCCCGGCAGCCGTGTCCAACACGGCGGGGACCTACGTCTGCAACCATCTGATGTACGGCGTGCTCTATCACATCGCAAAGGAATTTCCCAATATGCGCGGCGGCTTCGTCCACGTGCCCTTCCTGCATGAGCAGGTGATTGAAAAGCGCGACGTGCCCTCCCTGTCCAAAGCGGACATCGTGAGAGGATTGGAGGCCGCCATCGCGGCGATCGCAGAAAACGACAAGGACATTTGCAGCAAGGTCGGCGGCGCCGAGCACTGATACCGGAAACCGCCTTCCGCCAAACCCATAAAACATGTCAAGCCCCTGCTTCCGGAAGCAGGGGCTTGAGCCTTTGGAGAATGGATAAAACGGGAGCGGGTATGAATTTCCACTCCCATTTTAATAATTCCACCAGAATTACAAATTCAATAGCTGCTTTTTCTTTACATCAAATTCTTCCTGCGTAATTACCCCGGTATCCAACAGGTCTTTTAATTTTGTAAGCTCTTCAATGCGGTTATCGCTTTTTGCCGTTTTAGTCGGTTGCTTTACCGTTTTTGTAGTCTGAGCCTGCGGTGTGTTCTCCAAAACAATACACGCTAAAAGAATGGGGCTGGCTACAGAAACAAAATCTTTTAGCGCCCAAATTATACTATGTTTATCCGTAAGAAACGCAATTTGATTTGCAATATTCCCAATCAAAAATAAAACTACACTCGCAATTACATATTTGCTTGTATTCTTCTTATCTTGAATTGCAAATGCAGCAAGAACATAGCCTGTCAACAAAAGGACAGCAGAAAGAATGTTCATAATGTTCTTGTGTAAAGCCAGGAGTTTTATCAAACACGAAACTGCTTGAAAGCCTGCGCCTACTATAAATACTTGACGCATTCCGAGAAACATTGACACAGCCATCATTATTGCTCCAATAGCAGAAACAATATATCCAATTACATAAGTAGAACTGTAGGCTGCATATCTGAAAACCGTTGTCTGTAGAGGACCTCTATATTTTTATTATAGCGGCTGAAACTCCAAAAACAATTAACTGGCTGCATAGGGTTTTGAAAATATTTTTTGAGAATTACGCCGCTTTTGGCAAAAAAGAAGGACACGCAAAGCCTGGTGGTCGTAAAACAGCTTCCGTGTAGGCATCCCTTGCCTCTCCCTATGGGAGAGGTGGCCGAGTGCAGCGAGGGCGGAGAGGGCAAACAATGACAATACCAAAAGACAATACCCAATTGGAAAATGCCCGGCGGCTTCGCAGGCAGATGACACCCCACGAGCGTAAGCTCTGGTACCTTTATCTCCGCAAATATCCAGTAAAAATTTACAAACAGCGAATCATCGGCAGATTCATCGTGGACTTTTACTGTGCTTCGGCCAGACTGGTCATTGAACTGGATGGCTCTCAACATTATGAACCTCAAGGGCTTGCTTATGATGCCGAACGTTCTCAATTCCTGATGTCTCTTGGGTTGAATATTTTGCGATTCTCCAACCGGGATATCGACAGAGATTTTCGTGGTGTGTGCACACAAATCGATCTTATCATTCGAAAAAGGCTGCAAGGCCCTCTCAGTCACCTGCGGTGACAGCTCTCCCAAAGGGAGAGCCAAGGGGCTGCACCCC
>OBLG01001152.1_pt1 | contig 22060 bp, 25 predicted proteins | sample 1517451 | NCBI WGS metagenome assembly OBLG01 (sample SAMN04571694, study PRJEB22368) | human gut metagenome | biome: human gut; material: stool | host: Homo sapiens | place: Luxembourg | collected 2012-06-29
TCATTCCGGCAGGAGTCCAGATCTGCGTTGCCGTTACCGAAACGGTATAGCTGCCGTTTGCGACATATACCGGTATGAAGTGGAGTCTTGCGTTTTCGTCCGCATCGCGGTTCTCGACAAAGCTATAAATACCGCCTAACATTTCAAGGCTTCTGTATTTGCCCGCGTCCGTGGAGTACCCGAACTCGGGAATCAGCGCCATGACTGCCTGTGTTTCCGTATAGGCAGAGCTGTCGGGCATAGAATATCCCGACATGGCAATCAGTTTGAGATTCCATGCAAGTGAGATACCGTATCCCGATTTCATTGACCATTTGCCGTTTTCCAGCACTGCCGTTTTGCAGTTATCATCCGGCTTTACTACGGGATCAACCGCAGAGGCACGGATGCCATAGGCGCGAAGTTCAAACTTTCCGTCCTCAAACACCCATTCATTCCAACTTGCCGATCCAACTGTAGTTGCGGGAGAGGATACCAACGGATTGTAGGTGCTTGGTGCTGTGCGCTCATACCTTGTGTTCGGTGTCTGTGAGGTTTCTTTTGTCTTTACGGTTTTCATAAAGAATGTCGCATTATTGTCCGGATTTCGCTCCCGCACGGTGTTCTCGGCATTGGCAATCCCTCGGAACATATACAGCTTTCCTGCGCTGTTCTCCGGCACACGCCACTTGAAATATACCAGATTCGTTCCGTTTGCGGGAATCACGACATCGGTCTTATCCTGCGTGCTGACCAGCGTTTCGGTTGCCCCGTCAAGGAGATATACCTCAAGACGATAGCTCATGTGATCGCTCGGAAGAACGGGAGTGGAGCTGTCATTGGACACATAGAAAGAGGCGATGATATCATTGCCCTCGATATAGTCCGCACTCGGCGTTACGGCAGAGGTAGAAAGCTCGGAATACTTCTTGACCTCAAACTGAGCCTGTACCGCATTGTTATTGCTTCTTGTCTCGCTTGCTCTGTCATCCCAATTGATTCTCGCTTCAAGGGTCTGCTTACCTTCCAGTGCACCGACATTCAGATCAAAGGTGATATAGTTTACACCATACGCATGGAAATCTACAGTACCCGTATAGACACAGACGCCGTTCAGCCAGACACTCACGGGAATATTGCTGTATGCGTTATATTGATCCCAGTTGTCCACACGGAAATTGACCGTGATCTTATCGTATTGCCACACCTCATCGGGAGTAACAGTCAGGTTGCTGACGGAAAAATCGTAGTTGCGCTCACGCCACACCGCATACAGGGTGATTCCGGCATTTTCCGAATAATTGGCACCAGCCAAATAGGTGGCGGAAGTTGCTGTGGGACTTTCTGCCCAACCGAGAAAATCGTAACCGCTTCTTGTCGGGATTTCGGTACGGAGCTTCAGCGTCTCACCGTACTTTTTGACCTGTGACGAGGGTGCGCCTGTACCGCCGTTGGCATCGTAGGATACCGTGTAAGACTCTTTTTCCCATACGGCATAAAGTGTTACCGCAGCATTGGCGGTATAACTTTCTCCGGGCTGATAGTCTGCCGTTGTTGCCGTCGGGGAGGTTGCCCATCCGCGGAAGGTATAACCTTCTCTTGCGGGGATCGTACTCGCAAGTGTCAGTGCGACATTTTCCATCTTGGTCTGAGTTCCGGGTGCACTGCTGCCGCCGTTCGCGTCATAGCTGACAGTGTAGGTTTTGGGTACATATCGCCAGACGGCATAGAATGTCACACTTGCTTCGTCCGTGTATCGTTCACCCGGTGCATATTCCGATGTCGTAGCATTTCTTAAGGTCGCCCACCCGAGAAATTCATATCCGACTCTTGTGGGCTTGATCACAGAAAGCGTCAGCGGAACCCCGTGGGTTTTGCTTTGACTTGCAGGAGCACCTGTGCCGCCGTTAGCGTCGTATCGGACCGTATACGATTCGGGAGAATACACCCATACAGCGTAAAGCGTTACACCGGCATTGTCGGTATAGCTACCACCGGCTGTGTAGCTTGCGGAGGTGGCGTTTCTGTCCTTGGACCAGCCGACAAAACGGTAATTTGCTCTCGTAGGAATGGCGGTCGTCAGTGTCAGTGCCACTCCGTAAGTCTTGGTTTGACTCGAAGGGGCGTTTGTGCCTCCGTTAGCGTCAAAGGCGACGGTATAGGTCGCCGGCTTATATCGCCAAACCGCATACAGCGTAACCGATGCATTATCTGTATAGCTTGCTCCTGCGGTGTAAGTTGCCGTCGTTGCAGAACTGCTTGCAGACCAACCGACAAACTCATAGTTGTTGCGATACGGCACCGCAGATGAGAGTGCAAGCGTTACACCGTGAACCTTGGTTTGCGATGCCGGAGCATGATATCCACCATTGGGGTTGTAGCTTACCGTATAGGTCTGTGCCGAGGTCTTGGTGTATCCACAAAGGTTGCAGGTCGATACAACCTGTCCGGTCACCGTTGAAGAGGTGAAGGTATGAGATTCATAACTCGTCGTTCCGACGGTCGAATTGCAGTCGGCACAATAAGAATACTTCTTGTGCTGACTTGCGGAATACTGCTCATACTGAGCGGAGGTGTTATGGCTTGCATATTCCGTGGTGGTATAGTCTCCGTGAATACAGGTTTTGTACCTGCTATGCTGACTGCCACTGTAATAAACCCAATCGCCATAAGTGTACGGACCGTGCAGTGTGCCGGATGAGAGTGTTGCGCCGCAGTTATCACAAACCGTTCTCCAGTCACAACCCGTGTCCCATACTTTCTTACTTGACGGATGATTGCAGGACCATACCGCATACAAGGTGACACTTGCGTTTGCCGTGTAACTACCGCCAGGCTGATAAGATGCACTTGTGGCAGAAGAAGATGTTGCCCAACCGAGAAAAGTGTAACCGCTTCTCGTGGGCTTTGTGCCTGAGAGTGTCAGCGCGATATCTTTGGTCTTGGTTTGTGAGGAGGGTGCGCCACTGCCTCCGTTCGCGTTATACGATACCGTATAGGTGGTCGGCGCGGGAGGAGCATCTTTTTCCCAAACGGCATACAGTGTCCGGCTGATATTGTAGTTGTAATCATCTCCCGGCTGATAGAGCGGGCTTGTAGAAGAAGCGTAAAGCGCCCAACCTTTGAAGGTATAGCCCGTTCTGTATGGCTTGGTGGAAGAAAGCGTTAAGGTTGTGCCGTAGTACTTGGTTTGCGAGCTTGGTGCCCCCGTTCCTCCGTTTGCGTTATAACTGATCGTATACGAATTGCGACTCCATACTGCATAGAATGTCGTGTTCTGGTTGAGCTTATAGGTGTCGCCGCCGTGATAGGATGCCGACGATGCCCAGGAGTAGGTCGCCCAACCTTGGAAGGTATAACCGACCTTTGTCGGCTTGACAGAAGAGATCGTATAATCCCATCCCGAGCCTTTGGATTCGGAGGACGGTGCGCCCGAGCCGCCGTTCGCGTTGTAGCTCATGGTGTACATCGTCCGGTAGTAGTAAATCGTTTCCGAAGTGCTTGTTTTTGATGTGGAAAAGCGACCGGACACGGAAGTCCTGCCGGGCGTGTAATGCGCAACGGTCGGAGGGATATAGTTGTAATAAGTTCCCGGTGTACCTTTCAGGGTTGCAGATTTGGCAATCGTTCGTCTCGTCGATCCGTTGACAAAATACAGGTAGTGGTATACCGTATCGGTATAGATAACGGTGTAGGTTGCCGTCCCTTGCCTCACGTAGTTGGAAGCCGGAAAGCTTTTATCCATCATCTCATAGGTGACATAGGAATCGTTGCTGTCTTTCAGGACATATCCGGAGATAGACGGTGATGAAACACCACGGCTATGCTCTTTGGATTCCGCCGCATTTACCGTAAATGTTTTGGGACTTGCTATCTGCTTGCCATTTTCATTTTTATAGTAAACCGTACAGGTCATCGGATAATTGTACGCCGCAAATGTGGGAATTGTCATCACGGATAGCAGCGTAACCGCTGCCAGAATCAGTGCAAGAACTTTTGTAACTCTCTTCATTCCTCTCCCTCCTTGATACCGGGCTGAATTATGACATCCCCAACAACTCCCGGCGTGTCCTCGTGAGGATCGTCCTTCGGTCTGACAACATCAACGGTGATGTCAGCGGGGCTGCTGTCCTCCGGCTTGTCCGTTTCCGTTCCGCTATCCGAATCAATCGGAGGGATCACAGGATCGGGATCATCCGGCTTTTCCGGGGAAGTGGTGATGTCAGTCGAAGGTTCCACTGTGTCCTCCGGCTGTTTGCCGTTCTTCACGGCAAAAATAATGACCGTCGCAACAATTGCCAGTGTGACAAGTGCGACGATCACCATCGTAATCGTAGTTGTTTTCTTACTCATACAAGCTCCTTTCACTTGAATTTGTAGTAACTTGAGACCGTAATCGGGACTTTAAGACTTTGATAGGTTTTGCCATTCCACCGGATCGGGAAGATGGCGGTATAGCGGAGTGTCAAACCGAAACCGTCCCCGCGCAGAACGGTGACGGTCGGTCTTGTTATGGTGCAGTTGCCGTTGTCATAGCGATAAACAGTCGCATCCGATGTCGGGAATCCCATTTTCTGATACACCCCGCCCTTGAATTCGGCATAGTCGATGTACGATTCATAAGGTTCGCCCTGTTTGATGGCATTGAACGCCTTGGTTGCGTACTCCGCAAGATAACTGTCGAGCTTCTGCTGAACTTCCCGTTTCTGAATCTGAACCTGGCTCATAAGTCCCATATAAAGCACGATGACGGACAAAAGAACCGAAACAAAAAGGACGATAATGCAAACATAAATGTAAGCAATCCCGTCCCTGTTACGAAGTATTTTCATAGCCGCCTCACTTCCAGTAGACCTGCGACAGTCCGCTCGACGACGCTTTGACGCTGATGGGATGTGAGACTTCTCCGAACCCGAGAATTCGCAGGTGATAGGTCAGCGTACAGACGATTCGGTCACCAAGCTGCACCTTTCCCGTGGAATCCAGTGTTTCGCTTCCGTCAAAGGAATAGGAAAAGTCGACCCCGATTTTTTCTTTCAGCTCTCGGGCGTATTCGTCAACGGATACCGTTCCTTTCATCGCCGCATAATCGGTCAGCTGATCCGCCGCTGTCTTGATATTCTGATTCAGCGCCACAAGAGAGACAACATTGACGGCAAAGACAAGAACGAATGCGACGATCAGAATCGTGACCGCCACATCGACATAACCTTCGCCAAACCTGCTTTTGAAGAATTGTTTCAGTTTTTTCATCCGAACAGCCCTCCCAGCGATGACAGAAGCACCTCGCCGATGACTGCCACATACACAAGCATAAAGCAAATGAGCAGTACCATGGAAAGTTTCCGCACCTTCTTCGGTGCTTTGGAGGCTTCCGTTTTGAGATTCTGCCTTTGATAGTCCGAAAACTTCAGCACGAGCGAACCCCAATACACGCTTGTTTCATCGCCTCGGATCACCCCAATCAGACCTCTCGTCACGTCGCTCATCATGGTTGAGCCGACCCGGGCTTCCAATCTTGTCAGCGCCACCTCGTAGTTGCCCGAACGCATATCCGCCACGGTGATCTCCAGTTCTCGTTTCAGTTCCGCTCCTGCCGTTTCTTTGTAGGCATCCAGAATGGCAAGAACATCCCGGCTATGCACCAGTGTCTTCTCGATATTCGCAACCAGTCTCGGCAGTTCGTATTCGATCTTCTTTCTGCGCTCCCTGATTGCTTTGCCGACCTTGCGAATCTCAAAATAGTAGAGGAAGGCGGCAATGCCGAGAACCAGAAGTGCAAGGGGCCTTGAGAAAAACAGAAGCGGAACGGCAAACAAAGCAACAAATCCCGCCTTGACGATGGCATTTGCCGTGTACGTTTCGGGTGTCATATTGATGTCCGCCGTTTTGAGATCGGCTTCAAGCTGAAGCCGTTTGTACTCATTTAGGCGGAGTTTTCCCGACAGCCAATTTGCCACTTCACGAAGCCAAAGTTCGAGCGGATTGGTTTTTCTGTTCTGCCGTTTTCCGAGATTGTGCGTAGCCTTTGCCACGGCATAGGTCGGGACGCGGAATGCGTCAGACAAGATCAGCGCAAGACCGACTGCCGCAAGCAGTGCCGTTATAATCACGATCCACATATTCCGCACCTCACTTTCTGTATTCGATCGGCTTTGTGTATCGAAGCATCAGCAAAGCCGTGACAAGGATGGCACAGGCACAGATCGCCATGACCGCTTTTCCGAGGGCGGTATACATCAGGGCGTTGTACCAATCCCGATTGAGGACATACAGCAGTGGGATATTCGCCACCACCATCCCCGCCATCATGAAGTATTCGGTTCTTGCCGCAAACAAAAGTCCCTTGATTTCGTTGTTTGCAAGTCTGATATCCGTCAGCTTTGCCACGACAGGCATCAGCGTGTCCTTGAGCGTTCTGTCGTCCTGACAGGCGATCAGCGTATCACACCATTCCTTGAAGACGGTATTCTTCACTTTTTCACGGAGGTGTTTGATGGACTGTTTGACATTGGCGGAGATCATCGCATTTTCTGCAACAAAGCCTGCAAAGATATCCCGCACGGGTGGTTTGAGATACTGCACATTCTCCCTGACCGCCGTTACAATATCGTCCGAACGGACATAGGAGGTCGTGATAATCGAGAGTGCCGTTTCCAGTTCGTCCGACACATGATTGTCGTAATAGTTGACGGTTCTTTTGGCAAATGCAAATGGGATGAGAGCGAAAGCAACGGCGAAAACGGGGATCAGGAGCAGGTTGTCGATGGCAACCGCCACCACGCATCCCACGATCATCAGTCCGAGCGATGCGGCGCAGGCAATTGTAAATCGGTTTCCTTTTCCGGTCGATTCCAAAGCGTCCCGAATGCGATTCAGCGATGCGGTCAGTTTTCGTGTTTTCTTTTTGCCGTTTGCGGTCAGAACCTTGTCCCGCAAGGTCTGCTCCGGTGCGGCAAAGCGCATCAGATCTTCGGAGATTCTCTCGGGAGTCAGCCCGAGCAGAAGGATCGCTCCGACTGTAATCAAGAGAAAACATAAGAGATAAATAACGGTCATTTCTCACACTCCTTTCCGAGGAAACGGTTCAGCACCTCTCTCGGCACACCGCCTCTCGTAAGCAGAGTCCGGAGGTGTGCGGAAGGCAGATTGACTTTTTCAAACCCGCCTTTGATACTGAATTTCCCGTCTTTGTATTCGTTTTCCGTGATGTTGTATCGATAAAGGCATCGGTATTCCGGTCTGCCTTCGGGTGACACGGCACATTCCGAGATGTCCATGATCTTTCTCGTATTGTCCTCGCACTTGTGTGCAAAGACAACAAGGGGAAACGCCTGTCTTGCCTGCGAGAGGCTGACCTCCATGCCGAGTTGAAATCGCCTCTGACAGAGGAGCGAAATCCTCCCGTGCGCCGATTCCGCAGGTCCGGAATGAACAGTGGTCACAACCGTATGTCCGGTCAGCGATGCTTCCACGGCGGAGTTTGCTTCGGCATCGCGAATCTCTCCGACGACAACAATGTCAGGATCGAAACGGAGTGCCGCCACCACAAGGCTTTCCTGTGAAATGTCATAGGCTTCATTCTCGCTCGGACGCGAGAGCGTATGCACCACATTGTTCTGCACCTCGCCAAAGCGGTTTCGCTTGACAAGGAACAGTTCTCTTGCTCCGCTTTCGATGGTGTAGATACGCTTGTCATCGGGGATGCTTCCGAGCAGTGCATTGAGAAGCGTTGTTTTGCCCGAAGAGGTTCGACCTGCGACCACAAGGCTGACGCCGTATCGGATGCACATTTCGAGGAATGCAACCATTTCTTCGTTTGCCATTCCGCTTTCGATGATGTGGATTCGGTCGACTCTTTGCGGATGCAGAAGACGGATGGAAACGGAAATACCGCAATCGTCATCCACAACGGGACTTTTGATTGCGGTAATACGGGTATTGTTCGGCAGGTGTCCCTGGGCGATCGGGGTGGCATTGTCGATAATCATGCCACTGTGATGGAGCAGTCGCTTGACAATATCCACGGCATGACCGGGCGTGTGGAAATGTTCTTCGAGCTTTTCCAGATGTCCGTCCGACCATGTGATGACGATATCGTCCCAGGAGTTGACATTGATCTCGTCGATGTCGGGAGAGCCGAGATACGGAGTTAAGACCGAGTATTCCACCATTTCGGAGTAGAGGCGGTTGATCAGCTTCTCGTCCGTAAACCCATCAACGAGAAAGCCTTCGTCCAGAATATACTTTTCGATATACGATTTCAACTGATCGTGTTTACTTTCATCAGTCAGGGCGGAGGCATAGTATTTGGAGATATACTGCTGTGTCTTTGCAAGAACACTCCAAAGGTCACTGTGCTTCATATTCCACCACCTTTCCGGCGATCTCCTTCATGCGGGAATCAAAGCGCTTGTCCTTTGCCGGTGCGTAAAGGCTTCCTTTCTGCATCTGTTCCTTGATGAGCTGACTGTACGGAACGGTAAACGCAACATCCTTCAGGTGGCTTCGTGCTTCCTCAACCGGCATATATGCGTCGGCATTCGGTGTGTTCAGCCCGATGATGTGTTCGTCCATACGGTACTTTGCGTCTTCATACACGCCTTTCTGCGAGAGGAAGAAACTGATGGCGGAAAGGTCGGGAGACGCAAGGCGGATGATCTGATCTGCCTGTTCGACCGCAACCGAAGAGAGGACATTGTTTTCAAGATTTGATGAGCAGTCCACGATCACATAATCGGCAAGCATTCCGAGCGTTGCATAGAGTTCTTCGGCTTTGGCTTTTCCATAGCGGGGATAGGTAAATTTGTTTTCGCCCGCACGAAAGCCAATGAAGCCGAAGTTCTGCCGTTCCTTGATCGTAACGAGGTTTTTGATGACATCGTCGGTGTCAATTTCGGTCTTTGAAAGCGGAATCCCGACAGAGCCGAGGTTTTCGCTTTTTTCGTTCGGGAAGATCACGGGGAGCGTCGGCGTTTCAAGGTCGGTGTACAGCACAATGACCGTAGCCTGATAGTTATCGTAAATGGCAGTCGCAAGTTTGGTTGCAAAAGTCGTTTTGCCGGAATGGGGAGATCCCCATACCGCAATGATCTTTGCTTTTTCGTGACGCATATCAGTCACCCGCCTTGCCCAGATATGCCGCTTGCACATCCAGATATTTCTGTGCTGTCGACGCGTCGCCCCTGAATTCCAGAACGAAGTGAATATTGCCGGTTCGCTCGTAAAGGGCAAGCAGTTCCGCCTGTGCGTCATTTACAAGCAGTGTCACGGTAACAGGCTGTGCGCTGTCGGCGACTTCTGCCTTGTCAATGCCCTGCGAGGTGGTGGAGGTGATGACCTTCACATACCGGAGTTCAGGCGGTGTAAAGCATCGGTTTTCGGTGGAATCGTAAATGACCGCAGACACAATGTCGCCGGTTTCGAGTTTACCCGAAAGCCCCATGGCGAAACTGCCGATGGTGACCGATATGGCTTTTTTACCTTCTTTCAGGGATTCCAGCAGATTGCCTGCGGATTCGGTCTTGTCGGTCAGCTTGACGGGCGAAATATAGTCGCCCGGAAACAGATCGCAGGCGGCATGTTTGCCGATGACATCATTCTTGTTTTTGAGCAGTCCGTCCGTGAGATTGTAGCTTCCGACCTCCGCAATCTCGATATCCGCATCGGTGATCGGACTGCCTTTTTCAACAGTCCTGACAACTCTGACAACGGCGGTTTTACCATCTCTCAGTTTGTTGACCATCGGCGCAATCCCGAAGCAGATGGCAAGTGCCGCAACAATGCAGATGATGCCGATGACGGTTCGGTTACCAAGGGCATGAGAGCCGATGGATTTTTTATTCTTTCTCATAATCCTGTCCTTTCTGTGTTTTTGATCAGATCAGAAATGCCGCAAATGTTGCGCCCGCCAGAAACGGAATCAGCGCAAAGGGGACTTTACGGCATCTGATCTTAACTTTGTTATAGATACTCATAAAAATGACCGCAGCAAGCAGACCGACAAGATATGCTCCGACACCGCGGGAAAACCCGAGGATCATAGCACTGCAGACGGAGAGCTTCATATCTGCCCCTCCGAGCGTTCTGTGCGGCGGAAGAACGGCAAGTGCCAGCTGCGGGATCAGTACCACAAACGCCCCAAGCACCATGGAGCCGACACCGATGGTCGGAATACGCATAATGGCAATCGGGAGCAGACACAGCCAAACCCAATCCGGCACTTCATGGTATGTCAGATCCGACCACGATGCGAACAGAAGGATAAAGAACAGGTACAGCCCTGCAAGGATCGTGACTGTCATGCCGTAACGCAGAAAGAGCGCAAGTGCGGCGAGACCTGACAGGACAAGATTTACGGCAAGGTTTGATCGATAGTGCCTCCCTTGAAGCACCTGTGTGAACTTCCATCCGAGAAACAGTGCACTTCCGATAAACAGGAGTGCCGCAAGGACTTGAAGCGTCACTTTGAGCGGAATATTTTCCGCAAGCGTCACCCATGGCATAACCGGAAGTACCGGCGTTACGGGTATTGGTTGTATCATCATTTGATTATCGTTACTCCTTTCATAGCTTGCGTGATGATTTGGGCAAAGAAAAAGCAAAGACACCGCTTTTTCGGCGATGCCTTTGCTTTAGGGATTGTTCAATTTCAAAAAGACTGGCTGAATCCTTGGGAAGATACTTGCTCATATGCCGGCAACAAGATTTTTTCATACCGTGCATTGATATATGCCTTGTAAAAATCCTTTTGCAGGTCGGTGATATACGGTGTTTCATTGATCAGCTGCTCGATCTTTTCCATGTCAATTCTCGGAACGATACGCACGATTGCTTCATCACAATCGTCATATTCACCGGACATGAGAAAATCATAGTAGTTGATCTTCTGCCCGTCCAGTTTCACTGCGGATGTCGGGAAACGGTAGATGCGTGCATTCAGCTCATCCTCGTTATTAAGGACATTGCGCATAACCTTTTCATCCGCCTGAGGGAGAAGACAGCTTCCGCAGTCAAAGATCGGAGCGATTTCTGCCGTATCGGTCTTGCTGTCGTAAAGGAATCCCCAGTTCCCGTTATGGCGGTCAAAATTACCGAGCAATGCATCCACGACAAATACATTCCAGAAGTGTTCAAGCAGTTTTTCGGGATTTACAAACCATTGCTTTTCGATGGATTCCAGAATGTCCGACAGTTCTGTTCCGCTGCCACCATGTTCAGAGTCGATCACTGTGTTTTTGACTGAGCAAAAGTCATACAGCGTCTTTCCGTCTGCGGTAAAATCACCACACGCACATACCACTTTTTCTTTGCCGTTTACCGTAAAAACACCGAGCAGTGTGTATTGTGCGGAAATCCCGAGCATATTGAAAATACTGCTTCCGAGATGCTCACTGATGCAACTGTTGGTGTAAGAAAGATCTGTCGGCTTTTGTATGCCTGACGGAGGGAATTTCAGCATATACTGTCTGCCATCATATTCAACGGCAATCTTTTTCCCGTTCGCACCGTTATATGCCTTGCCGAGTAACCTTCGGCAGGAAGTAAAATCAATTCTGTCTGTCATACAGCCCTCCCCCATAAATACTTTTGTCTGAGATAATCTGCGTGTTCGGGCGTAATTGCTCCGTCACTAATCTCGGCATCATTGATGCTTCCGTACAGTTCTCCCCAAAGGCAATCCATCAGTGTCGATCCGTTCTTCAGTGCCTCTTTATATGCGTCAAGATCCTTTTGCAGATAACCGGGCAAGCCGTATTCATAGCTTTGCTCCATTCTGCTCTCGGCGGTCTGCTCTCTCATTGCCGATTCCAGTAAGGTTTCCATCGGCACGGAAAGCACCTTTGCCAGCTTGTATAAGGTTTCTCCCGAACATTTCTCGATGCGTGTTTTACCGCTGCATATATCGTTCAGTGTTGCGTGCGGAACGCCACTGAGTTTGGCGAGTCTGTATTTTGTCATACCGTTTTCGGTAAGAATTTCGTTGATACTCATCTTCATCACCCATATATATTATATCGGCATACCGACACAATGTCAATAGGTTTCCCGAAAAAGCAACAGATTATTCACTCAATTTGATGCATTCATGCCCCTCCGACGGAAAAACCGTCGGAGGGAGATGGGGTTCCGATTAAGTACCGGAGTAGTTGAACATATTCCCGATCTTGGTCGTGAGGTTCGGGATAATGGTCGTGTTGAAGAGTGCGTAGAGTCCTGCGAGAATCACTCCGCCGACAACAACGCCGATGATGATCTTGACACCGGTATCGATGTAGCCTTCGCCCGCCTTGGAGGTAAGGGCAGTCTTGGTGGAGATGGCGATGGAGTTTACCTTGTTACGAATGGAATTGAAGAACTTTTTCATGTGATATGACCTTTTTAACCTTTCTGTATTTGAGTTGTTGGTGATTTGAAATCAGGCGCCGTAGTTGAACATCTCGGAGATCTTGGTGCCGAGAGTCGGGATGATAGTCGTGTTGAAGAGCGCATAGAGTCCTGCGAGAATAACTCCGCCGACAACCACACCGATGATGATTTTGACGCCGGTGTCGATGTATCCTTCACCGGAGGTGGAGGCGAGTGCGGTCTTGGCGGAGATGGCGATGGAGTTTACCTTGTTACGGATGGAGTGAAAGAGTTTTTTCATGTTTTGTGTTACCTTTCTTTTTTTGAGATTTGATTTTTTTGCTTGGATTACATTTTCTGCACGGGTGCTTCTTCTGACGGAGTGGGCGCAGATTCCACTGCGGCAGATTGGTGCTGCTTCAGGGCATTGTCGTATTCTTGGGAGATCAGTCCGACAAGAGCTGCTCTTGAGCCTGCGGTGATGGGGTGGAAGAGGTCATCATAGACCGTTTTTCCTTCGGCATCCTTGTGTGCGGATTGCGGCATGGTGATAAAGGTTTTATTGTCCTTCTCCCAAACCTTAAAGCCGTGAACTGCGAATTCGCCGAGGGTGATGCTTGCAATCGCCTTGAGCTTTTGCGAGTCATCGGTAAAAAGCCTGTCCATGCGGACTTTGATCGCATAAGGGTTCTCCTGCTTGCGATCCACACCGCTTTCCTGGTCAAGCCGTTCAGCGTCGGATGCCATCTTTGCCCCGCCTTTCTTTCCTGTTGCCATTGGGGGTCCTCCTTTCGTTGAGTTTGAATCTATAAAAAACGGGAGATGCGTTTTTGGCACATCTCCCGTCTTTTATTGTGGTTACAGACCGTAGAAGTCGAAGCGGAGGGCTTTCTCAACTTCTTCCGGGCTGATGTCCTCCGGCTCGGCAAACTGTTCGCCGTACTCCCGGATCTGCCTGTCGGTCAGGTCACAAAAACCTCCGCATCCGTCGTCACCGACAATGAACAGCGGTCCGGCGATGACATCGCCGTACAGTCTGCGGTTGCCCTCCATGCCGTTATATTTGGATTCTTCGTTGCAAACGACAACTGCATTGTCGTCAAAGGGAGAGACCACTTCTATGAGAGCGTCCTCGCCATGATCGCTGACGGCTCTTTGCCAACAGTCAAGCCTGTCGATGACACGCGTTTCGATCGGTTTTCGGTGCGGTTGAATCATCAGCACACGAACACCTTTCATCGGCTCCGCCCGGGATGCGTCAAAGTCTACCTTCTTCCAGCCGATACTATCGCAGAAGTAAAAGCCCTTTTCGGTAAGGGCAGTATGGTAAACTTCGTGGATATCGTCGATCTCTTCAACAACATCTGATACGGACAGCGAATGTCCCTGATAAGTCGTCGGCTTTCTGCCTGCGTTGAGGTGGGAGTAGACTTCGTCAAGGCTTTTTGCCTGAATGTCGCCGGCATACACGCATTGATAGGTCGTCGGATCGATTCCGCCTAAGCGTTCGGTCTCAGTGAAACTACAGAATTTGAGTCTTTTTTTGTCCCGTTCGCTCTGTATCTGATAAATCCTGACTCTCATGACAGTCCGCCCATCCCTTCGTCCTCGTCATCGGAAAAGGATTCCTCGTCTTGTTCGTCGGACATCTGCCTGTATCCTTCGGCATATGCCGCATAGTTTTCGGGACCGATCTCCCTCAGAAATTTCTCCCGAAAGTGCCAGAGCGGATAGGAGCAAAAGCCGCTTTGTCTCTCCATCGGCGTGCTTTCGGCAATACCGAGATCGAGAAGCTGATCTGCAAACGGACAGTTGTTCCGATCGATATAGGCGCAGTCCTTCATCCCGATAAATTCGCCGAAGGACTTGGTCAGGACTGCATACTGCTCGGGTTCTTCGGACACGGTGTCCAGCACAATGGCAAGACCGTATTTCTCCTGTCCCATGAAATCGTTAACAGAATACAGTTCCAGTCTCGGACGGAGTTTCAGTTCGTTCCCAAACGGATCGGTTATCGTGAGCGTGCGGGGACTGTGTTCCGGATTCGTCTCTTTCTTTTCTGTATTCCGAAGTTGAAAAAGACGATCTCTTGCCCATTCGGGAAGTTTGCTTTCATCGGCAATACCGAGAAAATCGTTTCTGTAAAAACTCGTTTTCTCGCCGTCCTTCAGGAATTCGCCGAATACTTTCCGCCCGATTTTTGACTCATCACAGCCGTTGCCCGATCTTGCATAGAACAGCTGATAGTCGCCGTGCTTGTAATCCTCATTGAGGAGGAACGGATCGAGGATCAGGAGTTGATTTTCGTATCGGGCGTGCGTGCTTCCCGGGAGGCAGTCTTTTGCGCCGAACTGTCGGACGACCTCGGCAAGATATTTGCGGTAGCCGCTGATCAGACCGTTCACGATTTCGGGATGACTGCCAACGGAAAACTCGTAATTGTGGCTGTCCTTCGGGATGGGAATCGTGCCTGCCCATTCCTTGTTTTCGGGACGGAATCTGCCATCCCCCGGATGTTCTTTGACCGTGTTGGCAAGAACCCATGTGAGGCGGTCGACGCCGTATTCTTCCGCGAGGGGCGGAATGATACCGTCTTTGAGATGCATCCCGTCAAAGTTTTCCGACAGGGCTTTTTCGATCGCTTCCTTACAGCGGATATTCTCCCTGAGCGAATCCCTCCACAGCATGACCTCTTTTTCCCGGCGGGCTTGGTCGAGCGAGTAAAGGTAGAGGAAGGACATCAGAAGTCCTCCCCGGAGGAGATCCTGTTGGCGAGATAGCGAAGCACCGCTTTCTGCTCGGAAGCGGACAGGCTGTTGATGACATCGAGCAAAGACGCTTCCTTCGGCTTTTCGCGTACTTCGGTGCAATGGTCGCAGACCTTTTCTCGGTGCAGGATCAGTGTATCGGCATCCTTGATCTCGTAAGAGATGACATCCCCCGGTTTGAAACGGGATTTGATGCGAATGGCGAACGGCACGGTGGTATTTCCTTTTCTGCCGAGAACTCTGAAGATCTTATTCATCGCAGTCGTCCTCCGTTCTCGTGCAGGAGCCACACTCCGGGCAGTAATACGGGCAGTCGTAACACGGGGAATCCTCGTCGTCGCAGTCATCCTCATCGGTGCAAACGACAGTGGGCGGTTCGGTTTCATCCATTGCCGCATGATATCCGTCACGGTATCCGTCCTCATAACCGAGACGGTAGGTGTCCGTAGCCTCTGCCGGAATGTCATCGATCAGTTCCGCATCCTCCTCATTGACGGCCTCGACGCAAAGCGTTCCGTCTTCGTAAGAGGTACAGAAGAGCGTATCTTCGTTGATTCCGAGAGCCTTGATGAGTTCTTCGGGAATGTTGTAGGTAAGTTTGAAATTCAGTTCCATATGATTTTCCTTTCTTTTAGTATGGCTTCGCTTTCGTCCTCATCGAACAGGGTGAGTTGTTTGGCAAGGACGCCTTCCTCAAAGGTGTTGTAATTGGAAATCAGCAGTTCGGGGTATTGCTTGCCCGCATCGTACCGCTGTGCGATATTGGAAAGTCTTGTTGTGGCTTCAATGAAGATGCCGGGCTGTGAATACAGCTCTCTGATGCGTGGGCAGTCGTTATAGGAAAGCAGAAACTTTCCCTGAATGCCCATCAGTGCGTCCCGCAGTCTGACATGATCCGCTTCGGTAAAGCCGACATCTTCGTAGTAGTCCTCGGTTTCAAAGTACGGCGGATCGAGGTAAAAGAGCGTGTTCGGTCTATCGTACTGCTTGATGAGTTTGGCAAAATCCTTGTTTTCGATCACGACATTCTGCAGTCTTGCCGAAGCCGCATCGATCAGCGGAAAGTTGCGCCACATGCTGTGCGGTTGAGCGCCGAAGGAATCAAGTCCCGAGGCATAGCTCTCTCGGATGATCTGGTAGAACCAGGCGGCACGGCGGATATCCGGTATCTCGGCCTTGCTATGCAGTACCGTCCGTATATACTCAAAATCCAGCCGTGAATTGAGGGTGTACCGCAGTTCCTCGCACAACTCTTTGGGGTGTTCTCGGACACAACGATAAAGATTGGCGAGGTTGGGATTAAAGTCGTTATAGACCTCAAATTTGCCGGGAGGTTTATGAAAGAGAACCCAGCCACCGCCGCCGAAAACTTCGACATACCTGTCGCATTTTCGATTGAGGCGGATGACGATCTCGTCACGCAGGGCTTTCTTTCCGCCCACCCAGCTCATAAAACTGTTCATGCATTCCTTTCCGGGGAATTGCGAAAACGGGCTGTATCGCGTGCCTGTTTTCGCAATACAGCCCTGTATTTTTTGTTTGTCAGGACAGAGTCATATCGTTATCATAATCTCCGGTCATAAACTGACCGAAGGATACTTCCTGTCCGGTAAAGTTGGGTTCGGTGTCTTCGCCAAGGCCGATATGATCTTTGCCGTTAAAATCGAGAGGATCGCAGGTTACGATACTGCCGCCGTGATTGACCGTCACATTCGGCTCAATGGTGGCAAAGCGCTCTCCGTCATCGCTCGTTCGCAAATCATAACAGTACAGACCTTTCGGGATGTCTTTTTTTGTAAGTCTTTCGTTGGTAAACAAGGCGGGCTTATCAAACAGTTCGATCAGTTCGAAATCCTTCATTTCGGTATTGATATATCCGGTTCCGGCGGCATTCAGTGCAAGATCAAGATCTTCGGGTGTATAATCCCATATGGAAAGCGCAAGATCCATGGCAACCATCCGGTCGTCCGGGATATTCTCATATACGATCTCTCCGTCCTGATAATCTCTTTCTCCGCAGTTGCATCCGAGATCTTCGTCTGCCCACCGGTGAGAAATCCGGACGTCCGGAAACTGTTCGGACAGCTTTTCGATCACCGGATGCGGAGCTGCCCACGCTGTGTGGAAGTAGAGCGTATCTCCGTCAAAGCGGTTGCTGTAGCTGTTCCACTTGGTACCCCAATTCCAGACCGACCAATCGTACCAGTTCTTTTTGCCGTAAAGCTCCCGTTCTGCCGAACCGAGATTCCCTCGGTAGATATCTTCCGGCATCGGGATGACTTTTTCGAAGTCAAATGTTCCGACGCCGAATTTTCCGTCGACCTCCTTATCTTGATCACGGGAAATGGCAGTCAGGATTTCCTGAAGGCGTTCCCGGGAGCAATCAAAGGTCAGTCGGTTTTCTACATGATTAGGCATTTTCTTCTCCTTTCAGATTTTGAATTTCTTTTGCCAGTTTGGTCGCAACTGCGGTGACCACATTGGTCGTCACGCTGTTGCCCGCCATCCTGTAAAGTTGTGTTTCGGGGATTCCGATATCGACGAGCGTCTGAAACTGCTCGTCGGAGAATCCCTGAAGTCTGAAACATTCAATCGGCATCAACCGCCTGACAAGACCGTCATAGGTCACGCCGTGCTTGTCCTGTGCGGTAAGGGTGAACATGGCTTCATCGGGTTCTTTGATCCGTCTGCCCATCTGCCTTACAAACTCCCGTTCGGGGGTTATAACGGCTCTTGCCCCGATCACGCCCGAATGCTCGCCCTTGCGGTTGGAAATGCCGGAATCCTGCCGTGCTGTGATACATCGTGCTTCATGCGTCACCTTCGGATCGGCATTCATGTCGATGAAGTAGAGCCCGGTTTTGGCGCCCCAACCGCCGCCCTGTGAGGTCAGACAGGTGCTGCTTCCGTCTGTGGAGTAGATCCGTTGTCCCTGACCGCCGGGAATGATCTGCTTAAGAGCTGTTCCATCGCCCGTTTTGAGAGGAAATATTTTGCCGGACAGTCTCGGATTAAGATATCCGACAATATACACCCGTTTTCTCTGTTGGGGGACGCCGAAATCCGCGCTGTTAAGCACGCACCATTCAAGACAATACCCCAGCTCATGTATCGCTCGGATGATAGTGCCGAAGGTCTTCCCGCCGTTGTGGTTGAGAAGCCCCGGCACGTTTTCAAGCAGAAGATATTGAGGGCATTTGGATTCAGCCACCCGCACAATTTCATGAAAGAGCGTACCTCTTGTGTCGTCAAATCCCTGTCGCCTTCCGTTGACGGAGAATGGCTGACAAGGAAATCCGCCGCATATGAGGTCGATGTCGGGAAGTTCTTCGGTGTCGATCTTGGTTGCGTCATCTGAAAAGTATTCACCTCCTGTTCCGTATAAGGCTCTGTAGGCTTTCTGGCAGAAACGGTCGATCTCACACCATCCTACAGGCAAAAAAAGATCGCCGGCATTTGTAAGTCCCGTGCGGAACCCACCGATGCCGGCGAACATATCCAGATATTTGATTCTTTCTTCACTCAATAGCGAATGCCTCCGTTCTGCGACAGATCCTCTCCGGTTGCGTAGGAAAGCACTTCTTCCGCCTCGGGAGGAATGTTTTCGAAATCCACATGGTGATCGCTTTCGATGTACGGCGTGTACCAGTACTCGTAGGGAATGATCTTGCGGAGCAGTTCATCCTGCTCGGAGGTCAGGTTACTTCCGTCATGCTCGATCATGCCGAGAGGCGTGAGGATGCTCGATCCGCAGTGTTCTCCCGAGGAGGCAACATCCAGGTCTACCAGTCCCGCATACAATTTGCCGTTTGCTCCTTTGATCACGGCAGGGACAGTGACATACTCCGTATCCCCGTCGATATAGTCTCCGTCATACACCTCGCAGAAGGTTTCGTGCATGGCTTTGAGGATGGATTTGACATACCATGTGTCGCCTGCGTCTTCGAATGCTTGTAGTTTTTCGGTGCTGACCTGCGGGAAAACATCCCGGTTCAGTCTGCCGATAAACTCCCGTGTTTTCTTCGGCACGCTTTCCTCGGCGATTTCTTCCTGCGTGAGCGGACGGAAACTGTCTTCGCCGTAAATGAGGGAGAGTCCGCTTCCGCAGTCCCATTTCACCATAATACTACCGATGTCATCAACGCCGACAACCGTACCGCGGCTTCCGTCCGGTATCGGTCGCGGATCACTGCCCATGTGGTTCAGCACGATTCTTGTTCCGCGCTTGTATGTTTCCCTCAGCCGTTTGGCAAGGGCACCGAGTCTTGCAAATTCGTTCATTTGTTTATGCTCCTTTACTGCATTTGATAGGATGGCTCCCAGTCACATACGGCTTCGACGAGCGAACCGAGAGGTTCGGTGACCATGTTGATGTCGTCTTCGGTTGCTGTTCCGTCATAGAGTTTTTCTTTCAGGACTTCAATTTCGTCTTCGGGGGTATCGGGAAGGTATCTGCGGTAACGATAGTAATTTGTTCCGTCATGATGAATCCTCCGACTTGCAAACTCACCGTCTTTGTCTACATACCACTCTGCATATTCGCAGTCTGTTTTCAGGCAGTCCATGAGATTGCCACTTTTGATCTCGCCGTAACCTCTGTGCCTTCCGTTCCATAAACCGAGATCGGCAAGGACAAGAATAGGGCTTCCCACATAAAGATCGAAGTTGGCTCTCTCGTCATCCAGATATTCGTTGTTGAGCGACCACATTTTTTCATAAAGAGCGTTCTCGTCAAGGTTGGGGAACAGCTCACGGAGGTCATCATACCAATCTTCGGGATCAAGATCGATATTCGTCCAAACGATACGCTTATCTTCCGTCATTACGAAATACCTCCCATCCCGTTATTGATGCGATTTTCGTAGAAGTCATCCTCGCTTTCGACATAGTAGTCATCCGTGGAGTCCCAGAAGTGAACATTGAGAATTCCTTCGTCGGTTTCAATGTCCTGCTGTTCAAAGCCTTCGCCGAGACCGTCAGCGTTCTGACCGACAATCCACTCTTTGAAGGTGTCTTCTTCATCTTCGGTCAGTTGCTCCGTGAGTTTCACCGTCACCGTGCCGTAGAGAACACCGTCAATGCTTTCAAAGCCCCATTTCGCAGATCTGATCTTTTCCCGTGCGGTATCGCTCTCGTCAAAGTATTCGATCATATCGCACTCGTCGCGTTCGGTGTACCTGTCAAAGCGGTCGCTAATCTCGTCCGCATAGCCATCGCCGAATCTTCCGTCGAGGTCTTCGGCAGCATCCCAATCCACATCGCCGTATTCGTTATACGGATTCAGCGTGATCTTCAGAGGGAAGAAAAAACGCCCGGTGATAAGATCGTTATCATCGGGCGCCGGTTTCGGTTGAGTGGTATTTTCGCAAAACTTTCTTTCTGCTTTTGCTGTTTCAAGCATACGATTGAGACTGACACCGTCTTCAAGCGCAATAAATCCCCCCGTGTCAAGAAAACTGCAATCGTGCTCGTTTATGACATCTTCTCCGAACGAAGCAAAACCGATATAGTTTTCGAGGGCTTCATCATATTCATATCCGACAATATTATCGATCCAGTACCTGCCGACATCCTCTTTGTCTTTAGCATCCGGTATATAGATAAAGTTGTTCAGTTGATTGGCGAGGATAACAATCGACTCACTGTCATCCACATCAGCCATCTGCATCGCAGCCGACAACTTTTCGAAGTCTGATTTGTCATATAGTCTTTGAAGAGCTTCGCAGGTATTATTCAAGCAATAGACACCTTCATTTGCGAGAATTGATTTGCTGTTCTCACTCCAATCTTCGGCAGGGAAATTTGACGATTCCAGTGAGCATTCACATTCTCCCCACGTCTTTGCCGGGAGCTTTGACAGTGCGTGATTGATATCCTGAATAGAACATGGCAGATACAAATACTCGGTTTCACCTTTACGGGAGACAGCAACGGTGGCAAGCGATCCTTTATAATCATATTCGGGAAAATGTCTGCCATCATACACAGGCTCAAAGGGGATGTCCTCATTGACAAAAAGCACGCCGTAAGGTGTCGTGATTCCTTTGCCCGATTGCATGAGTTCCTTGCCGATTTTTGCAAAGTCGGTGGATGACATTTCATCAAGACTCATCACTTGCTTTCGGTTCAGGATGTGACTGACGCCGATTGCATTCGGGGTACTGAAATCGGAGATGAGCGTGAAGCGCGGGAGATTATATGTGTAATTGATCAGTGCTTCAACCGTTTTGGGGCGGAAGACGGAAACGGCGGCATCAAACTGCGATTGTTCACGCTTGTCGAAACTCTCCATGCGCTTGGCAAGGAAGTTAAGCTCTTCGATGTTCCACTCATCTCTTTCCAGATACTTCAGTTCCTCGGGTTCGGTGATTTCGGTTACCATGACAACCGGATCCTTTTCCGGAATGCCGGGAACAAACTGCGTGTCAACCGGAAGAGCAAGCACTTGCTCATCGACATTGATTCTGATTTTTAAGTTGATCATGTTGCTCCTTTCTGCGTTTTATGATTTCTTTCATGTTTTCGGGGAAGGGGGACCCCGTGCGGACTTTGTCCTGATAGCAACAGCACCACTGCAGTTTGCATTTTCCTTTGGAATAATACAGGCAGTAACGGCAGTTGCAATCTTCATTTTTGTATTGATAGGCGATCCCGGATACCTCCTTTCGTGAACACAATTATTTAACAATTATTTTTTTGAAGAAAACGAAAAAAGGGCGGTTTTCGGAGAGAAAATCTCTCTGAAAACCGCCCTGAAATGGTCGTTCGCCAGTCCGATTCCGGAAGGAAGGTCGAAATCGGTATTTGGCATCTTTTTGTTTTTGCTTTAAGTCGAATTTTGAAAAAGCGAGGAAAACGGAGAAAAACGAAGAAAACCCGAGAAAATCTCGGGTTTTTCGACCGGCATCTTTTAAGACCGGAACACTTGGAGGCGCCACCCGGAATCGGACCGGGGATGAAGGTTT
>OBLG01001175.1_pt1 | contig 21748 bp, 20 predicted proteins | sample 1517451 | NCBI WGS metagenome assembly OBLG01 (sample SAMN04571694, study PRJEB22368) | human gut metagenome | biome: human gut; material: stool | host: Homo sapiens | place: Luxembourg | collected 2012-06-29
CTCGAGGATGCCATGGGCAAAGCCCCACATGAAGAAGAGACTGCTCCTTACCTTCTACCACACTGCATCCTGGTCTTCTCGGTTCCATCGGAATCATCACCAGGTGGTCTTCCAGGAAACGGAGGGTCATCTCATCCTGCGTACTCTCTATCTTCTCCGGCCAGAAGTTATTGTCATAATAATGACGCACCAGACCGGGAACACAGATACCGATAGAATCCTGGGCACCCGAGATGATACCATCATGATGCTCCGGATTGTTCTCGAAGCAGACCAGAATGTAGTAGGTCATAGCAATCGCTTACAAAAACTTTCTTCTTCATTATGATTATCGATTGATAATCGAAGTGCAGATAGTCATCCTCATCCAGCTGATTACCTATCTGCATCTCGATAAACATAAACAGAGTTATTTCAATTAATTATTTGATTAATTTATTTTTTATATTTTAGCCTCCAGAAAAAGTGCCAAGTACGGAACAATGGTTCACAAAGAGCCTCACCAGGATAATATCGAACGAAGTGCATATTTCTCCATATCTTCAGGAAATACTTCTTCCCCATACTCTGATGCGTAAACCCAGCATACTTCGTAAAGTGTCTATCGAAGTTACCACCATCCAGTATCTCTGCCAACAGCAACCTCCCACGCTTCTCATCCATCGGAGCTATCATCTTCTCCTCAGGTAATCCCAATGCCTCATGCAGCACATACATCACCGCCCCTGCAAACTTCCACAATCCCAACTATTTCAAATCCCGCTGCAACGCAGCCAAATCCGTGAGATTTGTGAGATCCGTGTGCCACTTCACAACAACAAAGTAGTAATCGAGAAGCTGTCTCAGCCCAATTCCTTCCGTATTATCTCCCCTATCCATCAGGTAATGTTACTAGCCAACAACAGAAAGAATATCATCAGGCGATATACCCATTCTTGTTATTGCCGAGATTTTGTGCCCACCATTAGCGTTTAAAGAATGACCACAATGATAAAGCGTATCATCAATGACAAGCCAACGATCATGGGACTCCTTACTCCATTTTCTGATATCAATATGAGCATCAGGGAACAACCTATCATGCTCCTCCATCAATCGTTGCATTCCCTGACCGACACCTACTGTATAGATAATTGCTTCCACTCCAGATTTTCTAATGTTCAGAAAGTCAAGAGTCAAGGCTGATACATATGCATCAATGACTATAACACGATGGGATGCAGAACGAACCAAGTTCTCCAAAGCCACACGTGCAGTATAGAAATCACCCTCAAAGAAAACCATTTCTGCAGGAGGTGTAGATGTACGAATAAAGAAGTCAAGCTGTTCCTGCTGTGCTGCCTGTTTATCTTCAATACGTGTCATACGCAGACTATGCTCTTCCAATCGAGAATCAAACTGTCGCTGCATCGCCAATAGTTGCTGGTTAACAGAATAACCTTTTAACAAATAATTATTTAAAACACGAGTTGCCCATCTACGAAAGGCCGTAGCATTGATGCTATTTACACGATAGCCAACAGAAATAATAGCATCAAGATTGTAAAACTGCGTTTTATAGGTTTTCCCATCAGCCGCAGTATGTTCCAAAATGGAACTAACTGAATTCTGGTCAAGTTCACCACTGTTGAAGATATTTCTCAAATGCTTTGTTATAGCTGGTCGTTTTGTACCGAAAAGGTCAGCTATTTGCTGCTGAGTAAGCCATACAGTATCATGGCTTGCATCAATCTTCACTTGAAGAGAGATGCTTTCATTTGGCTGATAGAGAACAATTTGAGACTCATCAGTAATCTGTATGTTATTATTGTCGTTTGCCATACTTGTCATTATTTACAAATAATAATTTCCAAAGTTACGACTTTTTTATCAAACCACCAAATAAAATGACTAATTCTTTTGTATTTACATTGGAAATCATCATGTTTCAAATAATATGCCCTATATTTACTCATAGAAAGACGATAGCCATTGATTAACGGCTCCTTTGTCTTCCAATCTAAGAAGTTCTTCCTCTTCTGCTTTAGTAAACTTAGGAACACCAAAGTTTTTGATGTTTGAACCATTCAGCGAATAATATCCTGATGTGTAAGGCTTACTGTTAGCTACAACATAGTTCCAAAAAATATCAGACTCCAACACCTTCTGCAAAATCTTCATCTTTCGCATATCATCACCCACGAACGCCATACCATTGTATAACAGCAAGTTTGAATTTTCTACAATAACGCAGTTTAATGGCTTATTAGCAATTTTCGGGAAAAACATCTTGATTGCAGGCATTACCAACGATTGCGTCCGACCATAAGCATACCATGCTGGATAATCCCCAACCTTTCCTTTATCTCGTTTATCCAATGTTTCCCTTTGAGATTGCAGATATGAATACGCACAAGGATATTTTGCTTGTATAATCTCCTCTTTAATCAAAACAGCCTTACCACTCTTGTCAATCACATAAGGAAATATAGCCTTATGAACAAGATCAACAAGAGCCTTTTCTGAATTCAATTTATTAGAATTCACGATGTCTTTACAGAGAGTCTTCTCTATAGGATAGCTCACGTCTTCTTTTTCTAGATAATAATACTTATCATCTTCCTTGTTGGGCAAGAATATATAAGTCTTATTACTCAATGTCGCAATACCATGGCGAGTTTGGCAAAACTCAAACAAAGGTGTGCCAACAGACTCTATTTTATTAGTCACTTTATTTTGATTCAAGTTCCATCCTTTCTCTGCATCCAGCAAATTCCAAGGTATGTCCTCATAATGCATTCGCTTGGCAAGTTTCACCTGCTCATCGCAACTATAATGGAGAGCTTTGCTCTTTTCCTTTTCCAAGAAAAACAAACAGGTATAAGTACTTTTACCCTTAAACACTTGATACCCCCGAAAATCAACAATATGAATATCAAACTGATTATCAACGAAAAATGCCCTCAGCTTACGAGCATTCAAACTCTTCAGAAAAGAATTCATCGTAATATACCCTATCTTCCCCTCATCATTCAACATCTCCACAGCAATCTGGAAAAAAGGAATGTATAAATCAGTAGAACCTGAATCACATACCTCATACCATTTAGTCTTCAACCTGGTATCATCCTCCATATTTCTACCACAGACATAAGGCGGATTACCCACGATTACATCAAAGTGGTCAAAATTAGAGTTCCATTCATGCGACTTGAAATCCAATGTATCAGCACACAACAGATTGAATTCAAAATCTACGACTTCCCCTTCTGTCAAAGCCAATAGATTTAAAAGTATCTGACACCTTTCTATAGAATAATTCTGGATATCTATGCCATAAATACATCTTTTGAAAATATCTCGATAAGGCATTTTTGTAGTTCTATGAATCATTCTGGCAGCGTCCATCAGAAAGCCTCCACATCCACAAGCAATATCAGCTACACGAATTTGTAATAAGTCTGTGTTCTTACGAAGACAAGCATCAAGTATATATTTTCTGATTTTCTTGGGCGTATAGATAGCCCCCGTCACGATTCTATCCGATGGAGATATAACAAACTCAAAGAGCTTGATCATATCCTCCAAGTTAATCATCTTAACATTTTGCTTATCAAGAAAGGCAAGTACCTTTCCTAACTCCTCATAATCTTTGTCGGTTTCAGAGATGACATATCTTTCTATAAACTGATTATACGCCTCTACCTTATTATATATAAGGTATATAGACACGAAGATTCTGTTAATCAAGAAGGGGTCTTGGGGTAAATTACGTTTCAAAAACGGAAATATTAGTTGCAACATTATCAAAAACTTCTACAGATTACTTCTCAAGTATTTTTCGTATTTGCGATACTCTTTATACAATTCCAAAAGAGTTCCATCACAACTTAAACCTATTGTTACTTTTTCCAACTTTTTAATTTTAGCGTCCAATCGATCCAAATTCCAACAGATAGCATATCGAGCAAGATTCAATTGCAAATGCTCCACCATATAGCATCCCTGTGGAGTCTTACCAACAATATACCCATTATCATCACGTTCAAAATGCAGATTGTAATCAACATTACATGGATCTAAATAGTTTGGATTATCATCATCTAATTTTGCACGATTCACGTACGAACAGCAATACACCAAATTACTATATTCCGATATAAGCTGAGGATAGATACTCTTAGGTTTAAAATGGTCTATTTGGAAATTACGCTGCCCTCCAAACCAATGATCAGAACAATCCGTATAGCCGCATTTATGATTAAAGTCATCAGCTAAATATGGCTTATATCTATTATACTGAGCATAATGCTTTGTAAAAGTTCGCTTAGGTGAGATATTACGAAAAGGATATGTCATACTATTCAAATTTACCAATCAGTTGGTCAACCTTATCTATTAAAGAATTCAATCGATCCATATTAGACAAATGTTTCATTTCATCAGGAATAGCCCCTGTTGTGTCAATCGTTTTCTCCAAAAATGAATCTAATTCTACGATATGTTCTTCATCTTTCACATTAGCCTTACCAGATTTTCTTTTTTCCAAAAGGACAGACAATTCCGCTTTTGCATTCACTATTCTTGCCAAATATTTGTCAATTTGGCATTTTACCCGTTGAGCAAAAGGAACCTTACCAGCATTAGATGAGAAATGCAAACTCTTCTTGATATATACAAAATTAACATCATCAGAATCTGCTACAGCATCGTCATCATAAGAAGTAATAACAAAGCATGGGAAGTCACACTTCTGCAATTGAATTTCTTTAAGCAATTCTACACCATTATAGCATACATTATATTTTATATCTGTTTTTTTATCATTTAACTGAAAATCTACAATAATAGCATTCGGTTGCCATTGTTCAATCTCTTCCAGCATTTCATTTAAAGTAGAAGATGGAAACACACATCGCACATTAGCCTCGGGCCAATACTTCTCAAAGTGATTTTCGAACTCATCATGCTGAGTCGATTCCTCATCTATAAACATTATTTTATATTCCATAATCATCGTTTATATTTAATTGGAAATATGATTTGAACCCCAAAGCCTTCCCTTGGCGTTAACAAGATAACACGAGCATCATTATCCTCAGATATCAACTTTACAAGCCACATACCTAATCCCGTACCGATTTCTTCCCCAGTACTTGTACTACGCTTAGTTGTAAAAAGAGGTTTAAAAATATCTGTTGGATTTACTATTTCGTCAGAAAGTCCAGGTCCGCTATCACGATAAGTAAAGACTATTGATTTTTCATTTTGTTCAACACAAACAGTTATCACTCTATCACGATTCTCCCTAAGCCGAATAAAAGCCTCAACAGAATTTGAAATCAAGTTGTAAAATATACTATCAAGGTCTATTTCAAAAGCCCTAATAGCAACATCAGCCACTCGATCATGCAAAAAATGTATATCACGTTCTCCTAAAATCCCAGCCCAAGTCTCTTCCAATTTTTCAAAATAAGCCACTAAGGCTACTGCCTTTCTTTTACGTTTATCCTTTTTTACAATATCTGTGGAAAAACTAAACCAACGTTGCATTTTTGAATCATTCTCCTTAGCTTGATTTAATAGCATAAACGGATTCTTCCTTCTAACAGCAGGAAAATCTTCAATAGTTATCTTGCCATTGAGCAACTCCACTATATTGTCATAACGATTATCCAAATTAGCATTATACTTGCTCAAATCATGAGCAAAAGATGCCAGCATAAGCCCACTACTAGCTAACGCTCTCAGAATTCGCTGTTCTTCATGAAGTTGTTTAATCTCTTCATTCTTTTGTTCATTGACTGTTGCCAACAGATTCAATTGATAATCAAAAGAATTTTCATCGTCAGAAGCCACAGAAGTTAGTCTCTTCTTACGATGCTCCTCTATTATCTTATTAGCAAGTTCTTCGGCCTTTTCTCTATCCCTTGCAGCTCCATTGCGTTCTTGGTCATCTGCATCCAGTTCACGAGCTATTAATGATCTATCATCCTCAAAGATTCTTATAATCCCGATAATAATCTGTTTAAGTATCGCAAATGTCTTATTCTCCTGCAAACCCTCTCGGCTAGACTTATCCTCAAAATCAATATTTGCCAGACGAGATATAAGTATAGAGCCTGCAATATTTTCAGACTCAACACGATAACCACCCTGTTTTTTGGCAATACCAGCAGGACTGTTATTTTTTCTCATACCAATGCCTAGCCAATCAAAGGCAGAATCATTTTTTTCACCATATGGGCGCACCCTAAAATTGTCTCTAAACAATTTTATTCCTCCAAATTTATCAAGCCAACTTTTACGCAGATTGTAAGGACATTGTCTATAAAAGAAACGAGCTTCATCATTTTTAGTAGCAGAGCGTTTCAAATAATAAAAGACAAAATCAAATGTACCTATTTTTGCCAAGACTCCATCTACATCTGAATCTCGGAATCCAGGTATAAGTTGTCCAAACGTACGAGTTGCATCCCAATATCCACGCATAAAGTCTTCTCGTCTATAGGGATGTTCCTGCTGATTTTCTCGATTATAGAAAGATAAAGGAATGGCTTCTACATTATATTCATTTCTATATATTCTAATATTAACATTCTGATCAGCATCTGCATGGGCAACAATTTTATAATCAAAATCATCGCAAAAGGAACTTTCCAGTTCTCCATACTTTTGCGGACTATCAAGAGACACTAAACTTATTGTAAAATCACGATTCTCACTAGGTGGAACCAACACCCCAAGATCCTCATATACATTTTTTATCGCCTCATCATCCCAAATGTCACGCAAACCACTTATTTTGAGAATCGTACCATGCGAAAGAGATTTATCCCCTACAAGTTTCTCCAAAGAAGATGTCAAGGGTAGTTGACGAAGGCAATCCATATATGTCAAATCAGAGATTCCCTCCAATTCCGCACTAACATGATCTATAGTTTTTTCTTTTCCTTCAAAATCATTCCAATTTACAATCCAATGATAGCCACAAAAATCAGATGCCTCATCATCTTCATTTTTGTCTTCATGCACAGTTGGATCAAAGAAAGTAAACATCTCACATCGTTCCCCAAGTTTATCAAGAGCAAAACGACCGATACCTTTCGCACCAGCTTTTACTCGACCACCATGAGTTGTAAAATGAGTTGACTTGTTGTCTGTGCCAATAGTCATCCAACAATTTCTAATGATAGAATCTGTCATTCCTTCACCAGCATCAATGATATACAGACTAGAATAACTCTGAAGATGCTTCTTGAGTACTCCTATTTTCTCAATATCAACATCTGGTCTCTCATAATAAGCATCCTCATTCAATTGATAGATAGAAGTCAACAAGCTTTCTTCAATCCCTAAGGACAAATACTTTTCATAAAGTTCTTTATCAAGCCTATTATGATACACACCATACCTATTGTCTATCAGAACTATAGAAAATGGACTATCTGCATCATAGCCATTCTTCACTAACTCGATAATGGCACCCTTAGCAGTAGCCACGTTTTCTCGACCAATTAACCGAGCTGTCCTTGCCGAGACTTTAAATGGAATTTTATCTAACATAACTATACCTTTAAACATTAACACATTGAGTTTTCATACCTCATTCTGGTAATTCATAAGAAGCTTCCTCATTACCTTTACTAACATTATTGTTATCATTTCTATAATCAGCAGAAAATCTATAACACAAAAGTTCTAATACTCTAACAGGTTTACATGCGAAAGAAAGGTAATCCAACAGCTTATTTACTAGCACTGTCTCAACATTATCTTGTGATTTATCAGCAGAAAAGAAGACTTCTTTATATACTCCATCATATCTTAAATCACACAAGTCCTTATTTTTGCTTCGTATTGCTTTCTTCGTATTTTGATAAGCAACATACTCTTCAGTTAACCGAACATCCAAGTACTTGACATAAACAGTCGAATACAACCAATTTATAACAATACGCATCACTATGGGAACAAGAAACACCAAAATTATCAATATTCTTGCCAAGAAAGTAATAGATACATTTTTAGAAATGGCAAAGTCTTTCATGCTCAAAATTTTCAGAGAAGCGTTAGAAGTCAAATATAGCCAAACAAATGCAGCTATCACTGCAAATATGTACCTAAACCAGACTTCCCACCATCTTTTCCATTCAAAAGCCCCTATAATATATAATCCAAAAACCATTGCCATATCCATTAATATAACAAAACAACATATACATTGATTCGTCTCTGACAGCAATCCTTCAAAGGCAAAATATATCAAAAGAGAAACACAGAGCATAAGATAAAAAGCCCCTTCTCTTCTTGCGCTTGTATCAATCTCAACAGACCTATTTTTTATTACATTTAGAAGTTCTTGCTGCTTTGGCGTACTCAAAGCGAAATCAAATTTTTTCAAGGCATTTTCCACAACAGCAAAGACATCCGGAGTCCAAAAGCGATTGAACATCATATTATCTATAGCAATTGTCACATAAAGAGCAGAGAAGAATTGTACTATAGTATTCAAATCACTTAACATAACTTACTTTTAAAAAGTTGTTCTATTATTTTTTGTGTTTCTTCATTGACGGTATATTCATATACACCTTCTACATTTTTATTACCATCAGAAGTTATCTTAGCCTGATAAGAAGGATAATCATTACCTTTAGATTCATTATTTTTCCAATTTAGAGGTCTTAGATTTTTCACATCATCTATCAAGGAAACATCACTTATGCTTTCTGACAATTTTGACTTAGGATAAATATGATCAATTTCCCAACCAAAAGGGGAAGTTCTATCTCCATACTTTTCTCTAATCATCCATGCCCCACAAGCATCCTTTCTATAACATTTTTCATTGTAGCCTTTAACTACTTGACCTTTATTCCATATCACATCAAGTCGTTCCTTATCATTTTTTTCCATATTTCCTTATTTTGTAAACCACCAATACAGCGTGCCCACTATTTATCAGTGGGTTAGCTGTACCTGGATTTTAAAAAAAAGTTTCGATTTTTTATTCTTTAACTTTAGGCAGCATGCTGAGGGAGCTCAGCGTCCTTGCCATCGTAAGCGTCCAAAAATGTCACAACGCCCCTATTTGCGGGATTTTTTGCAAAGCCCGCAAATTTCATTTTTAATTTTTTTCACTAAAAATTTCATTAATCCAAGCAGATTGTCATCGGAAGCAGGTTCTCATAGTCCGTTCTACCAGATTTCACTGCTTTGAGTAAAGCCTTGAAATATTGTCTGAACGAGACTCCGACTTGCTTGCAAGTCTGGATAAAGGTATTGTACATTGCCGATCTCAATGCACCCTGAACACTACCGAAGAACAACGAGCCCTTTCGATTTACCAAACACCACATATAGGTCTTACGATGACCGAAATGAGTCTGGAATCACTCCCATGTCTCATCTACGTTTACGTTGGAACCAGGAGCCAAGGCTCGGTCCTTCAATGCTGGAAGTATTCAGGCAAGTGACTCAAATCGCACTTATGGATAATCGGCGTACCAACTGTATGCTTATTATAAGTACGACCCTTACGAGAAGGACCATGATATATTGTCTTAGGAGTTGGTGTTCCCGGAGTTCCTTTACTAGAGTCTCTGTCTTCCGAAGAGTTATTAGGCTCTCCGGATTGAGATTTCTCTGATTTCTCGCCATCAGAGTTTGCCTCTGAGGACACATCATCCTTACGATTTGCCTCTGGTAAAGATGCATCCGTACCATCGAAATCATCCCTGCCATCATTAGCTCCTACATCTTCCGCAGAACGACCTGACTGCTGGCTCTTTGTTCCACTGTAAAGATCAGAACGAAGGAGAGCGATATCATTCTCCAAGTCCTTACGCTCCTTGGCATCCTTCTCTCGTTCAGCTTCCAACTGACGGTTCTTCTCTTTGGCATCTGCCAACAGGGTCTCAGCAGTTTTCAGCTTTCTCTTTGTATCAGTAAGCTCTTGCCTGGTTTCTTGTAATTGCTGAAGCTAAAGATAATTGTTGAGTCATAGTATAAATATTACTGAATATGCATTCCTTAGGTTCCTCAAATCTCAGTTTTACCACTGTGATTCAAGTACTTAGAGAATTCCGCATTACAATATTTCATTTTTTTTATCCTCATCTCTAACAAAAGAGTGAGATTCATGATGCAAAAATAGATATAAATTATGGATTTCGCAAGTTTTTTATATCTTTTAACAGTAAGCTGAACTTCATACCTACTTTACTTTCACGAACTTACACTCCACGCTGCATGCCATTGCTATCAAGCCCTCTATCAACACTATGAAGCGCTTGTCCTTCGCCCCCTTCACTCGCTGGTAATAACCAGAGATGCCAGCAAGTGGGCCATCGCCGATGACCACCCTTGCATTCTTCCGAAGCTGCCCCATCGTCTGGGGAGTGAGAAACTCGGGCTCGTCATAACCGTCCGACTCGTAAAGACGGATGAAGTCATCCATCTGTCTCTGTGGCACAACTATCGGAGACAAGGGATTTAGAATGAACTGCAGGATGTCCAGCCCCTTCTTCACTTTCATGATGCCATTGTAGCTGTCATGCACGAAGACAAAGTTGTGGATAGCCGGCTCCTCCCACGTCACGATTTCACCATCCCGAATCTCCTGTCTTTTCTTCATCGGGATAAAATTCTCTATATGGTGAGCATCCAAGAGTGCCTTGGCCTTCATCTCCCGTCGAAAAGGAGAACTCATCGCATACCACAAGATTTCATTGGGATCACAAGATAACCTCATATTGTCTTTTGATTGTTTTCCAACTGCTTCATTCTCTTCAATAGCAGAGAGTTAAGTAAGGACTTTATTTTTCTTGCCAACCTATCGTTATCTATTTTGACGATAGCAGCAAAATACAGTTAACTATAAACTACAATTTCTCATACTCTCTATAGTATCATCATAGCGTTTTATATACTTATCAACGATTTGGATAGATAAGTCATCAAGATGAGAGCATCTATTATAAATATCTCTCAATTGCATATTCCGAAGATTTTCCGAATCTTCAATAGAGTCAACTATAGTTTGAGACGGATTATCTATAACCTCATTGTTGACTTCAGATGTTTGAGTAGCCGTCAGTTTCTTTGGTTTTATCTGCTTTAATAACTGCCTGCAAGACATATAAGGCTGGTTTTGAGCTAACCAATTATAAACTGCAATAAGGCACGTCATCTGCTGTTTTTCTCTCTCATCAAGTTGCTTGATCTCAACGACATCAACATAACTATCAAAAACCTGATGAAATAAGCTTTGCAATTTTTTCAACTTATCCTGTGCATCCAGCAATATCATCGTCATTCTTTGAACATCATTGATGAAGCCACCTGAAGGCTGGTAACACTGTCTGAAGAAGATTGTCAAATCAGTAGAATAATGAGAATACAAGGAGTTTAATTTCTTCCAATTATCTTTTGCACTTTGGTCTTCATTCTCCTTTTTGTTAATTTCATAACCTAATCCGAATCTATTTATTTCAGTTGCAGGCAATTCTATGTGAGTATTTAAAATCTTATCACACACATCATAAGAAACTTGATCCATTTCGGCATTGTACGCCTTTCCAACTCGATGAATGTCATCAATGCCTTGCCAATATTCTTTTATTACATCAACAAATAGCTTACGCAAAGTTATCAATTGATCACAATAAGCCTTTCTGGAAGGAAGAACATAGCTTTTTTCATACAAATGCACTATCATTGTGAGCGGTTCTTGCATATCATCAAGCGGTAACTTTTCTCTACTAATATGCTTTTCAAAAGTCAAATCTATATCTTCAAAAATCTCATCTTTTATGATCTCTGAATGATATACATCTGCATTTGGAAATGCTTTTCTCAGCAAATCAATATGATGCAGATTAATGCGATGCATTATATCTCCATCTCCATTTTCAAATTGTTTCCCTGCAGTAAAATAGTCTAAGAAAGTAAGACATTTAACCTCATTTTCACAAATATCAAACTCCAAGATATTATTTTGGATGCGAAATTGTTTAACGAAGTTTTCTTCCAGTTGACTAAATGTGGTAGAATCGTAACCAGCCAGTTTCAGTCCAAGAAGAACATCTGCCATCTCTTCCAAATTATTAGGAGCTTTAGCATCTATCTTAAAATCAACAAACTCTGGCTTATAAGAAAGCTGCAAATTACATATCGTTAAGAATTTTGCCAACCAAAAATAGTCACGCCACTCTTTAGGCTTTTCCAAAGAAATGGAACTATCAAGCCATTTACATAAATAGAAATAGACCTCAGTCTGCAAAGAAAATCTTTTTCTTACATCATCCATAGTAATACCTATATGGCTTCCAAACAATTTATCAACAGATTCCTCAAGTTCGATTTCCGTAAAGTTAACAGGCACTAACACTTGCCAACAAAGAGGCGCAGTTTGCCTTAACCAATCAAACGCGGCTTGATTATTATCAATATAATGTTTAACTCCACACCACACCAATGTTCTTGCCACAATATACGCTTGCATAGAGTTTATCTTCTTACCCTCCAATTCACGCAAAAGAGAATCAGGCGTATATTTTCCTTCATCTATAAGGGCCATAAGAAACAAAGGACTTGTGTTTTCATTAATATGCTCGAATAATTCCATACCGATTTCTCCTAATCCATTTCTATAATTCCTAAATATCTCTTCAACTATGATATGAGTTCTAATGGGGTGAACATCAGAAAATCCTTCACCATTATACTCAAAGAATTCACCTTTCATTTGGTCTATACATCGAGACAGGTCCATTGGAGAAAGATGACACAAGTTCCGAATGGCATTCACAGAGATATTTCCCTGCAAGACATTCGAGACAGATATATACTGAAGAAAGGAGGCATTTACATGATCAAGTCTTCCTATCTGTTCAGAGATTCTTGCCCTTAGAGGAACACCTTGTGTCAGGAAATACACATATTCAAGCAATGTTTGAGGATGTCCGGATTCATTCCAAGCCTCTTCAAAGATATCAATATGGCACAATCCTCTTTCGCATAGATGATCAAATATATCCTTTGCTTCAGATTCGGTTAAATCTAAAGCAAGAGTAGAATAATGAAGTTTCTCTTTAACCTTGTTTTTACACCTATTCCAATCATCCTGCCGGATTGTTACTAAGCATTTAACCAAAGGAGTATCCTCTATTTCATTTACCACTTGAATCCATGAAGTATCGTATGGCAGCACATCTAAATATACAAAAGCTTCACTCTTCAAGCCTTTCGAAATATCTTTGATGGTGGCAATAATCTGCGATATGTTATTTCGATTTACATATTTAATCTCGTATCGTAAAGGAGTACCACAAATCTTCAAATAACGATATGCTAAACTACTTTTGCCAGAACCTGAGACACCCGTTATGAAAACAAGATTATTGTCTTTCAGCTTCTCATAGAGTTGTTGCAACTTTTCTTCTCTGACAACATCATAATTTTTGGCAATATGTATTTCCTTAGCAGATATACCTTGATAATAAGATATTCCAGAATTAACATCTTCCTGACAAACTGACTGAAAAAGTGGAATTACTGTTAGTCCAAATTGAGTAAAGAATTCCTTTTGACGCACAGAAAACGCTATAATCTGTCCTACCTGACAACATAAATCATCATAAGTAGCAGACTTTTCATTTATCACAAGATAACAAATCCACTGAACCAAATAATCCTTTACTATTAAAGGATCAATAGATGGAAATCGATTTTTTAAAACAGATTCAACATAATTTTCCAACTCTCCTTGCGATTTAGACTGCCATAATATTTTTGCAGCAAGCTCTTTGGAAGAAGCATAATCCAAATGAAGAGTTTCCTCTTTTTTGAGCGACTTTACAAGAGAGGACACCTTCGTCAATCTATCAGAAATCACTCCTTTATCATTGCCATGTCCAACCGCCACGAATGATATTTTTACATTTGAATTTTCATCTAAACTATCCTTACCACGAGAAAACAAAGAAGTAGATTTACCCTTGGAAAACAGATCAGAATACACGATTGTCCCAGAATAACACTTCACCTGTATGGTTTCGATAATTTGGTCATTCAAATATATGTCTAAATCTTCTCTTCCTTCGGGCACGAATACTTCTTTAGAATCAGCAGACTCTATCATTCTATACAACGTATAGAGATATTGAACATGATAACCAAAAACTGTTGATGAAACGGACATAACTATAACCTTTGTCTCAAATCTGATACTTAAAAATCAAGATCACAGCACCGAGTAGGGCGGTTTCCTCCCTCTTCCCTGAGGGTGAGAGGGTCGGGGTGAGAGGTGGAGCCCTCTTTAAGGGGAAAAAGCGATGCCAATGAGTGCAATGAAAGCTCGCTTTCAAATTGCCGAGTGCAGCTTGCTTTATCAAAAAAGAGGGACGGGGTGATTTTCGAAGATTTATTATTCAAAAATACATTTTTTGAGAAATCATTGACTACAAGAAAATAATCAATGATTTGCCTCATTCCAATCCCTTCATCAAAGAAATGGTGATACAGATGCGTCAGCTGATAAACAACATTAAATGCCGTCGTTGGTATAGCAATATCCCCAGCCCCATCGGGCAGCCCAACAACATTTGAGCATTGCAGATCCGCATTCCTTCGAAACCATTTCTGCAATCTAGCATGATAGATAGGATTATTCATGGAGCAAGGAAAGAAATGCAACTCTACAGGCACACCATCCAAGGAAGTCTCCAGATGCTGCAGTCTGATATCATCTTCCAGTTCAAACTTCTTTTGAGCATATTCCATAATCCTCTCCCTACTGGCATCAATCCAAACATCAATATCTCCAGGAGTACGTGAATAAGGATTCGGATACATCAAGGCATTCCCCTGACCTTTCAGAATGCAGCACCTCAACCCATCCTCTCTCAGCATCGAGAAGAGCTTACCAGCCACAGCATTCACCTTCATGTTCTGCCTGCGAATCTGTTGCGCCTTACCCATCCAAGTCATCAGCAGTTCCCTCCCTATCGGGTTCTGCTTCAACTCCTCAGGATACTCCTTTCCCAGTCTCTCAATACCCTCAAAACATAGCCCCAGCAACGCCTGCTTAGAAGCAAAAGAATACAGCTCATGCCAGTTCATACCAGCAATCACTCTACTCATATTCCTCTTTTTCCCCAGACAATATCGTAAAAAAGCAAAATATGGAGATGTACTATTCATATATGTTTTCACCTTCAACTTTACCTCAGAATCTTTAGTTACTCATTTTATAAAGCGGGAACTTATCAGTGTCACGTAATCTTTTTTCTAATTGCCCAAAATCAGAAAGTTCATAGTTAGCAAATAATTCAAATTCTTTATCATCATACCCAGCTTTACCTAAATCTATGTCATAGCCACATTTCAACTTCTCAAATTCATTGCAGGTAGGATTCGTTATCGAGAAATTATCGACTAACTTAGGACAATAATTATTACCATTAGCCCCCAAAGCATCTATTGGGAACAATGCGATATTATCGAGTTTTGACTTTGGAAATTCAAATTCATCGGTCTTCAATGACGATGTATATCGTATACCATAAATCAAAACATTTTTTTTCTTAGTTTCCGGCTTATCATTATGAGTAATTACCCACTCTGTCACTAACTGCGGAATGATATACTCGGGCTTAAAGACGTCATCCCTATTGATTACTACTACCATACATGAAAGTAACAATGGGAAGAAATATAAGGTCCTTATTATATTCTTATCAAAATCATTTTTATTGGGTATTCGCATATCAAGTAGAAAAATATCTTTCTGATTCACTACACGTGATATCATACATAAATCGAAATCTACACGATGCATTTCTTCCCAACAGGCATAGACGCTTTCTCCAACATACAAACAAGGATAGCCCGGAAAACTATAGCGTTGAGTTTGAACTATTCCTCGTTTTGAGAAAGGTATATGAAACATATCCTTATAGGTAAACTTCTTAGTACCACTATGTACCCTAGCCCTATAGAAACTATTATTTGCTTCTAATTGCGAAACAAACAAGATATTACCAAAACCTTTATGTCCAGTTTTACCAGAAAACAAATTAGACAGTTTTCTAAAAGCTTGTGCATGCAAACCTTTATATTGCGCTTTAACGATAGCTTTTATCGCCTCACAGATATAAGCAACTTCCTTTTTGTCCTCATCTCCGATGCCTTCCGTCTTGTTTATATAAGATAGATAAGTCTTCAGACTATCAGATAAAAGTATACGAAATGGCTTACTATCCGTATTCTCTACAGGGAGCATTTCAGCTATCTTAGAATAGAGTTCATCTTTCGTCATATCACTTTTTAATATTAGGATTTTTTATAAGATCTTCCCCCAAATGCGCCAAGACCCTAGCTGTCATTTTAAAAGGTTTCTTCATATAATCTTTCTTTAGGTCATTTTTCATTAAACACAACGGTCATTCTATCCTCACTATATCTACTTATGAGCGCAGATAATAGTCTCTCATCACAATCTGGAGAGATACACCAATTATTGCTACAATGACATAAAATGTCATATAGTGTTCTAAAGTCTGTATCATGTACTAAAACTTTCTTCCATTTTTTAAGCAACATCATTAGCCTACGAGAAACATGTCGTTTATCGTATCCTAGCATTAAGTACGAATGCTCTCCTTTCGGTAGCAGGTGAACAAACAACATATCTAGGGGAGCAGAGCAAGTTTCATCAAAGCATAACTCTTCAAAATCACTATCATCAACTATAGCATCACAAATTGCTAGTTTTAAAGGAGCCAGTTCTATACAGCAAAATACATAAGAGTTAAAATCATTATTTTCAATTGCATCATAAAGCAAGACGATGCTTGAATCATATCGTCTTTGCATGAACTCCCACGCTTTCTTTTCTTCATCATATATTCCACCCTGATAAAAGGGATTTTTCTCCCTCTTAGCTTCATTTTCTACCAATAACTTCAAATTATGATATCGTAAAGCACCTACAGCGCGTAGAGATTGAAGCACTTGAAATCTAATATCTGTTGGTATTATCCCATCTGCATTTTTCTCATACTCATCAAATAACCCATTATCGTGTTTCTTGCAAAAGATTGGCATAGACATAGCTTTCTCTATACCAAACGTTTGAAATTTTTCTAATGGAAGTTCACCAGAATCTATAAAACTCATAGGATGCACCTCATCTATCTGACATTGTATCAATTCATGCTTATCATTACAAATGTACTTTTTCAATACACATTGTGGCACAATATGAGAATGTTTCAAAGTAATCTCATTGCAACCAGGAATACAACATGTATACTTGTACTTTTGTGAAACAAAACGAGCCTTGTTCAACGTTGAAGCAAAGTCCTTATATGAAAATTCCGAAATATCCATAACCATAATAATTAAACAGTAATCATAGAATTAAGACTTGTGCATGTCCTTCGCCTCATTGTCGCCAATTGCAACCTCTGCGAACATTGGCTTGCAGTTTAAATGTTTCTTGCCTTGTACCATAATTTGAAAATTTAAAATAACGGTACAAAGGTACAAAACTTTATCTAGGCGCACGATACGGCTTTCACCGATACTTACGGACCGTCTATACGTCAGAGAAGAAAGCGATAGTCGGATACATTTGGATATGGCTTGACAACGTAAAATCCGATGTCGTCGTCACGGCTTATGTCATTTTATGACCACGTGCCTATCACTCCTTTAACAGGTATCGCCAACCAAGTGAAAAGCGATAGCAGTAACCACGCAAACAAGGTGGTATCATTGGAGCGCTATGATCAATTAATAGTAAAACAAGCAATAATATAATCTAAAACAAACTCAATTGCCGATTCTTGGGGCAATGAAAAACCCCAATAATAACATAAGGGTTAGGTGCATTTAAATTATGCCACTTATACTGAGTTCCTATCAAAAGAAGAACTTCTTCTTTCTGTACAAATCCCCAATATTTATCCCTAACCTTACTTATAGCCTCTTTGTATTTTTCCTCCTGCGTATTGCCCTTAGAGTTCTTATAACTATTCAAAAATAACATACCTATTTCCCAATCTTCAATCATCAAACGCCTTTCCTTACCATCTCTTGTCTTAAACACATACTTAAAACGAAATGGTATTTTCTTCGCAAAAACAAAAGAATCGTTAATAGACTTCTTATCGTCAAACAACGATAATTGTCTTCGTTCAGCATCATATCTCTTTTGATATTTAGCCAACATCTCATTATATCCAGTCATATCAACTTCTTCCCAAGTAAAATCAACGAATTCAGTAGGTCTCAAAACTGCTAATGATACCAAATTATTCTTTGTTTCTTTCAATAAGGCTGTCATATCATCATAGACTATCTTGTTTTTTGTAATCCAACGATAACGGTTATCCCAATCTATTTTAACGCCATCAAGTTTTTCTAGAATTCTAAGAGTGTCGATATTTTCTATATGATAACTCTCCGGCCTATTATCATTAGGATTCTTTTTTAAATCTACTTCTATCCATTGCCACTTCTTATATTTAGGCATATCTTGAAGATACAATAGTCTATGTGGAACTGGATATATTCTTATCCAGCTCCCATCTTCTCGAAATCCTGCAGTACACACTGTCTCAAAATGATTTTTAGACAGAGTTGGGTACGTCATAACAGTAACTAAGACACGCGTAATCATAAAAAAATCTCATTTAATTTGTACTTATGTTGTGGCAAAGACATGAGCGCTTTAGCAACTCTTGTACGATGACATTGTCTCGGGTCTTTTTCAAAACACATGAGACACACACGATTATCTGTTTCAACAATATCATGTAACTGCAAAAGATAATTCCAATATTTACGCAATGTTGTACACTCATACTCATCAAACAACTCATCATAATCATTTTGATTCACCAATGTTTGTCTTTTTGAAGACTCTATACCAAGTTCCGGAATATGTACATACTTAACATTTACTCCATTACAAGCCTTCTCAAGAATACCTTTCGAAAAGCCATATTTCATACTAAACGCATTTTTACGCACATCAACTAGCGTGTGAACATTTAGACGAATCAACCTATTAAGAAATTTTTCCAAAGAAAACCCTTCATAACCAATCGTAAATAGCATTGGCTCTGTTTGAATCAGTTTCGCTTTTTGTTTATTTACTACATCTAATTCATCCAAGCTTAATATATGTTGCTTTATAACACTATTAATAGCAGTATAAGGCCACTTTCGATATGTATAAGCAATCAATTCGTTTTGTGACATTTTTCCATACAACTGGCAAATTTCTTCAATTATTTTTCTCTCAAACATATCTAAATCTTGAAAAGCATGATACTGATGCAACAGAGTATATTCTTTATCAGATTTATCAACTTCATTAATTGCAATATAGCCATTTTTCTCCAAAGAAACCAAGTCTTGGTTAGCTTGAAAAGAAAAACATCCATAACGATATGGAACGAAATCATAGATTCGTTCATTCATTTGGCTACGAGAAAATAGGAAAAGGTATTTTTGCATACATTTAGCAGTAATACCTCTTCCTATTTTCTCCAATATTGCCAATATTATCTTTTTCCTTTTTCCTGCTACCATAATTATCTTATCAATAATTTTTTGCAAAGATAAGTATTTTTTTTAAAGTTTACAGAAATATACGAATATTTTTATATTAAATTAAACATAGACTTCCAGTACCAAACATCAACGGAGAGATTTTACAACAAATAATAAGACATATTTAGAGCCTTGTTCTTAATTCGTCTTACCATTTCCAAAACATCACATACAATATTATCGGCATCCTCAGGAGAAATAGAGTCTCTCCTCCTAGCATACGAATGAGCATATGCACCACGAATCGTTTTCAATCGAGATAAAGCTGATAATTCGTGAGGATTTCTTGGTACTTCTATACCTATTGGTTGCAACAACTTACGCAAATACTTAATATCGATTCCATGATTCTCTTGAGTTGCATATTTACTTAATTCACTTTTACGTGCAGCAATTCTTTGTGATAAATAGTCATTAAAAGCTGAAGGCCAATTATTTTCTTCCGCTATTTTTTTCTGATGCTCGTCAAAATGCAACAAGCACAGTGTTGCATAGGAAAATTTTCTATTTATCGAATTAAACTCAGTTTCAATTTTATCAACGGAATACAAAGTAACATCCTCTACAAATTCCTCAAAAGCAGCATGACTAAGAATACAAAAAGAATGCACATCCAAATCATAATCATTCGGAGATTGAAGGGGATCTTTATGAGGCTCTATATAACGAATTAACAGTTCTAGCACATGATTCTCCAATGCACGGAACTTATTTTCTAATTCTTCGCTCGACATATTCAAAAGGAGACACAAGATTTAAACCATAATTCTCGTTAACAATATCTTGAATACGAGAATATCTTATCTTATAGTTTTCCATATTCTTTGTAGACCCATCTATAGTCGCCTGAAAATCAAGATCCTGAGAAAATAAGCTGATATATGCAGTTACGAATTTCCTGTTATTTTCATCTGTCAAACATGCATCATCAATCTGATCAAAATAATAAACAAGTACTTCTAAAATAACACGATTAAATTGAGTGTTCTGTTCTCCATTTTTATATTTTCTAGCAACAGCTTGACAAGAACCAAAAACACGAATCAACTTATCTATGATTATCATAACCCTATCTTCTAGTTCTCTAATATCGCTTTCTTCAGTCTCCCATTTTTCATTAAACAACCTAGTCGTTTTATCTAAAAACTGAAGAAGGTTACCCTTATAATCCATTGAATACCTCAGAAAAGACATACAACGCAACAGTACTTCAACATCCCTCAGTCTTTTATCTGGCTCCTTAAGATTCATCACTCGTCTCAAGACATTATCTTCATCTGTTACCATTATAAGATACTCCGAAAAAGGTCCTTTATTTAATGCTTGTCTCAACTCTTGCGAACTTAAAGGAGTAGAACCAGAATTCAATCTATAGAATATATCATAAAGAGACTCATCGCTTGGATAATTTGATATAACAGTACATCTAAGAGCTGAGTTTTCAAAAATTCTCAAGTAATTTTGATTAGCACTTATATCCTCGTAAGACTTAAGGTTATAGGAACTAGTCAACCCTGTTGTTTTTGGATTTTTCTTTGTCCAATATTGATAAGCCTCAGGATTCTTGAATCCTGCAATTGTAAGAAGACGTTGTTTACCATCTATAACAATAAAAGAATTACGCTTGTTTTTATCTTCTGCAAGGACTATCTCTGGAATCGGGTACCCTATCATTATAGACTCTATCAACTTACTTCTTTTCTTATCATTCCATGCATTTCTTCTTTGAAATCCAGGATTCAAATCTATATTACCTTGTTCTATTTGGTTTAGAATAGTTGCAACGGTCCAATCTCTAGAGAAAACTATCAAATTTGCTTTTTCATTTGTTTGACCGATATCATCTAATTCCTGATATACCTCTTCATTTTCTTCATTCATCATAATTACATTTTTTTAAAAGACCTTTTGTAAAAACAAATCTCTCATTTTTTTAAGAGACTCTTTTTATTATATACAACATCCAAAAGCAGAATACTCATTCTACTTTCCTCTAGCTTTTCTTATTTCAACAATTATCAACATTCCTATTACACTTTGTGAACTACCTATTTCATGCGGTCCCATCCCGTACAACCATGGCTAAGACCTTTGATGGTCCGCCAACCTTAGAGCGAAGCGGTTCTGAGCACCGGAGGGC
>OBLG01001186.1_pt1 | contig 21525 bp, 13 predicted proteins | sample 1517451 | NCBI WGS metagenome assembly OBLG01 (sample SAMN04571694, study PRJEB22368) | human gut metagenome | biome: human gut; material: stool | host: Homo sapiens | place: Luxembourg | collected 2012-06-29
CCCCAATTGGGAGCGCAAGCAGGCAGAAAAAGAAGCCGCGGGCAAGGGTGCAGCCGAGTCGTACAAGCCCCATCGTCCGGCATCGTACCTGCGCAAAAGCTTCACGGCGTCCAAGGGCGAGGCACGGCTGTATATCACGGCCAAGGGATTGTACGCGGCATGGCTGGACGGAAAGCACATTGGTGATATGGTTTTGGCCCCCGGCAGCTTTACCGGGAACAAGCATCTTGGTGCGCAGACCTACGATGTGACCGCGCTGCTGCACGAGGGCGAGAATGAGCTTTTAATCGCTCTCGGTGATGGCTGGCACCGCAGCACGGGCGGTGTGGATGGCGACCGTGATTTGTTCGGTGATACCCTGGGCGTGCTGTTTCAGCTGGAGGTGGACGGCAAACCGGTCTGCGTTTCCGATGACACGATGCAGGCAACGCAATGCGGGCCTATTCGTCAGAACGATATGCAGCAGGGCGAGGTCTACAATGCACAACTTGAGGGCGAACTGACCGGCTGGCACGGTGTGCGCACCTACCGTGATGATCTGCCCATTACCGGTATGAATACCGTGCCGATTCTGGAAAACGAAGCATTCCCCGGCAAGCTGCTGCAAACGCCCAACGGCGAGACGGTGCTGGACTTTGGGCAGAATATCGCCGGTTATGTGGAGATAACGCTGATCGCCCACACCGGACAGAAGGTCAAGCTGACTTGCGGCGAAGCGTTGGACGAAAACGGAAACTTTACCCAAGAAAACTTTCAGGACCGCAACCGCCACAAGGAGGGCGGCACCGCCCAGATGCTGGAGCTTGTCTGTAAAGAGGGGAAAAACCACTTTAAGCCCAGCTTCACCATTATGGGCTTCCGCTACGCTAAGGTCGAAACCGACGCCGATTTGACCGATGCCGTGTTTACTGCCTACGCCGTCTACTCCGATATGGCGGTGACGGGCGCGTTTACCTGCGGAAATGACGCGGTGAACCGGCTTGTCAAGAACAGCGTCTGGAGCCAGAAGGGCAACTTCTGTGATGTCCCCACCGACTGCCCGACCCGCGAACGCGCCGGCTGGACAGGGGATATGGGCGTGTTTATTGAAACCGGCTTGACCCTGATGGACTGCTACCCCGTGGCGGAAAAATGGCTGGCGGAGTGCCGCCTGAACCAGTACCCGGACGGTCGCATGGCAAACATTGCCCCGCCGAACGCCCGTCCCGGCTATATGACCCCGATGCTCTGCATGTCGGCAGGGTGGGGCGATGCGGCGATTTTGGTGCCGTATGCGATGTACAAGCGCACGGGTGACCGCAAAATTTTGGCGGACAATTATGAGATGATGCAGCGCTGGTACGCTTTTTTGCTGGGGCGCGCACAGCAGACGACCGATGAGCAGCAGGGCGGTGACTACGCCAAGTTCACCGTTTTAAACGGCATGGACTACGGCGAATGGTGCGAGCCGGGCATCACTCCCATGCAGGCAATGATGAACCCGCGCAAGAGCGTGGGAACGGCATATCTGGCCTACTCTGGGCGCTTGCTGGCAGAAGTAGCTGATGAACTGGGCAAGGCGGACGATGCTGCCAACTACCGCGATACTGCCGCCAACGCAGTGAAAGCCTACCGTGCAGCGTTTACCGAGAACGGCGTGATCCACTCTGACCGCCAGTGTGAGTATGTCCGCGCCATTGCCTTTGCCCTGCTGGGTGAGGAAGAAAGCAAAGCCGCCGCCGAAACGCTGAACCGGATGGTTGCCGAGAACGACTACCACCTGAACACAGGCTTTTTGTCCACGCCATTTTTGTGCGATGTGCTGGCAAAATACGGCTATGCGGACACTGCCTACAAGCTGCTTTTGCAGCCCGACGCCCCCGGCTGGCTGTATGAGGTCGGCAAGGGCGCCACGACCGTTTGGGAAACCTGGACGGGCATTGACGAAAACGGCAAGCCGCACGAATCCCTGAACCATTACAGCTACGGTGCCATCTGCGGCTGGCTGTTCGGCGGTGTGTGCGGCATCCGGTACACGGACGGCGCACTGACGATTGCACCTACGCCCGACAAATCGCTGGACTGGGCAAAAGCCACCTACGATTCCCCAGCCGGGCGCATTGTAAGCGGCTGGCGGTATGACGGCGATGTGGTAACCTATGAGTTTGAGATCCCTGCCAATCTGACCGCCGATGTCACCCTGCCCGATGGGCGTAAGTTTACCCTTGCCCCCGGAAAGCACACAGTATAAGAAGAAAGCGCCTGCCCTGCCGTAAAACTTACGGCAGGGCAGGCGCTGTTTTTGATAAACTGAAAGTTTCCGTTGCTTGTCTATTTATATAAAGCCTCTTTTTTTTGCTTCTTCAATCAATATAGGTTGAATTAAAGGATATGTCCAATTTTCAACTAACTTATCTGAAATCAATATCTTCTCAATCTCACTATGTAATTCCTCAAATGAGTTAATGTCTGCAATAAATAACATTCCGAAAGTTTCATCATCAATATTTTCATTTACTCGTGTCTTTCCTTTAACAGAATACACACATATTGGTTCAATTCTAAAATCAACTGCTCCTGTTTCTTCTTGTAATTCTCTTTTAGCTGTTTCTAAAATACTTTCTCCAGGTTCTCTGTGACCTCCTGGTATTTCATAAGTCTCTCTTTCTTTGTGTTTACAGAATACCCACTTGTTATCTGTTTTGGATATTATCACTGCAAACTTCAAAAATTCATCTGCGACATTGTCATAAAATTTTACTTCTACCATTCTATCAATACCTCGTCAAATTCAAATTTTCTGCCCTAAGTATATCACACAAAAAACCGAGTTTCAACGCAGGAAAAGCAAATCCCCTGTCCTTTCGGGCAGGGGATTGCGGTTTAACCATGCTGTTTGAGATATTCGGCGCTGAGTTGCAAACTCTTTATGGGGGAGTTATCCACCCAGTTGCGGTGGCTTTCCAAAATCACGGCATCTACGCCGATAGTAAGCGCCTGTGCCATCAGGCTGTCGAGATCCATATTGCCGGTACCCAGCTCCATGCTGTCGGTTTTCAGAATCGGCGTTACGGCGCTGCCCGAAATGCGGGTGCCGCGGTCGTTGATATGCCACAGCTTCATGCGGGTTCCCAGACGCTGCATCCACGCAAGGGCGTTGGCGCCGCCCTCGGTAAACCAGTAGCTGTCAAACTCAAAGTTGACGAACTGCGGGTCGGTTTCCTCCAGCAAAATGTCGTAGGCACGCTTTTCGGCGTTGACATGACGCAGCTCACAGTTGTGGTTGTGGTACAAAAGCTCCACGCCCTCGGCCTTCAGCGCCTCACCCGCCTTGTTCAGCCGTGCGGCAAGGTCGTGCATCGTGGCTTCATCGCCGTAATCAAAGCGATACATTCCGGTAATAACGACATACTTAGTGCCAAAGCTTTTGGCTTCGTCCGCCACCGCTTTGGCATCGCGCTCCAGACTGCCCAAATCGGTGTGCAGGCTGACGACCTGCAGCCCCGCTTCTTTGACCAAAGCGTGCCAGTCGAGATTGCCGCCCTTGCCCACGGGCATACCCGCCGCCTTGGTCAGCAGCCGCACCATAAAGCCGATGGGGTGGATCATAAACCCGCACAGCTCAATGCCGTCATAGCCTGCGGCTTTCATGGCGGCAAGCGTCTGCCGTGCCTCGTTTTCGTTGCTTAAAACGGTTCCCAGCATAAATTGCTGGACTGCCTTTGTGGGCATGGTTCAGCCCTCCATCTTGATGGTTTTTCCCGTTGTGATGCCGTTTTCGTTGAAGCTGTCCACGCAGACATAATAGGTCTGCCCGGCCATCAGCGTGGAAAGCGTGACCTCATCGGCATCATAGACAAGCCAGCTTTGGTACAGCTTATCCGGTGCAATGCCGTAGCGCACATTGCAGCCCTGCGCGTTCTCGATGTGCTGCCAGCTGATTTTGCCGTCCAGCGCATCCACGCGCACGGCTTTGGCATCGGCTTGGGCCTGTGCGGGCTTCGGGCCTTCGCCGTTGCCGAACACCCGCAGCCCGCTTACACGCAGCGTCTGGCCGTAGGGGAGGGCACCGCCCGTCACGCGAATATACCGCGCACGGATACCGCCGGCATACTCATAATAGCCGTTGGAGCATTCGCGGGCGACATCCTCGCGCAGCGTCCAGGTCTCGCCGTCAAGACTGGTTTCCACGGTATAGCAAGAAATCTGCAGGCGCGTCTCGATATGCCGCGTTTTGCGGTCATCGCCGTAGCTGTCGGCAGGGAAGTCCACGACGAGTTTTTCATCGGCCATGTTGACCTGAATCGCGCGGACATCATAATCACGGCCTAAATCCACACACAGCCATTCGCCGGGCTGGTCGCTGCCCGCGCTCCACCATCGGCGGCAGTCCTCGTCCACGGCATTCACCGGGTCGCTGCCCTCAGCGGTGGAGGATGCCGTCACGGCCTTGCGGTAGCTTAACAGCATCCACTTGGGCTGCTGGCTGGCGGCGTCGAATTTGCCTGCCGGAATTTCGTGCGGGTAGTCGGCAAAATTCTGGTTGCAGAACAGCACGCCGTCCTTGTCAAACCCGGCAGGAAACAGCCCCACGCGACGCTCAAAGTCGTGGTTGACCGAAATGCGCATCGTGGACGCGTGCCAGTAGTTGCCGTATTTGTCGGCAATCGTGCTGCCGTGGCCTGCGCCGGTCATAAACCCGCCCGGCTTGGAGGAAAACGGGTTGGACGCTTGCAGCGTGAACGGTCCCAGCGGGGACTTGGAGGTGTACACACCATCGGCGTAGGTGTTGTACTGGGTGCCGGGGCAGGCGTATTGCAGATAATACGTACCGTTGTGCTTTGTCATAAACGCGCCCTCAATGTAGGGCTTGCCGACGGCGTTGAACATAGCGGTCAGCGCCTCGGCGTTCAGCCCCGGCATCTGCGTCATCTGGGGCGGCAGCTCCAGCTTGCCGGTTGCCTCGTTATAGAAAGGCTTCATGGCTTTGTAAAGCACGCTTTCCTCTTTATCCACAATCCCGTTGTTACCGGGGCGCTCATAGCCAAGTTCTTCTTCGCGCCCGAAAATCAGTTCTTTCTTTTCTCCGATGGGCGTCATGGTATCGGGGTCAAGCTCCACGCCCCAGATGGGCGAGGTGTTGGAGCAGCCCCAGTAAAAATATACACGCCCGTCATCATCGCAGAACATATCAGGATCCCAAAAGGCGAACGGGGCGCTGACCTCGGTAAACGGCTCGATCAGTGGGTCGGCGGTGCGCAGAATAGGACAGTTGCGCCCCTTGCGGCTGGCAGAAAAATACAGGTAGTCGCCGACTTGGCGCACATCGGGTGCGTAGTCGTAAATCAGCAGATTGGGGTCGGCGTGGAAGTCCCAGTGCAGCAGATCGTCCGAGTACCAGAACCCTGCCGACATAGAAACAAACAGGTAGTATTTGCCCTTGAAGTACACCAGCGTCGGGTCGGCGCCTTCGCGGAAGCCCGCGGCGCGCTCACCCTCCTTCATGTGCTGGTAGCGGTAGCCCAGATCCAAGGGGTTGCAGTAGGTTTTCACTGTATTACACATCCTTTTTGATGCCCTGCAAAACGCGGTTCAGCTGCTTGATGCTCTCGGCATCTGCGCCGGCCTGCTTGAGCATTCCCTCCACGGTCATGCGCTGCATGGCGCGCTCCATCATGGCAACCAGCGCCGGGTTATCTTTTACGGCGGCGGGCGGCAGCCGCCTTGTCGGTGATGGCCTTCAAGACAGGCCCCACCTTGGCGTCCGCCATGGCAGCGGCCATATTGTCCTTGACGCTCCAGCAGGTTTCGTCCAGCTCGCCGTCAAACCAGTTGTTCACGACCTGACGGTTGGACATCGCGTAGGCGGGGTTCGGCTCTGTAACCTTGTTGACCAGAATCACGCTGGAATACGCCCCCGCGCGGGCCTCAATGCTGTGCTTGCCAGTGATGGGCACATTGAAAACAAACACTTTGTCGCCTTTTTTTGTTTCGACAAGGTGCCCGTCCTTGTACAGAGAAACCTCCGGCAGGTTGGAGTATACTCTGACCTCGGTCACATCCTCCGTGCGGTCCACATAGCGGCTGCCGCAGGTATGTACAAAGGGCTGCTTGCTCCAGTAGGCCTTGTACAGGTAGAAGGCGTCCTTCTTGATTTTGCGGTCAAAGGTGACAAGTCCTTTCTGGTTCTCGCCGTTTTTGCCGCCCTCATCGCGGCCATCGGCAGCAAAGTCGAACATATTCCAGACATGGGTCGCCCACAGCCACGGGCGGTCGGCAATCATTTTTGCCATGTGCTCGTGGTAGACGCACTGGTAGGTTTCGGTATAGTCGCCCTTTTCGGGGTGGGCGCTCTGGTAGGCGGGGTTTGCGTCCGCGCCGTACTCCGAAAAACCGATGCAGCGGTCGGGATATTTGGCGTGGTAGGTATCAAAAAAGTCGTCGTTCTGGTCCAGTTCACCCAGATACCAGCCAAAATACAGGTTGTAGCTGTTCACATCGGGGATTTCCAGAATCGGGCTGGTAATCTCCAGCATAAAGACATTCGCCATCGTGGTCGGGCGGGTCGGGTCGAGCTTGTGCGCCAAATCATTCAGGGCGCGGTGGTTTTCCAGCAGCTCCTCATTGACAGCCGATGCGGCAGTAATTTCGTTGGACAGCCCCCAAACGGCAATACAGGGATGGTTGTAGTTCTGAACAATCAGTTCTTCCATCTGGGTCAGCGTGTTGGCGCGCCCGTTGTGCATATGCATCGTGATGTAGGGGATCTCGGCCCAGATGACAAGACCCTTTTCGTCGCACAGGTCATAGAATGCCTGCGCGTGCTGGTAGTGGGCAAGGCGGATGGTATTGGCGCCCATCTCCAGAATCAGCGCCATATCCTCTTCCATCATCTCTTTGGTGATGGCTACACCCGCACCCTTGCGGTCCTGATGGCGGGAGACACCGCGCAGGGGATAGGGGCGGCCGTTCAAAATGAAGCCCTTCTGCGGGTCAATCTCAAACTTGCGGCAGCCGAAGCGGGTGGTCTCGGTCTCGCCATTGTCCAGCCGCGCAGTTACGGTGTAGAGATACGGGTCATCAAGACCGTCCCACAGGCGGGCATGCTCCAGCGTGAACACGGCTTTGGCGGTGCCGTCCTTGACGGCGGCGCTCGTCTGCTGGCCGTCAAGCGTGAAGTTGACGTTCTGCGCGCCGACAACGAACGCCTCAACAGTCACCTCACAGCGGCGCTCGGCAAGGTCAGTCACAGCAGGCGTGACCTTGACGGGCACAGCGCCGTTTTCGGCAAGGGCAAAGTGTGCAGCAGGCACAACATGCAGCGTTACATCGCGGTAAATGCCGCCGTAGAAGGTGAAGTCGGCCTTCTGGGGGTAGACGCGGTCATTTTTGCTGTTGTCCGCCTCCACGATCAGCTCATTGCTGTCGTCGTGCAGGGCATCGGTGATGTCCACACGGAAGGTGGAGTAGCCGCCCTTGTGCTCGGCCACTTTCTCCCCGTTCAGGCTGACAACTGCAGTCATAGCAACGCCGTCAAACTGCAAAACCGCGCGGTCACCATCGGACAGCTCCGGTTTCTCCAGTTTACGGGTGTAGCTGCAGGTGCCGCGGTAGTAGTCGTTGCCGCCGTCCTGACCGTCTACAGCGTTCCAAGTGTGGGGAAGGGTGACCGGCTCGTCATGACCTTCCTTGGTAAAAGTCCAACCGGTGTTCAACAGAATTGCTTTGCTCATAGAATGACTCCTTATGGGTGGTTTTAACTTCAAAGAACCGAAAAGGCTGCAAACCCTTTCGGCTTTGGTTAATGGGCTTACTGAAGCTGTTTTTTATAGAACTCAGACTGCGCAGCAGCCTTTTTCTCGGCAATGCGCTTTTGGACGTTGACCATTTCCTCCTTGGTCAGCGGGCATTCGCGCATGGCAACCAGCGTAATGACCCAGCCGATGAGCGGCAGGCCGAACTTTAGGCTCAGCGTCATCCAGAAAATCGCGCTTGTGCAAGGGTCGGTGGGCTGAGGCATCGTGGTGGTGTAGCCCAGCAGCGCCACAGCGCCGGTTGCGATGACGGCGGCAAAAGAGGTGATGAGCTTATCGACCAGGCTGTAGGTGCCGGAAACAACGGCGGGGATATAACGTCCGCTACGGTCCAGCTCAAAGTCAATGGCATCCGCCATATACGAGGTGTTGGAGGTAGTGATGCACATATTGGAACCGTTCTGCAAAAGGGTCAGCACCACATAGAGAATCATGGAGGGGCTGCCCATAACGCCGATTTGCGTGGGGTCGCCAAAGATAAAGAACAGAACCAGCGCGGCGGTGATGGTCATACTGACATAGGTCCAAGTGACGATGCCCTTTTTGCTGCCGTGCTTGCCGACATACTTGGCACCGAACGCCGCAAAGAAGATGGAGGGAACCATGCTGATGACGGTCAGAATGGTGGCCAGACCCATATTGCCGATCAAAATACCGTTGAACAGCGTGTTGATGATGGCTTGGCTGGCCACCTGCTGTGCCAGCTTGTCAGAAGCGTTGGAGGCAATGTAGCACTGCAAGGGTCTGTTGTGCTTGAGAACCTCGATAATGTCGGACATTTTCAGCGGTTCGGACTTTTTGGTGCCGACAAAGGTTTCCGGCTTATCGTAGGCAGAAACGCCCAGACAGACCAAAGCGGTGCCGATACCCGCGGCAAGCAGCGTCATATTGCAGGCAGCGGACAGGAAGGCCTGGTTGTAGGTGCCGCCGCATTTGGGCAGCAGCACAACATTGAAAATCATCGACATTGCCATCGGCACCAGATAGTTGAAGGCGGTTGTCCATACGCCGATGGTCGGGCGCTGGCGCGGATCATTCGTCATGATGGCGGGAATGGTCTGCGCAGTCATGTTGGTGATGGTGTAGCCGATGATGTAGACAATGTACAGCAGGGCAAACACCGGCAGCCCCAGCCCCTTGGACGAGAAGCCGGTGAACATTCCGTACAGGGCGAGCGCCTCAATCAGGAAGCCGGCAACCATCAGGATGCGCAGCTTGCCGAACTTGGTGTTGACGCGGTCATAGACAAAGGCAAGCAGGGGATCGGTGATGCCGTCCAGAATACGGGAGCAGGTCAGAATAATGCCAACGGCAGCGGTCGTGATGCCGTAGCCGATGCTGGCGGAATAACTCGCCATGCCGATGAGGGAATAGACGCTCATACCGACAAGACCGTTGCAGGCATAGCAGATGATTTGCCAAAGCTTGGCGCGGCGGTATTGTACGCCGTCAACTTCTGAAGCAGTGGGTTTCTTTTTGAACATTTTGTTTTCCTCCTAAAAATTCCGCAGTGATTTTTCTCACTGACACCACTATACCAGAAGCAAAACGGCAGCAGGGGATAAAAATCAGCAGATGAGGAACAAAAATTCACGCGTTATTTCAAATAACACGAAATATTATCCTGCTTTACTAAATAATGCCCTCATGGCTTGCGCTTGTTATGTTATGATACAGGTACAGAAGTTTCTTGATTGGCTTTAGACAGCACAGGTAAGGAGAAAATTATGCAGAAATTTGAAAAAGGTTTCTTTGTCGGCGCGGCCACTGCCGCCCATCAGGTCGAGGGTAACAATATCCATTCCGACTACTGGGCGCAGGAGCAGCTGCCCCACACCAGCTTTACCGAGCCGAGCGGCATTGCCTGCGACCATTATAATAAGTATGAGGAGGACATTAAACTGCTGGCCGATGCGGGCCTGAACGCCTACCGCTTCTCCATCGAGTGGGCGCGCATCGAGCCGGAGGAGGGCAAGTTTGACCCTGCCGAGATCGAGCATTACCGCAAGGTCATTGCCTGCTGCAAGGCGCACGGTGTGGAACCCGTTGTGACGCTGCTGCATTTCACCAGCCCCAAATGGCTGATTGCCAAGGGCGGCTGGGAGGCTGAAAGCACGGTCGAATATTTCAAGCGCTATGTCAGCTATGTGATGGAGCAGTTGGGCAGGGAGCTTCACATCGTCTGCACCATCAATGAGGCGAATATGGGGCTGCAGCTGGCGGCTATCTCCAAGCGGTTCCGCCTGATGGCAGAGCAGGCCGCCAAGGCTGCCGCCAATGCAGGCAAATCCGCCGAAGGCAGCGTGCAGGTGGGCATGAACTTCCAGAAGATGATGGAGAATATGAAGTACGCTGCCGCTGAAAACGCCGCCGTGTTCGGTACGCCGCAGCCGAAAATTTTCGTCAGCGAGCGCACGCCGGAGGGCGATCTGCTGGTTCTACGCGCTCACGCCGCCGCGCGGGAGGCCATCAAGACAATCTGTCCTGAGGTTAAGGTCGGTCTGACCCTCTCGCTGCATGACCTGCAGGCCCAGCCGGGCGGTGAAGCCTTTGCCGCCGCTGCGTGGGAGGAAGAGTTCACCCACTATCTTCCTTATATTAAGGAGGATGACTTCCTCGGCGTGCAGAACTACACTCGCACGCTGTACGGTGCGCATGGGCAGTTGCCCGCACCGCAGGGGGCCGAGCTGACCCAGATGGACTACGAGTTTTATCCGCAGGCACTGGAAAATGTAATCCGCAAGGTGGCGCAGGATTTCCACGGTGATCTGATCGTGACCGAAAACGGCATTGCCACCGCCGATGATACCCGCCGCGTGGCGTTTATCGAGGCCGCATTGGCTGGTGTGCAAAACTGCATCGCTGATGGTATTCCGGTCAAGGGATACTTCCACTGGAGCCTGATGGATAACTTTGAGTGGCAGAAGGGCTATGCTATGAACTTTGGCCTGATTGCCGTAAATCGCGAAACGATGGGGCGCACCCCGAAGCCCAGCCTTGCGGCGCTGGGCGGATACGCCAACGCATAAAAATATCAGTGGTTGTCTGTACGGCAGCCACTTTTTTTGGTATACTGGCATAAAATGAGGGTGATTCGATGGATGTTTTTCAAAATATGGAGCTGTTTTCTGAGCTGATCCAGTGCGGCGGCAACATTTATACATGGTGCTATAATGCCGATGGCAGTCTGCTGCAGAGTAACTGCCCGGAGGCGGGGTTCCTCTCCGGCGCATTTGAGATATTCGGCTGCAAGAAAAAAATGCTGGACTACGGCAGCCGGCACACAACGCCGGTCACGCTCGGCACGGCCATTGGCATGACATGGGCAGCTGCCTTTGAAAAGGACGGCAGTGTGCTGAAACGCGCCTGGGTCATCGGGCCGGTGTTTTATCAGGATGTTTCGCTGCGCGGGATTGAGCAGGGGCTGCAATACTATAACCGTCTGGAAACGAGCGTGGCATGGACCATGCAGCTGTACGAGGTGTTGAAAACCGTCCCTGTGCTGCAATGCACGGTCTTGCACCGCTACGCGCTGATGATGCACTATTGTCTGACCGGCAACCACCTTGCGATCAGCGACATCAACAGCGAGTTTTTGGCGCAGGTGCGCAATACAGTGCAGCAGCCCGCTCACGATCGCCACAAGGTCTGGATGGCAGAGCAGGGACTTCTGCAGATGGTGCGCACCGGTGACTTGAACTACAGGCAGGCCCTTTCCGCCAGTATGGGAATCAGCGCGGGTGTGCCGGTGCGCAGCGATGACGCTTTGCGCCAGAGCAAGACCAACATCATCGTGTTTACCTCGCTGGTATGCCGTGCCGCCATCGAGGGCGGGCTTTCGCCGGAGGAAGCCTACGCGCTGGGGGACAGCTACATCCAATCCGCTGAAAATGCAAAAACATTGGATGATCTTGAACCGCTCGGCCTTATGATGTATGACGACTTTGTCCGGCGCGTGCATAAATGCCGCACCAACCCGCATCTCAGCCAGCAGGTGCAAAAGTGCGTGGACTATATTGAGATGAATCTCGATAAAAAAATACGCGCTGCAGATATTGCAGCGCTGGTGGGCTATACGGAATATTATATGACCCACAAATTCAAGAAAGAAACGGGCTTGAGCGTGACAGATTACATAAAATTTGCCAAGATTGAGCGCGCCAAGGTTTTGCTGAAAAGCACCAACCAGACCGTGCAGGACATTGCCGCTGCACTTTCTTTTAGCACACGCAACTATTTCAGCCGGATTTTTCAGGAGGTCACTGGCCAAACCCCAATGGAGTACCGTGAAAAGTAAAGGCAATACCGCATAATTCTAAGTGCCGCAGCCGCCGAAGCGGTGCTTAAGCCGTAAGGCGGGAATTGTGCGGTGTTGCCTAAATACTTATTAAAAAACCTCTGCCAGGCAAACATCCAGTCTGGCAGAGGTTTTTGTGTTTTATTCTTGTGTCAGCGCCCGGACCGTTCTGACCACGCGGGAGGCATTGATTTTTACCTGCTCCAGTGTCACTGCGCCGCTGTCGATGCCCTGCAGCAGGTTGTCATAATCACCCTTGTTGCCGGGCATTGGAAAAATGCGGCTTTGTGCCAAACGGGAAAACAGGGGAGGAAGGCCCCCGTTTTGTGGTGGAACGACCCCAAACAACCTGAGCGTTCATTCAGAAAAGGTATTGGCGGGGTGGGCTGCAATAAGGCAAATAAACCTGCCCGCAGGAAAAAAGAGCAATATGTCTGCACCGTTCTGTAGCTTTACAAAAGGAAGGCAGAAAGAGTATAATCTGAACAATCGGCATAGGAAATATACGGTAAGGCAAGACAGAAACGCACAATATCAGTTGATGCAAGGCGATTGCCATATTTGGCGGGTAAGCTGCATCGGATCACGAAACGGGGATTTACCATGATACGCATCGCAATCGTAGAGGATGATACAGGGTATCGCAGTCAACTCGGAAAGTACATTGATCAGTATCAAAGCGATTTTTCGGAAACGGTCAGTGTATCTGAATTTTCAGACGGATTGGAAATTGTCGAAAAATATAAATCCGAGTATGACATAATCCTGATGGATATCCAAATGAAGCATATGGACGGTATGCAGGCGGCCATGCGCATACGGGATATGGATAAAAATGTCATCATTATATTTATTACAAATTCTGCGCAATTTGCTGTGCAGGGATATAAGGTCGAGGCATTAGACTATGTATTGAAGCCCATTCAATACTTTGCCTTCTCCCAGGTGCTGCATAATGCGGTTAAAAAAGTACATGGAAAATCCAAGTTCTATATACATCTGATACAGGAGAGCAAGATGATCCGGCTGGATGCAGACCAGATACTGTATATTGAAAGCCGCGGGCATACAATTATCTACCATACCGAGATCGGTGAGTATGCAGAGAGAGGATCACTGAAAAGCGCCGAGGAAAAGCTCGCACAGAGGCATTACTATAAGTGCAACAACTGCTATTTAGTAAATCTGGCGCATGTGGAGCGTGTGAATCAGCTGGTCGTAACCGTAAAAGGGCAGGCTCTGCAAATCAGCCGTGCACGGAAGAAAAGCTTTATGGAAGCCCTTGCTGCATATATGGGAGGCGAATAACAGGCGTGATACAGGATATTCCGAAATTGTATACTGCGCTGGCGGAGTGGTTGGCATGTGTGCTGTTTGTAAGGCTGCTGCCCCAGCGTTATAATGCAGCAAAAACGGCCGGGATCCTGGCAGCAGCGCTGCCCTTATTCGGCTTGGTGCAGTGGTTGATTGGCATTGTTCCGCTAAGCCTTTGGATTCCCGGCATGATCGTGGCTTTGGTTTTGATGTACGCTACAATCTGGTTGTGCTGCCGCTTGAACTTTTGTGATACGGGTTTTTGGTGGGCGCTGGCGTTCACGCTGGCAGAGTTTGTTGCGTCGCTGGAGTGGCAGCTCTATTCATTCGGCGCATCAAGGATGCCGGGCAGTTGTTGGATACAGGGATTGTTCTTGCTGGCTTTTTATGGCGGCGGCTTTGGCGTTTTTCTGCGACTTGAGCAGAAAAGGCTGAGAGATAAAGCGCCACTGCATATGACAAGGCGTGAAAGCATATCGGCGGCCGTTATAGCGATCTGCACATTTTTAATCAGCAATATCAGCTATGTGACGACCAATACGCCGTTCAGCGGGCGTATGACCACGGAAATATTCTGGATACGAACGCTGGTGGATTTCGCGGGCGTGGCTGTGCTGCTTTCCATGCAGGATAGGTGGCAGGACATGCAGACCCAACACGAATTAACGGCAATCCAGACACTTTTAAAGCGGCAGTATGAGCAATACCGCATCAGTCGTGATAACAGTGAAGCAATCAACCGCAAATACCACGACTTAAAGCATCAGATACAGGTCATTCGGATGGAGTCAGATGCGGCCAGAAGAGAGGAATACCTTTCGCAACTGGAAAAAGGAATGCAGAGCCTGGGTGTGAATCAGCATACCGGAAATGATGTGCTGGATACGATCCTGTCAGATAAGCAGCTGTATTGCAGTCAGCATCAGATCACGCTGACGATCGTTGCGGACGGTGCAAGGTTGGATTTTATTGAAACGATGGACATCTGCAGCATATTCGGCAATGCGCTTGACAATGCAATAGAGGGTGTGGAAAAGCTGGCTGACCCGCAGCAGCGCCTTATCCGGGTGGCTGTCTATACGCAGAATGTGTTTTTGATCATCCGGGTGGAAAACTACTGTACAGCGCAACTTTCTGTTGTGGACGGAGAGTATCGCACAACGAAGCATGATAAGGATATGCATGGCTACGGGATAAAAAGCATCCGATATACAGCAGAGAAGTATGGCGGATCGGTTTCGGCAGATTGTTCAGATAACTGGTTCCATCTGAGCGTTCTCCTTCCATTGCCGGAAAAAGCCTGATCCTATACAGAACGGCTGTGCGGTTACATGGTATAAAAATTTCTGCCGCGCGGCAGAGACGAAGCATGATATGTGCTTGTCTTAGGGCAATACCGCATAATTCTAAGTGCCGCAGCCGCCGGAGCGGTGCTTAAGCCGTAAGGCGGGAATTATGCGGTGTTGCCTTGGAAATACAGCCGGCCAGCGCGCAGACAAAAACAGTTTTAAGCATGTGGGAGCGGTGCAGAGTTGATCTGCACCGCTTTTTTGTGGAATGCACAAAAGGAAACATATATGCCCGAAAAAAGTGTTCAAGAATGCAAGTTGTGCCACTGTGGAGACGGGTTATGCCAAAATCCCCCGAAAAAAGAAGGAGTTGTGCTACACTTAAAACATAACAGCAGAAAGGAAGGAGGTGAAAACTGTGAACAGACAAGCAGTGAACCCATATTTGCCATCGTGGGAATATATTCCGGATGGGGAACCGCATGTGTTCAATGGTAGAGTGTATGTCTATGGCTCACATGACCGCTTCAACGCACCGATCTTTTGTGTGAATGACTACGTTTGCTGGTCGGCGCCGGTGGAAGATCTTTCTGAATGGCGGTACGAGGGGGTTATCTACCGCAAAAAACAGGACCCCAAAAATCCATTGGGATACCATCTGCTTTTTGCACCGGATGTCTGCCAAGGCCCGGACGGCCGGTACTACCTCTACTATGCGTTTGACTTTTTAGGCATTATGAGCGTGGCGGTCTGCGATACACCTGCGGGAGAATATAAATTTTTGGGTCATATTCACTATGCGGACGGCACACTCTGGGGACGAAGAAGGGGAGATCAGCTTCCGTTTGATCCCGGCGTTTTGGCAGATGATGACGGGCGCGTGTGGCTGTATTCCGGCTTTTATAATGCAGTGCCTGCTATTCTGACAGGTGGACACAAGCTTAGATGTGACGGCGGTACAGTTCTGGAACTTGAAAAAGATATGGTGACGATAAAAACGGAGCCGCGCGTGATTTTCCCTAAAAAAGGGCCGGGAGCCTTTCAAGGACATGAGTTTTTTGAAGCAAGCTCGATACGCAAGGAAGGAAAAACCTATATCTTCGTATACTCCTCTCGTCATAACCATGAGCTATGCTACGCTACCAGCCAAAGCCCTGACAGAGATTTCTCTTACGGCGGCACTCTGGTTAGTCAGGGTGATATCTTCCTGGACAGCAACCTGTCCGAAAAGCACGCAGCTAACTATTTGGGCAATACACATGGCGGGCTGCTCAAGCTAGAGGACAAATGGTATGTTTTCTATCATAGGCAAACCAACCGTCATTCGTATTCCCGGCAGGCTTGTGCCGAGAAGCTTCGGCGTAACGAAAACGGAGCGTTTCTGCAGGCAGAAGTCACAAGCTGCGGCCTAAACGATGGACCCTTAAAGGGAAAAGGCCGTTATGAGGCGCGTATTGCCTGCAACCTCTGGGGGAAGAATGGTACCGGACGCTATGACGGACCTTTTCCGAAATGGCGGCTGCGCAATCACCCCTATTTCACGCAGGACGGGCCGGACAGAGAGGACAGCGGCAATCAGTACATTGCCAATATGCGCGATGGTGCAGTGGCAGGATTCAAGTACTTTGCCTTTAAAGATGCTGCTGAGATAAAGGTACATTGTACCGGCTCTGCAAACGGACGCCTTCAGGTGTCAACCGCACCGGATTTTTCCACACTGTGTGCCGATATTTTCATAAAAAACGGCAGTCAGGTGCGGGAGAAGGTGACCCTTACGATCCCTGACGGAACCTATCCACTGTATTTCCGTTTTACGGGTAGTGGGAAAATGAATTTCCACTGGTTTGAATTACAATAAATACGCATTGAACCGCATACCCATTTACTTTTGAAGGAGAAACGAAATGAAAAATAAGAAGAGGTTTGTGCCGTGGCTGATTGCTGCAGTTATCATTGCAGCATTTGCGGTAATAGGGAAAAAGCTGTACGATTTGATGTTTGGCGGCTCCCTGGCAGTTACGACCGAGGATTTGAAGAACGGCATTATTGCTTGTAGCCCGGCTATTATCTTTATTGTTGTTGTACTGATCGCGGCGCTCATCGTAGTGGTCGCAGCCGGAAAGCTGAAGCAGCCGAAGCGCGCGCTGGTGCGTGCACAGGCCCCGATTGCAATTTTGCTGGCTATCACGCTTTCCGTCAACTGGGTTATTCTCGGCGTGGAATACTCGGTGGTGAACAGTGTTTTTGCTGAGGATGTCAAGGTCTCGGACGAAACAATGGCATCCGGCCGTGCGATTGCAGACCAGATTGCATCCGAGGGCATCGTTCTGCTGAAGAATGATGACAAGGCGCTGCCGTTGAGCGCCGGTACAAAGCTCAACTTGTTTGGCTGGTCGAGCGTTCGCCCGTTGTATGGCGGCACCGGCTCCGGTGACAGTGATACAAGCAATGCGGTTTCTCTGATTGACGGCCTTAAGCATGCGGGCTTTGAAGTCAATGAGGAGCTTGTGAAATTCTATGAGAATTTCCGTACAGAGCGTCCTGTCGGTACGATCCGTCTGCGTGAGATCGGCAGCAAGCGTGGCGATTTCACCGTTCCGGAGCCTACCATTGCAGAGTACGAGAACGCTAACATTTTTGAGGATGCGGTCGCTTACTCGGATACAGCGGTGGTTGTTGTCAGCCGTACCGGCGGCGAGGGCTTTGATGTCCCGCAGAGCATCACCGGCCCGGATGAATACAATGCACAGTACGGCGGGCTCGCACAGTTCTATGATTTTACAACGCAGGCAGAAGACCTCGATGCCGGCAAGAGTTACCTGGAATTGAGTAACCGCGAGATTGCAATGGTAGATCGCGTTTGTAAAGAGTTCAAGAATGTTATCGTTGTGGTCAACTCCTCCAATGCTATGGAGCTTGGCTGGCTGGATCAGTATGACAGCATTAAGGCAGCCGTTCTGTGTGGTGCGCCCGGCGAGCTGGGCTTTGATTCCCTCGGAAAGATCCTGAGCGGTGAAGTGAATCCGTCCGGACATCTGGCGGATACCTATGTCTACGATCTGCTCGCAACACCCACGGTCAACAACTTCGGCGGCTTTGCGTATGATAACTATGCAGAGGTTACGGGGAGCCAGGACAACCGTGCCATGTTTGTCAACTACTGCGAGGGCATCTATGTTGGCTACAAATTCTATGAAACGGCTGCTGCAGAGGGCCTTATTGATTATGATAAGGTGGTTCAGTATCCGTTCGGCTATGGCTTGAGCTACACTACCTTTGATTCGTCAATTGCAGCTGTCGAGGATGATGGCGAGAAAATCACGCTGGATGTAGCAGTTAAAAATACCGGCGATACAGCAGGAAAATATGTTGCAGAAATTTTCTATGAGCCGCCGTATTATAACGGTGGCATCGAAAAGGCAGCAGCAAATCTTGTGCAGTACGCCAAGACGGAAATCCTGCAGCCCGGCGAAGCACAGACCCTGAAGATCACCTTCCGTTATGAGGATATGGCCTCCTATGATTCGAACGGCATCAAGAGTGCGAATGGTGCGTATGTACTCGAGGCAGGCGACTATAAGATCAATCTCTGCTCGGATTCTCATACGATCCTGGATACCTATGTTGCCAAGGTGGACAAGGACGTCATCTATGACGATGCACATGATGGCGCTCGCTCCACAGATCAGGTGGCTGCTACAAACCAGCTCACCTTTGCGCAGGGAGATGTGACCTATCTCAGCCGTGCCGATGGCTTTGCCAACTATGCAGAGGCTACCGCTGCGCCTGCAAACCATAGCCTGAGTGCACAGGCACTGGCAGACTATGCAAGTGCAGCAACCTTTGATGCGGCAAAATACGATGACCCCAATGCTGTGATGCCGACCACCGGGGCGAATAACGGGTTGAAACTTGCTGATCTGAGCGGCGTTGCTTACGATGACCCCAAGTGGGAGCAGCTTCTCGATGAACTCACGGTCAATGACTTGTTCAGCCTTACGGCAGACGGTGGTTACCATACCGTTGGTGTTGAATCCATCGGCCTGTCCGCAACGGAGGACTGTGACGGCCCGACAGGTGTGCACAGCAACTACAATCCTGCCGCAGGTCCGAGCTATCCTGGTACTGTGATGCTGGCATGCACCTGGAACCAGCCGCTGGCCAAGGCGCGCGGTGAACAGATTGCAAAGGAATGTGCTGAAATCAACTGTGCAGGCTGGTATGCACCTGCAATGAATATCCACCGCAGCGCATTCGGCGGGCGTAACTTTGAATACTATTCCGAGTGCGGCGTTCTCTCCGGGCTGACCGCAGCTGCAGAGGTGTCCGGCGCAACCGAAAATGGTCTGATTTGCTATGTGAAGCATTTTGCCTTCAACGATCAGGACAACTATCGTCAGAATAACATCTGCACATGGCTGAATGAACAGTCTGCCCGCGAAATTTACCTCAAGGCGTTTGAACAGCCGATCAAGGCAGGCGGCATGGGCGTTATGACCTCTATGAATGCGGTCGGTCCTGTCTGGGCCGGTGGCTGCAAGGCTCTTTTGACAAACATTCTGCGTGATGAATGGGGCTTCCATGGCGCTGTCATTACAGACGCAGTCGTCAGCGCATGGTATATGGACGGTAATCTGGCAATTCGTACCGGCGGCACGAAGATGCTGGCGTTTAACATTACGAATGAGTTCTACCGTGATTTGAACTCTGTCGGTACGGTAACGGCTATGCGCAATGCGGCGCACGGCACGCTGTATGCATTGGCAAACTCCTTCGCTGTGACGCGTGCGGTATCTGTGCCGAAGTGGGTAAAGACGACCTACGCAGTGGATGCAGTTGTTGCAATCATCCTTGTCGCTTGGGAAATCTGCGCGATCTGCAAATACCGCAAGGCAAAAAAAGAGGACGAGGATACTGAGCAATAAGATGTCTTATGAAAGATAAAAGGAATACAGCAAAAACAGCCAATCAGGATATAATGCAGTGGATCCGTGAGGGTGGCTTGTTCGTAATTGTATGCAACCTCATTACGGTGTTTAAGTACATATTGCTGCAGTTCCTGCCTGCTGCTTTTGCAAATATGCCCAAGGTGGATTTTGGCTGGCCGGGAATCGAAGTGACCATGCTGGGAGCAACCTTCAAATGGAACATTTTGGGCTATGACGCAGAACATGGTGGCTTGCCTTATTTTTGCGCTTATATGATAGCAATGATATTGGGTGAGGTAATCAATTTCCCAATACAAAGAAATGTCGTTTTCCGCAGCAAGGGGAATCTTACCCGGCAGATCGTTTGGTATGCGGTTGCATTTTGCGTAATAACCTGTATTGTAAATTCTATAAACTGCATTTGGGTCGCAACAGCTGCGCGATATGTGCCGGATTTTATTTACAATATTGGTACAACGGTATTGAACGGCGGTGTTTCCATGGTAATCTTCTTTTTCGTCAACAAGGTCATTTTCCCAACCAGCGATTAAGACGACGTCTCTTATCTTCTACAGGAATCACCTGAGCGCAGTGATGATGCGTTTGCCCGCTCAGAAAGCGTAAAACACGCCCGGACAGTTTGCACTTGTGCAGCTGTCCGGGCGTGTTGTTGTTTTTTGCAAGACCGCCAAAAGCAAGCGGCTGAAACTGTGCAATACTGCTTGTGTGAGGAAGGCACTCGGCGTGCTGCTGTGCCGGTCACAGGCGGATCATCCAGCTGCATCTTCTGAACATGACAAGCGAGACGGCCAAGCGGAAAATCTCCTCCTGTGTAAGCAGTGTATATAAAGCAAAAGTTGACTTTTGTGTTGATTTCGAATACGATATAGGCACAAAAGTATAGTGGTACCAGTGGTGAATATAAGTAGCTCGGCACAGGTGCAGGAGATTCTGACCCGCGCAGCTTGCGGAGCATTCGCCAATGGTGGGGAGGCGGCAGAATGAATTCTTTTTCGGTAGAGCAAAAAAGAGTAGATGTATTCGAAAGTGCCGCGCCAAACAAGCCGGTGATTTATCTGAATACCTATGGGCGCGAGGGAGCGCAGATCTTTCAGTATTTGACAGACATCGGCTGTCAGGATTTTTCACTGGTTGCAGTCAGTAAGCTGGAATGGAATCATGATATGGTGCCATGGGATATTCCGCCCATATTCAAAAATGGTGCATCATATACCAGCGGAGCCGATGAGTACCTGCGCCTTCTGATAAACCAAATTATACCGAAAGCAGAAAGTCTGTTGCAGGGGACCCCCGCCTGGCGGGGAATTGCGGGATATTCACTGGCCGGACTGTTTGCACTGTATTCTATTTATCAGACGGACGCCTTTTCGCGAGTTGCGAGTGTCTCCGGCTCGCTGTGGTTTCCGGGAATTAAAGAGTATGTCGTTTCCCATACACCCGTGAAAAAACCTGCCGATATCTTCTTTTCGCTGGGCGACCGGGAGTGCCGCACCCAGAATTCGCTTCTAAGATGTGTTCAGCAGAATACCGAATCCATCGAAAGATATTACCACGAGCAGGGAATAGATACGACCTTCCAATTAAATCCCGGCAATCACTTTAAAGATGTGGTACAGCGAACAGCGGCAGGACTTCAGTGGCTATTGAGCAGAGAATATGACCCATGAAAGATGCAGCATAATGGGATATAAAGTTTTGTGGGCGCGGCATACTACATGACATATGTATCGCAAGAGACATCGTAGAAAATTTGCGAAGTTTTGTGCACTGATTAGTTAGGGCAACACCGCACAATTCCCGCCTAGCGGCTTAAGCACCGCTCCGGCAGCTGCGGCACGGCATCTGCGTTGCCAAAATGCTCGATAATGTCGGGTTGCGGTACC
>OBLG01001189.1_pt1 | contig 21444 bp, 20 predicted proteins | sample 1517451 | NCBI WGS metagenome assembly OBLG01 (sample SAMN04571694, study PRJEB22368) | human gut metagenome | biome: human gut; material: stool | host: Homo sapiens | place: Luxembourg | collected 2012-06-29
GGCGTTCAACGACGAGCGCGTGGCGCGCGCCATTTTTGCATCCGAGATCCCGGTCGTCTCGGCGGTCGGGCATGAGCCGGACGTGACGATCTCCGATTTTGTTGCCGACGTCCGCGCTGCCACGCCGTCAAACGGCGCGGAGCTGGTCGCGCCGGATCGGGAGGATCTGCAAAAGCGCCTTGTCCAGATGCAGGCGCGGATGCAGGCGGCGATGGAGCGGCAGCTCAAGCTCTCACGGCAGAAGCTGGATGCGCTTTCCGAAAAGCGCGTGCTGCAAAGCCCGATGAACTACGTGCAGGACAAGCGGATGCTGCTGGAATACAGCCGTGAACGGCTGACGGCGGCCTCGCGGCACCTGCTTCAAGGAAAAAAGGAGCAGTTTGTCCGGCTGACGGCAGCGCTCGACGCGATGAGCCCCCTCAAGGTGCTTGCGCGCGGCTACAGCGTTGTACGCAGTGCGGACGGTTCGATTTTGCAGGAAAGCTCCGGCGTTGCACCCGGAGACACGATCACGGTCGATCTTCGCAGCGGGGGCCTCCGCGCGGAGGTGCGCGAGGTTTGGGAGGATAGACATGAGTGAACAATCGAGGAGCTTTGAGCAGTCGATCGACCGGCTTGATGCGATCGTCCGCAGTCTGGAGCAGGGGAATGTCCCGCTGGAGCAGGCGCTGAAGCTGTTTCAGGAGGGGACAGGCCTCGTCAAAAGCTGTGATGAAATGCTCACGAAGGCGGAGCTGGAAGTTGTCAAACTGATGAAGGGCGCCGATGGCGCACCGGTGGAAACGGGGTATGTAAGAGATGAATGACTACAAAATGAGAACGGAAACCTACCGCGAAGCCGTGGAAGCGTATCTGGAGGGCTGCTTTGCCGACCAGAAATGCCCCCAGCAGGAGCTGCTTCAGGCCATGCGCTACAGCCTCCTCGCAGGCGGAAAGCGCATCCGTCCGATCCTTGTACTGGAATTCTGCCGCATCTGCGGCGGCGAATGGAGAAACGCGCTCCCGTTTGCGGCCGCCATCGAAATGGTGCACACCTACAGCCTCATCCATGACGACCTGCCGTGCATGGACAATGATGACTATCGCCGCGGACGGCTCACGAACCACAAGGTCTTTGGCGAGGCAAACGCCGTTCTGGCAGGCGATGCGCTGCTGACGGCGGCGTTTGAGACGGCTGCCAACGCGCCCGCCGACGCATGGACCATCGTTCGCATCATCCGCATTCTTTCCGAGACCGCAGGCGCAAACGGCATGGTCGGCGGACAGGTGCTCGACCTGGCGGGTGAAAAGATCCGGCTGGAGGCCGACGCCATCCACACCATCCATGCGCTCAAAACCGGCGCGCTCATTTCTGCGGCGTGCCGCATGGGTGCGGCGGCTGCCGGAGCCGGCGAGAAGGAGATTCGGGCTGCCGATGCCTACGCCAAGGCGCTGGGGCTTGCATTCCAGCTTCGTGACGACATGCTCGACGTGCTCGGTGATGCGGAAAAGATGGGAAAGGCCACCGGCATGGACGGCAGCAAGAATACCTTCGTATCGCTCTACGGCGTGGGTGAGTGCTCCAAGATGATCGAGCGCTATACCGACGAGGCCATCGATGCACTGGCGGACTTCACGGATACGGAATTCCTCGCCGAGCTTGCGCAGCGGCTCGCGCTGCGCGAATTCTGATCATCTCAAAATCTCTTTTACAAGTTCAGCCACAGCAGCTTGCTCTGCTGTGGCTGTTCTTGCAGACCGGACAACGTTGTCTATCGGAAAAACACGGCATTTCTCGCTTTGTGTCGTGTTCCAGTGCCGCGTCCGGCGCTATGCTGAATGGGAAGGGAGGGCCGATATGGACCAACGTAAGATCGGCGCTTTTTTGAAGGCGCTCCGAAAGGAACAAGGGCTGACGCAGGAGCAGCTCGCAGAGCTGCTGCACGTCTCCGGCAGGACGGTATCCCGTTGGGAGACCGGAAGCAACATGCCGGACATCGGTATGCTCGTCGGGCTCGCGGAGCAGTTTGATGTGAGCATCCCTGAGATCATTCAGGGGGAAAGGAAAAGCGAGATGATGGATCAGGAAACAAGAGAAACAGCCGCCGCGATGGCGGAATACGGCCGCAACGAGCTCAAGCTCGGAAAACAGAAGGTGATCGGCATTTTGCTGCTCTGCTTCGGCATGTTTATCATTGTGTCGGCGCTGGCTGTCTTTCCGAGTGAAAGCAGCTGGGGAAGCATCTATTCGGTTTTGGGGATGATCCTCTCTGCCGTCGGGCTTTATCTTGCCGTGCGGCAGATGCTTGTCAGGCGCAGCGTTCGCCTGCTTGTCGTTCTCGGGTACGTCTGTCTGCTGTCAGGCGTTTTTGCACTGTCTGATTATGTCGCGGTCGCACGGTTTCATCAGGTACCGAGATTCTCTTACCGGGCCATCTACGATTCGCGGCAGCCCGATCAGGTGCTGTACAAAACCTTGTTTTTTGACGCGGTCCGGAAAAATCCCGGCACGCCGGAGGAAGACGTCTATCTCATCCGGAAATGAATTTTGCGGAACAGGCGGCGTGCGCATCACAGGCACGCCGCCTGTATATTTTCTGCCTTGCAAGCAGTGTGCAGCGCTCGAGACGTTCGTTTTGGGACGAATTCACAAAATATTTATGAATACACGCTTGTATATGCAGAGAAAACATGCTATGATACAAGGGACAATGGCGCAGTATCCTAGTCGGCTTTGCCAGTTTTGAGGAAGGGCCTAAAAATCCTTTAAAGGGCACATCTATGAATCCCGTGGTGTCTGCTTCTTACGCCCAGTTTGGGGTGGATGCTGGGGGAAGGCAACTTATGCCTGCGGACACAGGGCGGCCTTCAATGGCATGAAGACGTCGAACCCTATGTCTGTGGAGACCGGATCGCGTGCAGAAGCGTACTCCCTTCGCGGTAAGCGACTTCTGTACGGTACCGGATGAACCTGCAATGCGGTGCTACCCGGCTATAAGCCGTGAACGCTGTGTGCAGAGTAGCCTGCCTTGCGTGAGCAGCTCAGGGAAAAAGAGCCAAGCGTCCAAACTCATGGCCTTGAGCGTTGGACGTTTTCTTTGGAAAGACTGCTTGCAAAAGAGGATAGAAACTGGAAAAATCCGTTGTGGAAATCACCTAGGCTGTCCGTCTGGGGCAGAAATGGGATTGCGGTACGGACTAAGTGGCAATCGGGTATCGGTCATGGAGACAGACCGGCTTGGGCGCGAAAGGGAAACCGCCTCCTTCGGTGACGAGAGGTTCGCTCATGGGGAAAACAAACCCGACCTAAGCCGTAAGATTAACCATTTTTGCCGCCATTGTTGTTTTTTGAAAGTCTCAATCCCATCGCCTGCGGCTGATGACGGATCTTTTCCACCAAAGCTGCGTTGCTTCGAGCTTGAAATACACAAAGTATTCCTGCGCTCTCGCGCCTTGCCTTGGCGGAAAATCTCGCGCCATCGGCTCTTGCCGATGGGTTCTCGCCTTTCATTATGTGGGCGTGTTTGAGCCGGTGCCATCTTCGTTCGGAGCTACGCAAACGCTGGCGGAAAATCTCGCGCCATCGGCTCTTGCCGACGGGTTCTCGCCTTTCATTATTTTGAGTCGGCGCCATCTTCGTTCGGAGCTGCGCAAACACTGGCGGAAAATCTCACGCCATCGGCTCTTGCCGACGGGTTCTCGCCTTTCATTTTTAAGTCGGCGCCATCTTCGTTCGGAGCTGCACAGTGGGCGTGAACGCTGGGGCGGAGCACGGACGCTGCAATTTGGGATGCAAATCCCTTTACATGAAAATATGCCGTTTCGGGCGGGCAAGCCGCGCAAAACGGAACAATGAGATTTCGGGCGCTTGCGCCCTTTTATTTTGCAATGACTCTGGAGGGAGCCGTTTTGAGTCAGCCAAAGAAAAGATCCGGCAGGAAAATGCCAAGGCCGGACTACAAGTGGATCATTCTGATCTTCGTTCTCACCATGCTCATCTCGGGAACGATGTCCTTCGTTTCCTCTGAGCTGCTCGGCCGCGCCAATCTGGCGGTCTCGTTTCTGATCCTGATCGCAATCGTCCTGATCGGTATTATCTTCGACATCATCGGCGTAGCGGTCACGTCCGCCGAGGAAACGCCGTTCCATTCAATGGCGTCGCGCAAGGTGCCGGAGGCGGCGGAGGCGCTCAAGCTCATCCGCAACGCAAACCGTGTCTCCTCGTTCTGCAACGACGTCATCGGCGACATCTGCGGCGTTATCTCCGGTGCAGCTTCCGCGACCATCGCGGCAAAGGCCATCGCAGGCCGCTCGGCAAACCCGCTTGTGGAGCTGCTGCTGTCCGCGCTCGTTGCGGCGCTGACCGTCGGCGGCAAGGCATTCGGCAAAACATTTGCCATTCACATGAGCACACCCATCGTACAGACAACGGCAAAGGCGCTGACCTTTTTCAAGACGCTTCCCGCGAAGTTCCGCAAAAAGCGCTGAGCCAAATGAGGCTGCTATGATCTTAGAGAATATTCACAGCCGGGAGGATCTTCTCCGGCTGGACAAGAAGGGTGACGAGCAGCTCTGCCGCGAGCTGCGGCAGTTTCTGATCGACCATGTTTCTCAGACAGGCGGGCATCTCGCCTCCAATCTGGGGCTTGTGGAGACCACGCTCGCCATCCAGAAAACCTTTGACACCAGCCGCGACCGACTGGTCTTTGATGTGGGACACCAGTCCTACGTTCACAAAATCCTGACCGGACGCATGGACCGCTTCGACACGCTCCGCACTTACGGCGGCCTTTCCGGTTTCCCGAAGCCCTGCGAGAGCGTGCATGATGCGTTCATTGCCGGTCATGCTTCCAATTCCGTGTCTGTGGCGCTTGGTATGGCGCGCGCCAGAACACTCAAGCAGGAAGATTATCATGTCATCGCGCTGCTCGGCGACGGCGCGCTCACGGGCGGGCTTGCCTATGAGGGGCTCAACAACGCCGGCGCCAGCCGGGAGCCGCTGATCGTCATTCTCAACGACAACGGCATGTCCATCACGCCGAATGTCGGCGCGATCTCGCGCTATCTCGCCAAAATGCGCCTGCGGCCCGCATATCTGGAGTTCAAGCTCTGGTATCGCAACGTGACGGCGCACATTCCGGGCGGGCGCAAGCTCTATTCCTTCACGCACAAGCTCAAAAGCCGTCTGCGCCGCAGGCTCATCGGGCAGACGCTCTTTGAGGACATGGGCTTTACCTACCTTGGGCCGGTGAACGGCCACGATGTGGAGACGGTCAGCGAGCTGCTGCGTGCCGCGGCCGCACTGAAAGAGCCGGTCCTCCTGCATCTCAACACCGTCAAGGGCAAGGGCTTTGCCCCCGCTGAGAAAACACCGCAGAATTTCCACGGCGTCGGGCGCTTTGACCCGGTCAGCGGCCGTCCTGCGTCGGCAAAAGCGCCGACGTTCGCCACGGCCTTCGGCGCGGAGCTGACGAGGCTGGCGGAAACCGACACGCGCATCTGTGCGATCACGGCCGCGATGCGGCAGGGCGTCGGTCTCGATGCGTTTTCCGAGGCGCATCCGGCGCGCTATTTTGACGTCGGCATTGCCGAGGGGCACGCGGTCACCATGGCGGGCGGACTTGCCGCGCAGGGCATGATCCCGGTCGTCGCCGTTTATTCTACGTTTTTACAGCGCGCATATGACATGCTCCTGCATGACGTTGCGCTGATGAAGCTGCACGTTGTCCTCGCCGTCGATCACACCGGTCTTGTCGGCGCGGACGGCGAGACGCACCACGGCGCGTTTGACGTCGGTTTTCTGCGTCAGATCCCGGGCATGACGGTGTTTTGTCCGGCAAACTTTGCGGAGCTTCGGGCGATGCTCCGCAAGGCCGTATGGGAAACGAGCGGCCCGGTTGCCATCCGGTATCCGACCGGCTCCGAGGGACGCTATACAGCGTGTACGGATGCGCCGCTTCTCCGCGAGGGGACAGACTGTACGCTTGTCACATACGGTACGCTCGTCAATGCCGCACTCGGCGCGGCAGAGCTTTGCGAAAAGCGCGGTATCTCCGTGGAGATCGTCAAGCTTCCCCGCATTGCGCCGCTCGACATGCAGCCGGTTCTGGAGTCGGTGAAAAAGACGGGGCGCATTCTTGCGGCGGAGGAGACCGAGGATATGGGCTGCGTTGCCGCTGATATTTTTGCGGCGCTTGAGGAAGGCGGCATCCGCGCCGTCTGCGCGCGCGCAAATCTCGGCTGCGGCTTCCAGCCGCACGGAAGCATCCCGGAGCTGCTGCACCGCGCCGGTCTGGACGCGGAGGGGCTTTTTCAAAAGATCTTGGAGGTCGTAGAACGTGAAAAATAAAGAACGTCTGGACGTCCTTCTGGTTTCCAGAGGGCTTTGCGAGACCCGAAGCAAGGCGCAGGCCGTCATCATGAGCGGCGAGGTCTATGTTGAGGGACAGAAGGCCGACAAGGCCGGTGCGGAATTTCCCGTGGAGGCACAGATCGAGGTACGCGGGCACGCGTGCCCCTACGTCAGCCGCGGCGGTCTGAAGCTGGAAAAGGCACTGCGCGACTTCGGCGTGGATCCGACCGGCTTTGTATGCAGCGATTCCGGCGCATCGACCGGCGGCTTTACAGACTGCCTGCTGCAGCAGGGCGCAGCCAAGGTCTTTGCCATCGATGTTGGCTACGGCCAGCTTGCGTGGAAGATCCGCTCCGACCCGCGTGTGGTCGTCATGGAGCGCACAAACATCCGCTATGTGACGCCGGAGGAGCTCGGTGAGCCGCTCGATCTTTCGGTCATCGACGTGTCCTTCATTTCGCTCAGGATCGTGCTGCCCGCCATCCAGAAGCTCCTGAAGCCGACCGGTCAGGTGCTGTGCCTCATCAAGCCCCAGTTTGAAGCGGGCAAGGAGAAGGTCGGGAAGAAGGGCGTCGTCCGCGACCCGGCCGTTCATCAGGAGGTCTTGCAGGACTTTGTGGCGCTTGCGGACTCGCTGCATTTTACGATCCGCGATCTGACCTTCTCGCCGGTCAAGGGGCCGGAGGGAAACATTGAATTTCTGGCGCATCTTTCGATGCAGCCCGGAGAAGACCACCATCCGCCGCTGGATGCGCTTGTTGAACAGGCGCACGCGGCGCTGAAAGGATAACACATGAAGATCGTTATGACGCCGAATCCTTACCGGGACAAGCAGTTCCGGGTAGCGGAGCAGGCAAAAAATATTCTGGAGCAGGAGGGCGTGACCGTCCGGATGTGCCTCCCGTTCGAGGTCGATCGGAACTATGAACTGCCGCAGCATCTGCATTTTTCCGATCTTCGGAAGGAACTGCGCGATGCGCAGATGCTCATCTGCTTCGGCGGAGACGGGACGATCCTGCACGCATCCAAATTTGCCACCGCGCACCGCATCCCGGTCCTCGGCGTCAACATCGGGACGATGGGCTTCATCGCGGAGCTGGAATCGGGCGAGCTGGAGCTTTTGAGAAAGATCCCGAAGGGGGACTACACCCTTGAGCCGCGCAGTATGCTTGATGTCCGGGTCACGAACGCAGCGCAGACGCTCTATCGTGAGACGGCGCTCAACGACGTCGTCATCACCAAGGGTGCCATCGCCCGCGTCATCCAGATCGGTGTTTCGTGCGACGGCGTGGACGCGACGGCTTTCTCCGGCGACGGCATCATAGTCTGCACGGCGACCGGCTCGACGGCATATTCCATGTCCGCAGGCGGCCCCATCATGGAGCCGTCGGCAAAAAACATGTTGATCACGCCCATCTGCGCGCACGCGATGCTGGCAAAGAGCATCGTGGTCGGGCCGAAGCGTGTCATAACCATCCGCACCGGCAAGATCGGCAGGCACAACGCCTTCTTGTCGGCAGACGGCGGGCGTGCCTTCCGGCTGAGTCCGGGCGATGTCACCACCGTCACCTCCTCTGAGCAGATCACACAGCTTGTACGCCTTAAGGACACCAGTTTCTTTGACATCCTCAATCACAAATTCATTGACAGACAGAGGTATTGATATGAAGTCGAAACGACAGGAGAAGATCTTGCAGCTCATTCTCGATCACGACATCGAAACGCAGGAGCAGCTTCTCAGGGAGCTGCGCGAGGCGGGCTTCCAGACCACGCAGGCGACGATCTCCCGGGACATCAAGCAGCTTCGCATCATCAAGGAGCTCGGCTCGTCGGGCGCCTACCGCTACAGCGTTTCCTCCAAGCCGGTCGAGCATACATTCTCGGCCAAGCTGAACATCATTTTTAAGCAGTGCCTGACCAGCGTTGACCATGCGCAGAACATCCTTGTCATCAAAACGATGCCGGGGCTGGCGTCTGCGGCCTGCTCGGCGCTCGACAAAATGAACATTCCCGAAATCGTCGGCACGCTGGCTGGAGACGACACCGCCTTCATCGCCATGCGTGACGTGCCTTCGGCTTCGACGCTCTGCGCCGAGCTGCGCGAACAGATCACACACTGAGCGCCGCTTCGGCGCACTGTTCTTTTACGGAGGGATCAAATATGCTGAATGTGCTGCACATTGAGAATATTGCCGTGATCGAGCAGGCGGAGATCTGCTTTGACCGCGGCTTCAATGTGCTGACCGGCGAGACCGGCGCAGGCAAATCCATCGTGATCGATGCCATTTCCGCCATTCTCGGCGAGCGGACGTACCGCGATGTCATCCGGACCGGCGCGCCGCGCGCATTTGTCAGCGCCGTCTTTTCCGGTATTCCCGAGCTTGCGTGGTTCGGGGAAAATCAGGTCGAATACGATGCGGACGAGCTTCTCATCCAGCGTGAGATCTATCCCGATGGGAAAAACGTCTGCCGCGTGAACGGCAGGCCGGTCACGGTCTCCATTTTGAAGCGGCTCGGCGTCCAGCTCATCAGCATCCACGGCCAGCACGATTCGCAGCAGCTTTTCGACGAGGCGAGCCACCTTGCCTATCTCGATCTGTTCGCGCATGACGGCGCGCTTCTTGAGGAATACGGGGAAAAATATGCCCGCGTGCAGGAGCTGGCAAAGGAGATCCAGCGCCTTTCCATGAACGAGAGTGAAAAGCTCCGGCTGGTCGAGACGCTGCAATACCAGATCGATGAGATCGAGCGCGCGGCGCTCACACCCGGGGAGGATACGGAGCTGGAATCGCGCCGCCGCGTGCTGCAAAACGCCGAAAAGATCACAGACGCGCTGCAGGGCGCGTTCGCCGCGCTCTACGGCGACGAAAGCACGACCGGCGCGGCAGAGCTCTTGTCCGGCGCAGAGCAGGCTCTGGCGCGCGTGGAGCGCGTGGACGAGGACGCGGCCGCGCTGCATCAGCGTGTTGCCGATCTCATGTACGCGGCGCAGGATGCTGCGGAGGAGCTGCGAGACCGTCTGGACGGGCTCAGCTACTCGCAGGAGGAGCTTGAGCAGCTCGAATCGCGCCTTGACACCATCCACCGCCTCAAGCGCAAGTACGGCGGCTCCTGTGAGGAGATATTGGCCTTCCTGGAAAACGCGAAAAATCAGCTCGACGAGATCGAGTTTGCATCCGACCGCATCGAGCGCCTGGAAAAGCAGCGCGCCGCAGCCGAGCAGGAGGCGCTTTCCACCGCGAAAAAACTCCGTGCGGTGCGCGAGGAGACGGCAGCGATGCTCGAGTCACGGATGCAGGAAGAGCTTTCCCAGCTCGACATGCCGAAGGTGCGTTTCGTCTGCCAGTTTGATGAAATCGTGCTTTCACCGTCCGGCATCGACAGTGTGCGCTTTTTGATGTCTGCCAACGTCGGTGAGGCACTGAAGCCACTGAGCAAGGTCGCCTCCGGCGGCGAGCTGGCGCGCATCATGCTTGCCATGAAAAACGTACTTGCGGCGGAGGACTCGGTCGGGACGATGATCTTTGATGAGGTGGACGCAGGTGTCAGCGGTCGTGCTGCGCAGAAGGTCGCAAACAAGCTCTGGTCGGTCGCAAGGGGACGTCAGGTGCTCTGCGTGACGCACCTGCCGCAGATCGCGGCAATGGCGGACACGGAGTTCACCGTTGAAAAGCGCGTGGAGAACGAAAGAACCTATACGAGCGTCCTGCGTCTGGATGCGCAGGGCCGCCGTCAGGAGCTGGCGCGCCTCATCGGCGGCAGCATGATCACGGACACCACGCTGGCAGGAGCGGCAGAGCTGCTCCGTCTGGCGGACAAAACGAAAGAAGGATAAAAATCATGAAACTGAGGAAACTGCTCATTGCGCTGCTGGCAGCAGCGCTTCTCTGCACGGCGGTCGGAGCCGCCGGATACTCGGATCTGCCCGACACGCATTGGGCAAACAAGCAGGCCGCATATCTGCAAGGTGAGATCAAGGGTTACCCTGATGGAACGTTCCGCCCGAACAACACCGTCACGCGCGCGGAATTTCTGACGATGTTTGCCCGCGTCGCCTATCCGGAGGAATATCAGGCGCAGGAGGCCTCTGCATGGTGGCAGCCTGCCTATGTGGTCTGCACGGCGCACGAGCTGCTTGCGGACATCGCCGGCGATCACGCGGAGCCCATGCCGCGGCATGAGATCGCGTCGCTGCTCGGCCGTTTTTGCAGCGGCTGGGGCGGCATGAACGAAAGCACGTCGGCAGCGATGCCGCTCAACATCAACTGGAAAGAACAGCGCCTTGAATCGCCGGAACGTCAGCCGATCTTCTCGGATACGGCAAAGTACGAGCGCTCCAGCGACAACATCCGCTTCTGCGCCAATCAGGGGCTTCTCACCGGCTATCCGGACGGCAGCTTCCAGCCGGACAAGGGTGTGACACGGGCGGAGGCCGCTACGGTCATCGCGCGCCTCAAGGCGCAGCTTTCCCTGCGGGAAAAGGGCTGCGATTACGTCTGCACCGTGGGGCAGTACTGGCTGATGCAGTGCCAGACGGAGAAAACGCGTTCCCTTGCGCTCTATGAGCCGTACACGGGAAAGCTGCACAAGACGATCTTCAGCCGCGGCAAGACGGCGGCGGATGCCGAAGGCCCGCTTGCCACGACGCTTCTAAGCGGCTCCGACGGGATGTATGTCTGGGGCGAGGCCGGTCTTTATAAGCGCAGCGGCGATGCGTTGGAGCAGATCACGGCGGATCCCGTTTTTGACCTCTGCTGGTCCGGCGATACGCACCTTTATTATCTGAGCTGGGATGCGGGGAAGGAAACGCCGTCCTATTTCGGCGGAGGCGTTTATTACCCGTGCGCCTCGCAGGTCAAGCTGCTTACGCTTTCCGGCAGCGGTGCAAAGACGGCCTTGCTCGCAAGCCGCGACGCGCAGGATCCTATGATGAACCTGACGAATATTTACGTGGAGAACGAAAAGATCTATGCCGCGGGCTCGTACTTTATGGGTATGGCGGACTACCACGCCGCGCTCTTTGAAGTGAAAGATGGAAAACTCTCGCTTCTATTCGGCGCATACTGATTGACAAATGCAGAGAAATCCGCTATACTCACAGCAAGCGTTATATCGTTACAGTGTTGAAGGGAAGAAGTAGCCCGCATCCCCGCTGCAAAGAGAGCCTTCGTTCGGTGCGAGAAGGCCGGCGGCGCGTGTGAATACATCCCGGAGCCGCCCTCCGAAAAGCATTTTGCGCAGTAGGAGTGTGTCGGGTGCGCCCGTTATCGCGCAGGAGCGTGCTTGCGCTCCGTGAGGCCGTTTTCGTAAGAAACCGGCAAAACCAGAGGTGGTACCGCGTAACAACGCCCTCTGTCCGTGATTTCGGACAGAGGGCTTTTTGCTGCAAAGGAGAGATTTGCCATGAAGACATGTCTTGGCTGCGGCGGAAGGATGCAGAGCATCGGAAGCTTTCCGCTTCAAAAGGGGAGAGCCGGTGCGTTTCTGGGTGTCTGGAACAATGTGCTCGAGGGCGCGCTGGACGTCAGCGCATTTTGCTGTGAAAACTGCCGGAGACTCGAGTTTTATTTGACAGACGAGGAAAACAGCCCCTCTGAGCAGGACCGCATCGCGCAGGCAGAGTGCCCGTTCTGCTATACGATGCACGACCTCGACGACGCGGTCTGCCCGCACTGCGGCAGGCGGCTGATGGACTGACAAAGGAAAAATTATCATAACAAGGAGAACAACAACATGGGTATTTACGAAGAACTGCAGGCGCGCGGCCTCATTGCACAGGTCACGAACGAGCCGGAGATCCGCGAGATGGTCAATAACGGCAAGGCAAAGTTCTATATTGGCTTTGACTGCACGGCAGACTCTCTGACGGCGGGCCATTTCATGGCCCTGACGCTCATGAAGCGCCTTCAGATGGCGGGCAACCAGCCGGTCGCGCTGATCGGCGGCGGCACCACCATGATCGGCGACCCCTCCGGCCGCACCGACATGCGCAAAATGCTGACAAAGCAGGACATCGACCACAACGCCGAGTGCTTCAAGCGCCAGATGGAGCGCTTCATCGACTTCGGCGAGGGCAAGGCCATCATGGTCAACAATGCCGACTGGCTGCTGAACCTCAACTACATTGAGCTTCTGCGCGATGTGGGCGCATGCTTCTCGGTCAACAACATGCTCCGCGCCAAGTGCTACGAGCAGCGCATGGAAAAGGGCCTGAGCTTCCTGGAGTTCAACTACATGATCATGCAGTCCTACGACTTCTACTACCTGTTCCAGAACTACGGCTGCAATATGCAGTTCGGCGGCGACGATCAGTGGTCGAACATGCTCGGCGGTACGGAGCTGATTCGCCGCAAGCTCGGCAAGGACGCGCACGCGATGACCATCACGCTCCTGACCGACTCGCAGGGCAACAAGATGGGCAAGACCGCCGGCAACGCCGTCTGGCTCGACCCGAACAAGACCAGCCCCTTCGATTTCTATCAGTACTGGCGCAACGTCGGCGACCAGGACGTCATGAAGTGCATCCGTATGCTGACGTTCCTGCCGCTGGAGCAGATCGACGAGATGGACAAGTGGGAGGGCAGCGAGCTCAACCGCGCAAAGGAAGTGCTCGCCTTCGAGCTGACGAAGCTCGTCCACGGTGAGGAGGAAGCCCGGAAGGCGGAAGCTGCCGCCAAGGCACTTTTCGCACAGGGCGGAAGCGATGAGAACATGCCGACGACCGAGCTGACCGAAGCACAGCTCGCCGATGGCAAGATCGCCATTCTCGATCTGATGCTGGCCTGCGGCCTTGTCCCGTCGAAGGGCGAAGGACGCCGCCTCGTCCAGCAGGGCGGCGTGATGGTCGATGATGAGAAGATCGACTCCATCGACGCCTGCTTCACGGCCGAGCAGCTCAAGGCCGGTCTCAAGATCCGCAAGGGCAAGAAGGTCTTCCATAAGGCCATTCTGAAATAATCGCAGCGAACAAGAAAAGCGCCCCTTTCGGGGCGCTTCAGACTGTCAAAAAACCTCGTAGAGTTTCGCCGCGCACGGCGAAATAAAAAGTGAATCGGTTTTGTCTGGCGGCGTGTACGTCAGACAAAACACAAAACACCCGGCAAGTGTGGAATCTGTGCGCAAACCGCGCATAGATTATGCGCGCCGCCGGGTGCAGCCTTTTCAAACGCGAACCCAGCCCCGCGGTTCGCGTTTGATACTAAAACCTGTTTGAAATCTTTAAAAGATTTCTGAGGATAAATTGTGCCAGAAAAGGCAGATGACGCAGCTGGGCGGTTGCCCAGCAAGGAAGATAACGCATTCTGGCGCAATTTAGACCAGAAAGCATAGAAGATTTTAATCAGGTTTTAGTATGAGAGCTTGTCAAAAAGTATTTTTTGACAAGCTCAAAACGGGTGGATGCCAAATGGCATCCACCCGCTTGATTTTTTATGGGCTTGTCGATCAAAGATCATTGATGATGCTGCCGAACGCCGCAACGCCGGCGATGGCGAGGATCAGGTACAGGGCAAAGATGCCGAGCGTGATGAAGAAGGTGATCTTGCCCGCGCGGTCCCAGCTGCCCATGGCGGCGTTGAATTCCTCGACCGTGGAATACAGGCCGGAGTTCTGCGCCCATTCGTGTCCCTTCGCGCCGCAGATAAAGACCCAGACAACGTTCAGAAGCGGAACGAGCGTCAGAAGCGTCAGATAGGCCTTGTTGCCGAAGCCGAACGGAATGTTGAACATAAAGGCGCCCCACGACCAGCCGCGAACGGGCTGCGGGCGATTTGCGCTGTACGGCTGACCGTACTGCTGACCGTACTGCTGATTTCCGTACTGCTGACCGCCCCACTGCTGGTCATTCATGTTGTTTTCCATAGCTTTTCTCCCTTTTCTCTTGATTTACAGCGTTGCTGTATTCGCATTATATCAGTCCGGTGAAGTCTTGTAAATACAAAACGCTCAGGATTTCCAAATTATCAGGAATTTTCCGCAGCTGTGCGCGGCGGCTTTCAGAGATTCCATTTGATGGGCGTCTCACCGTGGGCGGTGAGAAAGGCGTTGATCTGCGAGAAGGGGCGGCTGCCGAAAAAGCCGCGGTAGGCGCTGAGGGGACTGGGGTGCGGCGCTTCGAGCACGAGACGCGGATGGGGCGAGGCCTTGCACGCGGCGGCTTTTTTCTGCGCCTGCGCGCCCCAGAGCACGAACGCCACCGGCTGCGGAAGCTGCGCCAGCGCGGCGACCGCCGCGTCGGTGAAGCGCTGCCAGCCGAAGCCGCTGTGGCTGTTGGCCCTGCCCTGCTCCACGGTCAGGACGGTGTTCAGAAGAAACACGCCCTGCTCCGCCCAGCCGGTCAGGCAGCCCGTGGAGAGCGTCGCGCCCACGTCCGAGGCAAGCTCCTTTCCGATGTTCACGAGCGACGGCGGCATCCTCACGCCGTCGCGCACCGAAAACGCAAGCCCGTGCGCCTGCCCCGGCTCGTGATACGGGTCCTGCCCCAGAATGACGGCGCGCACGCGCTCCGGCGGCGTCAGCCGGAAGGCGGCAAAGACGTCCTCCTGCGGCGGAAAGACCGCTCCGGCGGCATACGCCGCGGCGACCTTCTGCATGAGCACGGCAAAATACGGCGCGGAAAGCTCGGCGCGCAAAAGCGCCGCCCAGCCCGCGGGAAGCTGCATGTTTTCCATGGTTTCTCCTCCGAAATGCTGTCTGTATATTATATATGTATATATCATGTATATATAGTATACCTGCCTGCGGGCGGGATATCAAGCGCTGCGCGCGCATAGGCTGACGGGAGGTGATGTTTTTGAAGATCCATGTGGTAAACTCCGGCGAGACGCTCCACGCGATCGGGCGGCTTTACGGCATCGCGCCTGGGCTGATCGCGCGTTACAACGGCCTGCGCGAGCCGTACCGGCTGGCGGTCGGGCAGAGCCTGCTCATTTTGCGGCCGCTTCTGACCTACACCGTCCGGCCGGGCGACAGCCTGTACGCCATCGGGCAGCGCTTCGGCGTGTCCGTGCGCGAGCTCTGGCAGAACAACCCGAATCTGAGCGGCGGCACGCACATCTACCCCGGTCAGGTGCTCGTCATCCGGCTGGAGGCAGCGCGCACGCGCCCGCTTGCCGTGAGCGGCTACGCCTACCCCTTCGTGCGCGTGCCGACGCTGCGCGGCATTTTGCCCGACGCCTCGTATCTCGCGCCGTTTACATACGGCCTCACAGCCGAGGGCGGCCTTGTGCCGCTCGACGATGGGGCGCTTCTGGCGCTGGCGCGGGAATACGGCGCCGAGCCGCTGCTGCACCTGTCCACGCTGACGGAGGACGGCGGCTTTTCCGCCCGGCGCGCCGCGCAGGTGCTCCTCGACCCGGAGAAGGCGGAGGCGCTGATCGAGCAGACAGCGGCGGTGATGACGGAAAAGGGCTATCGCGGCGTGGACGTCGATTTTGAGTATCTCGGCGCGGAGCTCGCCGGGGCGTATGCAGACTTTGTCGGCGCGCTGCGTCAGGCGGTCCGCCGCCGCGGCGGGTTCGTGATCGCGGCGCTCGCGCCAAAGACCTCCGCGGCGCAGCGCGGCGCGCTCTATGAGGGGCACGACTACCGAAAGCTCGCGGCCGCCGCCGATTTTGTGCTTGTGATGGCATATGAATGGGTGCAGTTAGCACACACGCCGAAAAGCCTTGAAAATCAAGGAGAAAATGAGAAGCAGTATTTGCAAAGCGTTCTCATAGACAAGTCCAGAAAACCTGAATACCAAGAAAAAGCGCGATTTGACAAGAAATCAAATCGTGCTTTTTCTATCACATAGATCATTAACCCTAAAATAGAGAGGAGCGGCGAATATGGCGGCGGTTGTCGTATCAGATTATTTCTACGGCGAAGAATCCGAACAGTTCAGTTATTTCCGGATTCCCAGATTGTTGGTGCGCAGCAAGAAATTCAAGACGCTCTCCACCGACGCAAAGCTGCTGTATGGTCTGCTGCTTGACCGCATGGGTCTGTCCGAGGAACACGGCTGGTACGATGAGGACGGGCGCGTGTTCATATATTACACAGTCGAAGAAATTGCCGACGATCTCTGCTGCGGGCGCGACAAGGCGATGAAGCTGCTGGCTGAGCTGGACAAGACCAAGGGTGCCGGTCTGATTGAGCGCGTTCGCCAAGGTCAGGGCAAGCCGACGAAAATATACGTCAAGCGGTTTACGACCCGCGAAGTTCCGCCCAAGAAAGAAGAAATTCCTGCGCCCATTTCAGAAGTCGAAATTCTCGACCTCCAGAAGTCGGAAATCCCGACTTCTAAAGGTCGGAAACCTCGACTTCAAGAAGTCGGATTTTCCGACCCAAGTTATCTTGATAATAATTATCCTGATTCTAGCTATCCTGATCCATCTATCTCTCCCGCGAAGCCGCCGGGGAATGGAGGGCGGTTGATCGAGCGATGGAGATTGAAAGAGCGTGTCAGAAGTCAAATCGAATATGACGTGCTCTGTACGCAGTACGCCGCCGAGGACGCGGACGCACTGGTGGAGCTGATCTCGGAAGTTCTGAGCAGCACCGCCGATGCTGTCCGGCTGGGAAAAGAGCAAATCCCCATCGAGATCATCAAGGAACGGTTCCGGCAGCTCACACAGATGCACGTTGCCTACATTCTGGACAGCCTGCGGACAACCACGACACAAATCAATAACATCAAAGCCTATCTTCTGACCGCGCTCTACAACGCGCCGACGACGATGGGCTTTTTCTATTCCGCACAGGTGCGGCATGATCTCGGCAGAAAATGAATCTCATGGTGAGATTTGTTTTTTGACATAAATTTCAATCACGGAGGTACATACATGGCAGAAGAAAAAGCACGCGACCCGACGAAGCCGGAAATCAAGCCGGTCAATATCCCGCTATCCAAAATCCACGACCTGCCCGGCAGCGTATTTGCGCCGCCGAGTCCGAAAAGTTTGGAGGCGCTGACAAGCAGCATTGTGCTCAAAGGCGTACAAGAGCCGGTTATCCTGCGCCAGCGCGAGGATGGCGAGTTTCAGATCGTTTCCGGCAACCGCCGCCGCAAGGCCAGCGAGCTTGCAAAGAAAACGGAGATTCCCGCGTTTGTCTATGACATGACCGAGAAAGAAGCAAAAGACTTCCGTTTCCGCAATAAAGGCGATGGCATACCGCCCGGAAAGCTGTTGCCTGAAAACGAGATCGGCAAAAAACACGAAGCGCCTGCAAAAGCGCCGGACAAGACTACGGAGAAAGCAACGGTTACGCCGCAGAAGCCTCCGGAAAAGGTTACTGATGTAAAGCCTGCGCCTACATCGGAGCTGAAAAAACCGGAGGAAAAACCGAAAGCGGTTGTGCCTACGGGAAAGGTTGAAGCGGATAGCAAAACGCCGGTCACACCACCGAAACCACCTGAAAAACCGACTGAGGAAAAGACCACGCCCGCGCCAGAACCGAAGAAACCGGAGGAAAAGCCGAAAGCGGCCCCATCTGTGGAAAAGGCAGATGCAGGCGGAAAGAAACAGGACGTGCCGCCAAAGCCGCCTGAAAAGCCCGCCAAGGACAAGCCCACTTCCGCGCCAGCGTCGAAGAAACCGGATGAAAAGTCCAAAACGGCTGCGCCCGAAGAAAAGACTGATGCAGGCAGTAAAGCGCCAGCTGCTGTTCCGGAGCCGCCTGAGAAATCCGGCGAGGTAAAACCCGCGTCCGCGCCGGAGCAGAAAAAACCGGAGGAAAAGCCGAAAGAAGCAGCCCCTGCGGAAAAGGCTGACACGGACGGCAAGCCTCCGGTCATGCAGCCGAAGGCACCCGAAAAGGCCGTCGAGGTCAAGCCCACATCAGCATATATGCCCGGCCCTGCTGCTCTCGGTCCAACTGGAACGAAAATCACGAGGATTTTCGAGGATCGGCTGCTGCCCCCGGATGAACAGGCCATGAAAGATCTTCCGGTTCCCAAGGACGGCGAATCTTACTTCATTACGCTTCATCCTGCGTATCTGGAAAAATCCGAGTTTAACACCGTTTCCGTGGACACAAGCAGCGACGATTACAAGGAACTGAAAAAGTCTATCGAGCTGAACGGCGTGAAAGACCCGGTGCTTACCAGAATCAATCCCAAGGGCGGTCTGGAAGTGCTCTCCGGCCAGCGGCGGCACATGATCGCGCGGGAGCTGAATTATCCGGTTCCTGCCATCATCCAGAAAATCGACGACAACGACGCGATGATCCTTGTTGCGGACGCTAACTTGCATCGTCCGCATATTTCCACCTACGACCTATCGCGGACGCTGCGGAACAAAATGACCGCGATGAAGCGCAAGGCGGGGCGGAAAAAACGCGGTGCGCCGGGGGCGGATGAGCTGCAAAGTGACGCAGTGCTGGCAAAGGAAATGGGAATCAGCATCAGCAAGCTGAACAGAATCGTCCGGCTGTCCGAAGCAACGAAGGATGTTTGCGACGCGGTTGACGATCACAGCATTGAGTTATCCATTGCCGCCGAGATCTCGTTTCTGAAACCTCATAATCAGGATGAAGTGATTCACCTGTCCTGCATCGGTTATAAGCCGAACGTCAAGCGTGTGCAGCGGCTTCGCACTGCGGAGAAAAACGGCAAGCTGGATGATATGACCATGCGGAACATTCTGGAGGACAAAGACCTCCAGCCGGTCAAGCAGCCAGAACCGCCGAAGCCAGCTCCGGCACAGCCAGATCCGCCGTTCCCGGTCGCGTCCATGGTAACGCCCAGCGCGCCGCCAGTACCGACACCGCCGGACATGAAGCCGGTCATGCCGGAGCCGCCGAAACAGGAAAACATTCCCCAGCCGCCCGCAGCACAGCCAGCGGAAAAGCCGGAGGAGGCACCGGAAACGGGCGGCAACGTCATTCCGCTCCACACGGAGAACAAGCAGCTGAGCGAACCCAAAGCGGTAGACGAAGAACCGATTGAGTTCAATTCGCAGCGCGACAATATGTACGCAACCAAGGTTACGTTGGGCGGCGACCGGCTGCGAAAATACTTCCCGGATGTTTCCATGAAGCCTATTGAGATTGTGGAAAGCATCTATTCTGCGCTGGAGGAACGCCGTCAGCGTGAAATTCACGCACAGCAGAAAAAAGATATTCTGCATCCGGGCAAGACCGCCCCTACACGTTAATATGCACCACCGAAAGCTATTACACCGTCTGGTGGTGCCGCCCTGACAATTATGATCTAGGAGGATTCTCTATGAATTACCACCCCAAGCACAAGTCCAATTCGCGCACCGCCGTCTGGATCGGCGCTGGCGTCCTTGCCGCCGTCGCCATCGGCACACTCATTTTCATCATCGTTACGCTCCACTCTCCCACGACAAAGGAAGAAGCCCGCGCCAAAGCCGGAATCGTTTATGATTCGTCTGCAACTGAGGGCGGCTGGGATAACCTTTCGCCGGAGGAAATCGAAGCGCGGCTGAATGAAAAAGTGGCCGAGGGCATGATTAACATTTCAGCCAACACCGCACCCATCTTTGAAGATGGGGCATCGGAAGGGAACTTGATGCTCGTAAACGAGAGCATCAATAATTATCCGCAAAAGGTTCAAATTGTCCGCAATGATACGGGCGAACAGATTTATGAATCCGGTGCGATTGCCGTCGACAGCAAAATCGAGCGTGCGAAGCTGGACGTTGTTCTCCCTGCTGGGACATACGAATGTACCGCATATTTTCATAACCTTGACCCGGAATCCGGTGAAATCATCGGCACGGCCGGGGCAATTATCACAATCACAATTCAACACTAATTTTAATCAAAGGAGTCATTACAATGAAGAACACTAAGAAAATCGTATCCCTCATCCTCGCGGTCTGCATGATCGCTTCTCTCGCCATTTCCGCATCCGCTGCCAACACCGTTGACGCATCGGGCGGCACGGGCACTTCCTCCGTCACCCTGTCCAGCACTGCGGACGGTTCGATCGGCGGCGATCCTGCGGCCACCAAAATGAGCGTTACCGTGCCGACCGTGCTGCCCATCGCGGTCGGCACTGACGGCACTGTTTCCACCGCGACCGATGCAAAGATCGTCAACAATTCTTTCGGCGCTGTCAAGGTCAACAGCGTTTCCATCGAGGCCGCGCAGGGCTGGTCGCTGGCCGCGTTTGGTGACAAGGCATCTCTGGCGCACGAAAAGGTCAACAGCAACAAGTTTGGCTTCTCTATCTCTCTCGGCAATGGCGCTGCGCAGATCACCGACGGCAAGAATGCTTCCAAGCAGACGCTCCTGAACGACGCCGTTGAGGGCTGCTTCATGTCTGGTGTGGGCGATACCTCCGCGAACAGCATCGGCATTGCGTATGACGCCATCGTTACACCGGTCAGCGAAGCGGTCACCAACACGGCGATTGCATCCGTTCTGTTCATCATCGCATGGGATGCCATCGAGCTTCAGTAAGCAATTCACTTTCACGGGGAAGGCCACGCCTTCCCCGTGCGTTATTAAGGAGGACTTCAAAATGAAACGAAAAAGAATCCTCGCAATGATCCTCGCCGTCGCATCGTGCCTGTCGCTGGCCGTCAGCGCGTCGGCGGCAAACCCGGTCAACCGCAAAGCCACGGATTTCCGCGATTTCGATAAATCCGCATGGTACGCCGAAGCGGTCAGCGCTGCCGTGGATAACGGTCTACTTTACGGCAAATCCAGCACCATTATCGACCCCAACGGCGACATGACCCGCGCGGAGATGGCCGCAATCATCAACAGGTCTTTCGGCTGCTACAAGGCGGCGGATATTTCGCAGTATAAGGACGTTGCAAAATCCAAGTGGTATTACAACGACGTTGCGCTCGCCGTCCAGATGGGTACTTACAACGGCCGGTCTGCTTCGTCCATGGCTCCGGATGCGCCAATCTCGCGTCAGGAAGCCATGACGGTTGTTGCCCGTGCGCTGGAACTGGACTACGATTCGTATTCCAAAACGGATCTGTCCGCGTTCTCCGACCGAAGCGAGATTTCCAACTGGGCGATGCCTTATGTGCGCGCGATGGTCGGTGCAGACTATATTCATGGTCGCGGCAAAGTCCTTGCCCCGTTGGACAATATCACGCGCGCGGAATTTGCGCAGATTTTCCATAACATCATTGGCACTTACATTG
>OBLG01001215.1_pt1 | contig 21032 bp, 18 predicted proteins | sample 1517451 | NCBI WGS metagenome assembly OBLG01 (sample SAMN04571694, study PRJEB22368) | human gut metagenome | biome: human gut; material: stool | host: Homo sapiens | place: Luxembourg | collected 2012-06-29
TTTGAACCCTTTGAACCCTTTGAACCCTTTGAACCCTTTGAACCCTTTGAACCCTTTGAACCCTCATATAATATGTTTGGAAGGGGAAGATTAGAGGATTTATCCCTGCTGGATCTTTCCCCTTTACAACATGAGCATGCCTTTGGAATAATGGTTATAGGAGCCATAGAGGATATTCCGCTGAACCCTGTTTGACGATGCGTGCGTCTATTCTTTCAAAGCTTGTCTCCTTTGGCTGGTGGTAAACTACTAACACATAGGCTGTTTGCTGCGTCATCCGGTTCCTTATAGCAGGAAGGAAGAGTGTATTCCCGGTACGCGGACTATTCTAATAATGAGGCTGTATTGCGCCAGTCCCAAAGGCATCTGCTCTGTTGGCTCCTTACTCTGTGTGGAAGGGGAGGTGAGATTTATGAATAACACACTGTTCGTTGGCATTGACATCAGTAAACGTTCCAATGTGGCTACTTTCATGAATTGCGAGGGAAAAGTTGTTGGAAGGCTGACCTTTTCCAACAATGGATCGGGTGCAGATCGGCTGGTGGCGAAAATCCTTTCATACTATGAGAAGGAAGATTTTGAAGCAATTAGGATTGGCATGGAAAACACCTCCGTTTATAGCAAGAACCTGGTATGGTTTTTGTACGAGCACGAAGCATTGAATGAGCATAAGCTTTCAATTATTCCGCTGAATGCCATAATGGTGGCGAATTACAAGAAATCATTTTTGGATATGGACAAAGACGATATCACCGATTCTTTCGCCATAGCCGACTTTATAAGGATCCGCCCAGGTCTTCTGCCATTCAAGTTGGATGACAGACAGGAAGCACTTAAGATTTTGACCCGGAGCAGATATAACTACGTGCAGGCATTGAGTCGGATGAAGAGCCAGTTTTTAACCCGACTATTCCTAAGCTTTTCAGAAATGGAAGCGGGGAAACCGTTCTACAGCATTTTTAGTAAAACATCCCTGTCGCTCTTAGAAGAAGAGTTTACGCTGGATGAGCTGGCGGAAAAGCCGATTCCGGAACTGGTGGAATTTCTCCAAGAAAAGGGAGGAGGGAAATTCCAGAATCCTGAAGAGATAGCCAAAGTGCTTAAAAAGGCAGCCAGCAGCTCGTACAGAGTGCCCGCCATGGTAAGAGAATCACTGAACAGAACGATGGCCAGTGATATGGAAATCATGAGGATACTGGAAAACGAAATTCATAATTGCGACAAAAACATTGAGAAACTGATGAAAAGTGTTCCCGCAATCTTAGTCTCAATACCAGGAATCGGCCCAGTCCTTGCAGCTGGAATCATGTCAGAAATAGGCGATATAAGCAGATTTCAGAAACAGGAAAGCCTGGGGAAGATGGCTGGTTTCAAATGGAAGCGGAACCAGTCTGGAAAGAAAGAGTCTGAGGATAAAGCTGCAGTACTTTCTGGAAATAAGAAGCTGAGATATTATCTAGTCGAAGCCGCAAATCGGGTTAGAATACACGATCCGGTTTTTGAAGCTTATTACCGGAAGAAATATGAAGAAAGCAAAACACACGCGCATAAACGAGCCCTCATTTTAACAGCCCGGAAGTTAGTACGAGTTATTTTCTACCTGCTGAAAGAAAATAAACTGTACAAACCCGATGTTGGAATAAGCTGAGGACGCCTTCGAAAAAAATCGATTTTCGAAGGGCGTGGTTAGAGTACGCCATTTTCAAGTAATTTAATTAAATCCCAACGCAAATGCGATGATTTTAATTAAAACTTAACTTGCAGTCTTACCATAGAGCTTTGAACCCTCTGAACCCTCGGACCAAAGGCTCGTCTGATGTCTCAACTCTCAAATCCATCTTTTTTCCCACGGTAAGCGGACAGTGGAGAGCGGACAGCCGAGACCTCTCTCCCCGTCATTTCGAACGAAGCGAAGCCCCAAAATCTCCCCGCACTAAATACCTGTCATAGGTGGAGTATACGTTCCAAGGTGCACTGCCAGTCTGACGTCTGACTGTCTAATGTCTGACGTCTCAACCATCAACCATCCCCCTTTGGTACTGCGTACCACCTTTCCGCCCGCAGTTCGGTGGGGCGGCAAAAGGAAAGCGCCTTAATGGGCAGGATAGGCGCCTTACTTCGCCCCACTTGGAGGTCCTATGCAGGACCTCCACAGTGGCACAACAAACCTCAAATTCCCGCCGAATTGTCTCCGCATCCTTCACAAATTTATGATTCTTTTACCTTACACCATATCATCATGTGCTATTATAATAGTAATAAATTACTAAAATAGACTTATCCGAGTCATTTTTATAGAAAAAGGTGAAGTTATGAAGATTCTTGTGACCGGCGGTGCCGGCTTTATTGGTTCCCATCTGGTGCGTCAGCTCATGGAAGCAGGGGATGAGGTCATTTCCCTGGACAATCTTTCCACCGGCCTTCGGGAAAACCTGCCGGAAGGAGCCCGGCTGGAAGTGATGGACACCCATGACGATAAAGTGGAAGACCTCTTCCGCGAAGAACATTTTGATGCGGTAGTCCACCTGGCTGCCCAGACCCTGGTGAGCGACTCCATGGTGGATCCTGAAAACGATATGTACCAGAATATTGCAGGTACCGTTCATATCATGGAATGCTGCCGGAAATACGGCGTAAAGCGGGTGATTTTCTCTTCCTCTGCTGCCACCTATGGCGACGTGGACGAAAAAGCCCTGCCTGTGCAGGAAACGCTCCCGCAGATTCCCCTTTCCTTCTATGGCCTGACCAAAATGACTGTAGAAAAATACCTGGCTCTCTACCGCCTGGCCTTCGGCATTCACTACGTGGTACTCCGTTTCTCCAACGTATACGGCGAACGCCAGGGCGATGGGGGAGAAGGCGGTGTCATCAGCATCTTCGCCAAACGCCTCGCTAAAGGACAGGACATTACCATCTTCGGAAACGGCAAACAGACCAGAGATTTCGTCTACGCCGGCGACATTGCCCGGGGCATCCGACTGGCGCTGACCACCAAAAACGCCGATACCTGCTACAACCTCAGCACCCAGACAGAAATCAGCCTGAACGAACTGGTTACCATCCTTTCCCGCATTACCGGAAAAGAAATCACTCCATCCTACGGCCCTGCCAGAGAAGGGGACATCTACCGATCCTCCCTTTCCAACGAGAAGGCAGTGAAAAACCTTCACTGGATCCCGGAAGTATCCCTGGAAGAAGGACTGAAACGGACCTACCAGTACTTCCAGAAACAATGAAATACGAAAAGCGCCCTCTTGAGAAAGAAGGGCGCTTTTTTATTGATAGAAGGCGCCCGTTGGAAAACAGGACAGCCTCGCTCCGTTCGGTAAAATCCATACTATCTACTGCCTGTCGCCCCCTGAGCGAAGCGATGCACAGCGAACATGATTTGAAGGAGTGCCAGCGACGCACAAATCATAGTGAGTCGTTTCCCTTGTGGGGACATAACCCGCCGACGGCAGGCGGCCACAACCCTCGGGGCGAAGCCCCGTCAACCCTCACACCGAAGGTGTGTCCGATGTCTCAAAACCATCTTTTCCCCCTACGGATAGCGGACAGCCGAGACCTTTCTCTCCCCGTCATTTCGAGCGAAGCGAAGCGGAGCCCCGAAATCTCCCCACACTAAATTACTGTCATAGGTGGAGTATACGTTCCAAGGCGCACTGCCAGTCTGAAGTCTGATTGTCTGATGTCTCAACCATCCCCCTTTGGTACTGCGTACCACCTTTCCGCCCGCAAGCGGTGGCACAACAAACCTCAAATTCCAACTCTCAAATCCATCTTTCTCCTCGCGGTAAGCGGACAGCCGAGACCTCTCTCTCCCCGTCATTTCGAGCGAAGCGAAGCGGAGCCCCGAAATCTCCCCGCACTAAATTCCTGTCATAGGTGGAGTATACGTTCCAAGGCGCACTGCCAGTCTGAAGTCTGACTGGCTGACGTCTCAACCATCCCCCTTTGGTACTTCCGGTACCACCTTTCTGCCCGCAAGCGGTGGCACAATAACCCTCAAATCCCAAATCTCTTTTCTCCCCCTTCATCAATTGTGATATAATACTTATACTCACTTAGAATAGACTAGACATAGAGAACAATCCGGGGGAGTTTATGGATCATCATATACATGAAGCGAAGCAGAATGCAGACGGGAGACTGATACCGTCTCTTATTTTTGCCTTGGGCGACTATGCCGCCCTGGCAGTGGCAGGGATACTGGTAGTGTATATCAGGAACTGCATCATGACCTACAGCACCTTTCAGGTGTCTGAGGGCTATCTTTTCCTGTGGCTGCCGCTGGTTTTCATGTTTTTCAATTTCTATGGCGGACTCTATGGAAGACGCATGCTCATCTATCGTATGGTGGAGCGTCTCTTTTTTGCGTGCCTGGAGGGCACGGTGCTGGGCATCATCCTCATGTTCTTTGCCCAGGTCTCGGGGCAGGTATCCCGCCTCTTTGTGGTTCTCTACACCATCCTTGCCTTTACGCTGATGGCAGTGCTGCGTGTGGTATTAAGCAAAGTGATGAAGCGGGTGAAAGCTTTCCAGATTCCCGTACTTATCGTAGGTGCCGGAAAGACGGCGGAGCTGGTGGTACAGCAGATCCTTCGCGACTCCGGCATGCGCTATCGGGTGGTGGGATTTCTGGAAGACCGGCATCCCGTCAACATTCCCATCCATGGATTCCCTGTGCTGGGTGGATTTGATGATATGGAGGAAGTTATCCAGGAAACAGGGGTCCGCACGGTGCTTATCGCAGCGCCGGGGCTTCTCCAGGATGACCTGTCAAACCTCATCTACCGCGCCCAGTCCCTAGTGAAACAGGTAGACGTGGTTCCGAATCTGGTGGCTGTTCCCATGTCCAATGTGACGGCAGAATCCTTCTTCGATGCGAAAATCATGGTCCTCCATATCCGGAATAACCTGGCCAACCCCTGGAACCAGCTGCTGAAACGGATCTTCGATATCGTGGCCACCATCTGCGGCGGCATCCTCATATCGCCCATCCTTCTGGCCATTGCCATCTGGGTCTATCACGACTCCCCGGGCCCCGTCATTTTCAAGCATCGGCGGGTAGGGAAAAACGGAAAAGAATTCAACTGCTACAAATTTCGCTCCATGTGCGTAAACTCGAAAGAAGTACTGGAGCACCTCCTGGCTACCGATCCGGCGGCGAAAGCGGAATGGGATAAAGAATTCAAGCTGAAAGACGATCCCCGCATCACAAAGAGCGGCGCCTTCCTTAGAAAGACCAGCCTCGATGAACTTCCCCAGCTCTGGAACGTGCTGAAAGGGGAAATGAGCCTCGTAGGCCCTCGGCCTATCGTGCAGGCGGAAGTGAAACGATATGACAAGTTCATTAAAGAATATTATTCCGTCCTTCCCGGCATCACCGGCATGTGGCAGACCAGCGGCAGAAGCGATATAGACTATCCCGAAAGAGTCCAGATGGACAGCTGGTACGTCCACAACTGGAGCGTCTGGCTGGATATGGTACTGCTGTGGAGAACCGTGGCGGTGGTATTAAGCCATAAGGGAGCGTATTGATATTTAAGCAGTAGATACTGGTTCAGATAGTTAACAGGCTTAGTACTACGGGCATTCGACAGGCAGATTATATGAAGGAGTTTTACTATGACTGAACCTATACGGGTACTGCAGATTTTGGGAATTGTAGCCGGAGGCGGCGTAGAGGCTGTCATTATGAATTATTATGGACACATCGACCGGACAAAGGTACAGTTCGATTTCATCGTCCATAATGATAATAAAATTGACATTACGCCAAAAGTTGAGGCTATGGGTGGTCGAGTTTATAAAGTGACGCCCTACTATAAAAATCCTGTTGCCTTTATGTATGGCATATATAAAGTGATAAGAAATCATCACTACAGGATAGTTCATTCTAATATGAATACACTCTCTGCTTTTTCACTCTTTGCGGCATGGGCGGCTGGGGCTCCGGTACGTATTCTTCATAACCATAGTACTTCATCTCCGGGGGAAACCAAGCGGAACATCATGAAATTCATGCTGCGCCCTTTTGCCAGACTATTTGCTACTCATTATTTTGCTTGCAGCCGACTGGCCGGAGAATGGATGTATGGCAAGAACATGGTGGACAGTGGTAAAGTAACTATCATCAATAATGCTATCGATTTAGAGAAGTATGCATTCAATTCTCATAAGAGGAAAATACTGAGAAAAGGATTGGGCCTTACTGATGAATTTGTTATTGGGCACGTTGGGCGATTCATGTTTCAGAAAAACCATGAATTTCTTATAGATGTGTTTGCAGAAGCCTGTAAGAAGAATCCTCAAATGGTATTACTTTTGATTGGTGATGGCCCTTTACGGTCTGCCGTGGAAGAAAAGGTAAAGAAACTGGGGCTTACAGACCATGTGAAATTTCTCGGTCTGAGAAACGATGTGCAGGACCTCTATAATGTAATGGATATATTCGTGCTGCCTTCTCATTATGAGGGACTGCCAGTGGTAGGAGTGGAAGCCCAGGCAAATGGACTTCCTTGCCTTTTCTCTACGAAAGTGACCAAAGAGACACATCTTACCCATTTGGCACAGTTCTTGGATTTATCTACAGGTGCTTCTAAGTGGGCAGAAAGGATTGTATCTATGAAACATGAAAGAAATGAAGAAGTAGGAGAAGAATTGAGACAGGCTGGTTTTGAGATAAATAAAGAGGCGAGGAATTTGATGAACTTCTATACCAAATTGTCAACCGGGGGGATATGAAGATGTAAAACATCTATGGCTCAAACCTGAATCTATTTCGGAGCCGTATATGTTAGGATCTTACATGCAATTGACAGAAATGGCGGGAATTGCATGAAAGTACTACATGTGGGAGAATATGTGCAGGGCGGTGTGGCAACCTATATCAAGACGCTGCTGATGCATCCGCAACATCCGGAAATCGAGGATTCCCTCATGTGCTCAGATAAAAACTCGGAACATCATTGGCCGATGGCGGAGGATTATGTGACGTACTATCCGTATCATCACAGATTGTTACAAATCCTTCCCGCCATGCTGGCGGTGCGCAAAGAAATCCGAAGACGAAAACCGGATGTGGTGTACTGCCATAGCACCTGGGCGGGACTCTTCGCGCGATTTCCTATGCTTTTTCTAGGAAAGCCCTGTCGTGTGATTTATAATGCGCATGGATGGGCCTTTTTGAGAAATACAGCTGAATGGAAAAAGAAAATATATGCTTTCATGGAGCGTTGTCTCCTTCATGCTACTGATGCTGTAATCAATGTTTCCAACTATGAGTACCATGCGGCATTGCACTACGGTCTGCCAGAAGCAAAGATGAAAGTCATTTATAGCGGGATTTCTGGACGAAAAGGTGTAATCGACGAGGCGCTCAAGCTCCCCGCGGGGTGCACTTACTGTTTGTTGGGAGATTTGATCCCCCAAAAGGGGTTGATTATCTGCTCGAACAATTAAGCAAGTGTCATAGAGATGATTTGCATCTGACGGTCATTGGAGATAATGTCATCGGTGGGATACAGATAGAAAAGCACAATACCGAAAAAGTTACATTTCTGGGATGGATCGATCATGAGAAGTTGGCCAGCTACTATGAGAAGTGCGATGCCGTAGTGATGCCATCCCGCTGGGAAGCCTTCGGTCTGGTGGCCGTCGAAGCGATGAAGTATGGGAAAGCCGTGAGCGCCAGCGATCGAGGGGCTCTGCCTGAACTGGTTGAGGATGGAGAAAATGGCTATATCTTTCCGTTTGACTCCCCGGATGCATTGACTCATCTTCTGTCAGGATTGGATAAAGAAAAACTGGCTGATATGGGTAGAAAAGCAGAAAAAATATTTCAAAAGTAATACCAAATGGAGCGGATGATAGAAGAAAGCATTCGCTTATATGAAGGAAAGGATAAGAAATGATTCCTGAAATCAGCGTGATTGTTCCTGTATACAAAGTGGAAGCGTATCTTCCGCGCTGCGTGGAGAACCTGCTGTCACAGACGTACAAAGACTTTGAAATTATCCTCGTAGATGATGGATCACCCGATACTTGTCCAGCTATGTGTGATGCGTATGCGAAAAAATATTCGAATATTCATGCATTACATAAAGAGAATGGCGGACTTTCTGACGCGCGCAATGCTGGCATGACCGCTGCCAAAGGAGAGTATGTCACTTTTGTCGACAGCGATGACTATGTGCATCCGGCCTATCTGGAAATGCTGATGCAGGGAATCAGGCAGGGCGCTGATTTTTCTGTATGCGGATTTACAGAAGTGTATGATGGAAACGGGATAGAGGATTTAGATACTTCACGTATATCTGTGGCATGTGTGAACGCGAAGGAAGGCTTGGCGGAGATTCTTTATCAAGGATTTCATGATGTTTCTGCTTGTGGGATCCTTCTTCCTGCGTCTTTGGCTCGAAAATATCCATTTCCAAAGGGGAAACTCTTCGAAGATCTCTATACCACTTACAAGTTTTATCTGGCGGCGGAGACTGTGGCTTTCATTCGAGTCCCGCTTTATTACTACTTCCAGCGAAAGGGGAGCATCATGGGGAGGCGAAATGAAGCCTTCATCCATGACCTGATCGAGTCATCGGACCAGTTGGTCGAAGCATGCCGAGGGAAAGGAGCACTTATCGAGCAGGCTGCAATGAATAAACAGTTCAGCAACTACTGCCGCCTCATCCTGCAGCCATCTGAACTGGAAGATAAGCATCCGGAGCAGTATCAGCGTATCGTGGATACGTTGAAGCGTGCTCGCCTTTCGGTATTGCTTGATGGCAGAGCCAGAAAAAAGAATCGACTCGCGGCGCTCTCACTCTTTGGGGGCGTTACAGGATTGAAAATGGCGTTCAGGTTGAAATTTTAGTTTTTGGACACCTATGGGCATTTTGGGAAGGAGTGAGAAACTTAAATGTCTTACAAGATTTTTAAGTCCTATAAATATGTTGATACCCAAGTATTTCATGATAGTGGGTTCAGAAAAAATCAAGACAGATGGAATGCATGTAAAAAATAACACTGCGTGATTATTTAAATGCGTTGAGTTCCAGATTGTCTGACAAGGAAGTGGATTATCTCTTAAAACATTCGGAGGTTGATGTTGTTGGGACTGACTCATATGGTATAGATAGAAATGGATACATTTTAGGATTAAAAAATTCCTAGGATTCCTCATAGCTTGAAAGAAGTGTTTAAACAATCGATATATATTCATCCTTCTGTAATGGGGAAGACATCCTGGTTTAAAACGAATCCGTATTGTGAAGAAACATATGTAGAACGAGCAGAAGACTATGAACTGTGGTGTAGGACTTTTAAAACAAGTAGATTTGCACTGATTGAAGAGCCTCTTTATTTTTATAGGGAAGGGCAGTCTATCATTAAGTCCACTGATAATCAAATAAAAACATACAATAGTGTGTTATGGGTACTGAAGAATTATGGGCCAAAGGATTGCAATAGTGCTTATTTGCATAAATTGGAATTCAAAATACTTTGCAAGAAACTTATATATAGATATGGATTTAATACTGGGCTTTTAAATTTATTATTACCCTTTATTTTAAAGAAGCGGTATACAGCGCTAAATAATCAGGAAATGGAAAAAGGGAAGAAATGGTTAAAGAAATCATTAGAGAGCTGCTCAATAGATAATTAATATTTTCGTATAGAGGTCAATGAGATTCTAGCTGTGCTATACGAGAAGAAACGGTACTCAGTCTTTGTAATAATATGATGATTTTCGTTTTTTTATATTCTCGGTCTGGGATTTTCTTTTCTGGGGCTCATCTTCAATCCTTTCAAGCGAGTAGAATTGTTCTTTATTCCTTTGACTATTATATATGTTGTTAATGTATTCAAGTACCTTTCGCCATTGAAAAAGTATGGTCTTGAAATCCTATACTCTTTGTTGGCGGTCTATCAGATAGTGGCTTTTATCATTCGACCTGCGTGGTTAAATTTGTTTCCTTATTCCTTTGGCTGAAGTGCACTCTGTTTTCATAATCGTAATTTTCTTGGTATCTGTGACAAGCTGGGTGCAACAGGTAAGAGCATTTCTATGTATAAGCTCATAAAATTCTTAATAGTTATAAATGCAGGAGTCGCTTATGATACCTAAAATCATTCATTATTGCTGGTTCGGCGGAAAAGAAAAGCCGGAGGATGTGAAGAAATATATTGCGTCCTGGAAGACATACTGCCCGGATTATGAAATCATCGAGTGGAATGAAAGCAACTTCGATGTGACGGAGAATGTGTACTGCAAAGAAGCCTATGAGGCGAAGAAATGGGCTTTCGTCTCCGACTATGCCCGCTTGAAAGTGCTCCATGATCATGGCGGTTTTTACATGGACACCGATGTGGAAGTGGTAAAATCGCTGGATCCGCTCCGCGTCTACGACGCGGTGTCGGGATATGAGTCGCAGACTCATATCCCGACAGGCACCATGGGTGCCTGTCGCGATAATGAATGGATCTCCATGCTGCTCTCCGACTACGATGACAGACATTTCCTGAAGGAAGACGGGACATATGATCTGACAACCAATGTGGAGGTGATCACCCGGCTGACGGTGGAGCGGTATCACTTGCAGCTCAATGGGGCGAAGACGATGTTCGGTGAGAATATGGTGTTTCTGCCGTTTGACTATCTGTGTGCGAAGTCGCTGGAGACGGGAGAGATACTCAGGTCGGAGAATACGTTTACGATCCATCATTTCGCGGGATCGTGGCTCCCGGCGGAAGTGAGAGAATGGACAAATCTGCGCCAGCAGTATGTGCAGCAGTATATGGAAAAAAGTAAGTGGATTATTTTGAAGCTGGCAGCTATCAGGGCAACGAATGATCTTTATGGGAAAAGCGAGGTTATGAGACGGATTGGTAAGCATTTTCTAAAACAAGTGGGGAAAAGGAAATAGATATGAAAATACTTTCTGTTATTATACCGATTTACAATACCCCTGAAAAATACTTTTCAAAGTGTCTGGCTTCATTGCAGTGTCAGCAGATGGATGAGCTTGAAGTTATTGCTGTAGATGATGGTTCATTGGAACGGAACAGTAATGAAATAAAGGCACAAATTGAAAAGTCGCCGCTTACTATTCGATACTACAAAAAAGAAAATGGCGGGCAGAATTCAGCACGAGAGTATGGTTTGACAAAGGCTGTGGGTCAGTTCGTTTTCTTTATGGATGCAGATGATTATGTCGATACGGGGGCGCTAGACCAGGTTATCGGGTTGCTAAAAAAGAATAATCCGAATATTCTTGCTTTTAACTATGACGTGCGTGCTGCTGACGGTACTGTTTTGAAAAAATATAATCGCTGGCAAGGCACATTCAATAAAATAAATGTCGTTCGTGGTCTGCTCTACACTGACTCTCTTTGTCTTCAGATTTATAAAAAAGAGGCTTTTGAAAAAAGCGGTATCCATCTTGTGCAGGGAGCCAGAATCGGGGAGGATATGGCATCAGCCACGGCACTTTTGGCTACTATAGGAGAGGCATGGTCCACCGATGAATGTGTTTATCACTACATAAAACATCCGGGAAGCGCATTGTCTGCCCCTCCCAAAGATGCGGCGCTGGATATGGTTCGTGCGTTTGAGGCGATGCTGGAACAACTTGATGGATCAATCCAGAAAAAGTATCATACAGAGCTGGAATGGCTTGCAATATTGCATGTGTTGTACTATAACACAGACCGAATTTTGCAAAGCTATCAAGGCAATAAGGCGCTTATGGAGGATGTCCGAAAATGGATAGAAGAACGGTATCCGAACTGGAGAAGAAATCCGTACCTGAAGTCAGAAAAGATAGCAAGACGTATTCCATTTATTTTAATTGCACATGATCACACGCTGCTTTTAAAAATTCTGCGTGGTGCAAAACGAAGGCTAAAAGTATTCCGATAGATTCGCGTGGTGAAATATTTTAGATAAAGAGGTAGAAAAGGTTGCAGAAATGGTAGGGATAAGAGACAATCGTTTTAAGCAAGCAAGCAAGCAAGCAAGCAAGCAAGCAAGCAAGCAAGCAAGCAAGCAAGCAAGCAGAGTACTGGCTGACAGATTATGTGAAGCTCTTAGCTGCTTTATTGGTGGTGGCAATACATTCCGAGCTGGTTGTTGATATTGAGAATCTCTTTCTCCGATCATTGCTTTTGACCGCAGAGTCTTGTGCAGTGCCTGTGTTCTTTTGTACTACGGGCTACTTTCTACAAGAAAAAGCGCAGTCAGAAGGGTTGCGAGCGGTATACAAGAAATGGCTGTGTAAGTATGTGCGGCTATATATAATGCTGTCTTTGGCCTATTTGCCACTGACCTTTTACGGGATGTATGTTGATTTCGAAAAAAATGGTAATCTGGTAAAAGTACTGCTGAAGCTGATTAAAAACTATCTTTTGGTGGGCGAGCAGTTTTATTCCTGGCCGCTATGGTACTTGTTGTCTGTTATTTTTGGATTGGCTTTATTGTCGATCCTTCCACCTATGAAAAATGGGGAAAAATTGTTGCTCAGCTGTGTGGTATTTGCTGGGGCATGGATTATTAGTGAATACGCAAGCGTTTATCTGGTGAAAGCTACTATTGGAACTGGGCGGATTTTTACAGGATTCAGTTATCTTTTGCTAGGAATTCTTGTCTATCAGTGGAAACATTTTTTTCAATCGACGATTGGCTGGATCATACCGGTGCTATTTTGGTGCGCTTTTTCTTATATGGGGGCTAGATACTCTACCACTAGCCTGTTTGCTTTTTTCGTTACCCCCTGGATAGTCGGCTATGCGATGCGATATAGTGCGAATGTTAAAGATCGGATTGCAGAATGTTGCCGAAAAATTAGTGCATGGATTTATTATAGTCACATGTATTTTCTCTTTGTATGGATGTATATCTTGCCGATACAGCAGGGAGGAATTGAAAGTTTCGCCTTTGCTGGAGGCTTAAGCTTTGGACTATCATGTTTGGTTTGTTTAAGGCAAAATTTAATCAGCGCTTCTTTAAATAGCAGGGCAGATAAAAAATGAGTTCCTAGACTGCAAATTTTTGCTATATCTGCTATAGTGCAAGTGTCTATTAGCTGTCATCGGAGGAATCTATCATGAATCCATATACAAACTGGCATATCTCAGATACCGATTTAGTGATCTACGAGAGACAGAGTGAGGGAAAGTAAAATTTTATGCAGCTTTTTCTCAAATGATCAATGACAAGACATTTAAAGAGATACTTCAAGCAGAAGCATTGAGTGGGTGTAAGAGGGAGTACTTTAAGCGATTCTTACTTATTCGCGGGGGGACGCTCTATTATTTACTGCCAAGATTTAAACATGGATTATTGAAGGATGTACGATAAATGACGCAAGTATTTAAGGATCGAATTTGGTATCTAATGGTATTGTTTTCTATATTTGCGACAATTCCACAAATTATTCGTTTCAATTTTTTGGGTGCTGTTTTCGCTGAAAAACTTAGTTTTTTTCCCCTGTTGGCAGGGCTTTTACTCACATTATATTATGAGAAATGTCATGCTTTTAAAACATCCTTGAGCAGGCGGATTGGGATCTACCTTTTGATATATGCTGTTGTGTTGTTCATTTCTTTAATTCATGAATTGGTAATTTATCCATATTATGGAGATGTTTTGAATGGTCCGATTTCGCAGGTCGATAAAATACCTGTCATGCAGGCTTTTTTGCAGAGATTTGGATTTGACGTATCTGAAACAACATTACTGAGTATCTGGATGTTTGCAAGACCGTTAAAAGGGCTTTTTATGACGACCTTTTGGACATTTGGTTGCTCTTATCTTATTTATTATTGGTATAGGAAAGATAGCAGTCGTGGACTGGACATCATGAGAAAAGGGGCTGTAGTGGGGGCGATCATTATATGTGCCTATGGAGTCCTTGATGTATGGTATTTAAGCGGAAGTCATACGGCTGAATATATTTTGACAGAGCTGAATCCGATTGTTCACGAAATCAAGTCGAATGGTACCTGGTGGCCACCGCTTTTATGGAAAGGACAGCTTCGCTCCCTTTTTGCAGAGCCTTCTTATTTTGGCATTTGGTGTGCTTTTGCGATGCCGTGGGTATGGTATACATTCTGCATAACAGAGCGAAAATCAGTGAAGGCTGGTTCGATCATATTGATATTCGTACTTGCTTTCTTTTGCTTTTTGACCAAAGCTCGTACCGCAAATGTTCTCATTATTGGTGAGGTTGTACTTCTGGCACTGGCAACCGTTGTATATAGGAAATATATTTTTAAGAGAGCAGTGATCATAATCATATGCTCGCTATGTGCTTTTGGTGGAGCAATTATGGCAGATGGCATTCTTCAGGGAAGTTCGCCGGAAGGTTCTAAACTGGCAGAAAAGTATATAAAAGATAATATGACTTCTTTGGTCGGGGATGATAAAAGAAGTAATGGTGCACGGTACGGGGTTTTAGAGGCCCATATTAAGATGGGCCTTGACTACCCGGTCTTGGGGGTGGGATATTCTCTTCGTTCTGCTTACGTGGCAACGTATTTACCCCAAAAAGCTTTTTCCAATTCCGAAATTAAGATGTGGCTTCGTAATCAGAGAGAAAAGGGAATCATGAAGTCTGGAATCCCCTCCTTAGGGGAATATTCGTCTAGATTTGCTGAGACGGGATTTGTTGGGCTTGGCATATTTATGGTGCCACCGTTATTTCTATTGTTGAAATTGCTGAAAAGAATTAAGTCTGACACGACTGCATTTGAAGAAAAATTAGGATACATATTCTTTGCAATTTCTTTCTGCGGTATTCTTGTTTCCGGAATGGGTGATTCACTCAATATCACTTGTTGCTATTGGCTGCTTTTGGGGCTTGGCTACGCAATCATCTTTGGCGAAACGGAGAAGAAAAAACTGTGATGAATGAACGTAAAATAGGCATCCTTTTAAGTTATACCAATATTCTCCTTCATGCGGTACTAGGCTTTATTTATGTCCCAATTCTTTTACACTACATTGGGAAAAGTGAGTATGGGCTTTACCAGCTCATGGGATCATTAATCGCCTATTTCAGCATTATGGATTTTGGTCTTTCTGCAGCGGTTATCCGTTTCTATGCCAAGTACAGAGCATTGAAGGACAGTATCGGCATGGAGAATATACTTGCCATTTCTGTTCGTGGATATGGCGCTGTCACCGTAGTGGCGCTGGCTATTGGCTTTATTTGCTATGGGTTCCTTGACGTTATCTTTGCGGGAAGTATGACCGTATCAGAAGTGGATGAGGCAAAGCAGATTTTTCTGCTTTTGCTTTTGAATATCGTCATTACTTTATCTACCATGGTTTTCCGCTCTGTCATTAATGCCCGTGAGCGTTTTTTCTTTTTAAAAGGGATGGAAACCATTCAGCTAGTGCTGCAGCCGATTCTTGTGGTGCTGGTGCTTCAGCGTCACCCAAGTGCATTCTCTGTGGCGGCTGTGCAGACAGTACTGAATCTGGTGCTCAGCGGAGCAAGGGTTTATTACTGCTTCCATGACCTTCACGTGAAAATTCATTTTCATTACTGGAACCATGAGCTTTTCTCAGAGTTCAAGAAATTGGCTTTGAGTGCTTTTGCTGTGTCATTGATTGACCAGGTCTTCTGGAAAACGAATCAGATTATTCTGGGCATCATCAGCGGAACGACAGCAGTGGCGGTATACTCTATTGCATCCCTGATTTATATGAACTATATGGCCCTTTCTACAGCCATATCCGGCGTGTATCTTCCGCATGTTACCGGTATGGTGGCCAGGAAGGAGCCCATCAGCAACCTTTCTGAGCTCTTTATTCAGATTGGCAGATGGCAGTACTATCTTCTGGCACTGGTGGCAACGGGCTTTATCATTTTCGGAAAGCAGTTTATATCTTTTTGGGCAGGGTCAGGGTTTGAAGACTCTTATATCATTACCCTTCTCATTATTCTTCCATTTACAGTAGATTTGATTCAAAACATAGGTCTTGCTATTATGCAGGCCATGAACCGTTATGACTTCCGGGCTCGCATTTATTTTCTCACAGGGGTTTTGAATCTTCTCCTCGCTATCCCACTGGGGATCAAATATGGCGGTATTGGCTGTGCGGTGGCTACCGGTATTTCCATGATTGTGGGAAATGGATTTATTATGAACTGGTACTATGCAAAGGAAATCCATCTGGCCATCGCTTCCTTCTGGAGACAGATAGGCAGAATATCTCTGGTTACAGGTGTATGTCTTGTGATAGGATATGTTGCCAATGTGTACCTTTTGCCTCAAAGGGGAATAGTGCCTTTCGTTTTGAAGGCAGCAATGTATACAGTCTTATATGTGGCAACGGTATATGCCTTTGCTATGAATCAGAGGGAACGAGAGAAAATCCAGGGATTTCTAAAAAAATTGCCTATTCATTAAAATTATGCTTGACAAGGGGAGAGTATAGGAACATGCTTTTGACAGACAGACTATTATAATGGTCTGGATTTACTCAAGTTCTTTATGGCGATACTCATCGTTATGCCGCATTCCTTTGCCTCTAAAGATGGGCATCCATTATTAGATTTTGAAATCAGTCAGTGCTTTACTCGGGTTGCTGTACCATTTTTCTTTATTACGTTTGGCTTTTTATTATTTCGCAAGATGCCATTGAACCTCAGTGAGAAGGACCAGAAATGGCTGGGGCTGAAGGATACGTTTAAGTTTTGAAAGAGTAAGAGTGTGCAACAAAGTGAGAAAAGAAGTTCGATGACTGTTATGAGCTATCTTGTTATCGATTTCCGGTATCAGTTGTGTGCCTATAGCATACTGAAGTAGAGGAAACGGGAGGTGAGCTTACCGGAAGGCTGCGCACCTCCTTTTTGATGCTAATTTCTTGCATAATCTTCAAGTATTCCGTAAAATGAAGAAAAAACAAAATTTTTTATTTTCCATGTTCACATAAAAGGGATTTTTTCTATTATATAAGTAGAAGGGACAAGTTTATAAAGCAATTCTGAAGGCACAGGCTTTCCTGTCAATCCTAGGTCCGGCAGGGGAGGGTATTTCGGACACGCGGGGATCCCCTTGTTTCCTTCCATCCAGTTTGGCCAAAAAGGATAAAAGATATGAACTACACAATGAACCCAGGACTCTAAATCAGCTCCACCTATGCAGAAATGACGGGAGACTCGTGTATGGCGCGCACCGTCGTACTTCGGTACAGCAGCGGCCGTAGACCATGCAGACACCGAACTCATTGGGCATCATGCTGATTTTGAGATACCGGGTCTTTTGTGCTTCATTGAATATTTTTCATCTGACCTTATTTCAGAGCTAACCAATATGTGTGTGAGAGCTATATAATCTGTAGCAAGGTGCCCGTGTATACACAGGAAGATGTAATTAATACGTTATCCATTCTAAGTAGATAGTGCTTTCCGAACTATTGTAATTCAAATTTAATTATGTTTATTATCTATAAATAACAGATTTATCCATTCACATGTATCGTTTAAGGATATTTACTTCGCAGGCGCGTCCTATTGACATTTATTCACGGACAGTTTAAAATAGCTATAATTTCAAAGAAGCAGGGAAGAGAAGAGTACCCGTGCAGGAATGGCAAAGAGAGCTCCCAGTGGTGAGAAGGAGCACAGGAAAGCATGGAGAAGATGGCCTCTGAGCTTGATATGCTGAATGGTGAAGCAGTCCGGGAGTCTCCCGTTACAGAGACAGGGTATCAAGGCATGGCCGGCGTACCTGTGAGGTCTTTCCGGTGACGGAAAGATGAAATTGGGTGGTAACACGAGGATCTCGTCCCTTAGGGGACGGGATTTTTTTATTGCATGTATGCTTTTACAAGGAGGTTTTCATTTTGCCGATTAAAATTGCCGACGGTTTGGACGCTGTTTCAGAACTGAAGAAGGAAGGGATCGTAACCATTGGAGAAAAAAGGGCCCGGACCCAGGATATCCGTCCCCTTCATATACTGATTCTGAACCTCATGCCCATTAAGAAACCGACAGAAGTACAGCTTCTCCGCCTGCTGGGGGATACGCCGCTGCAGCTGGATGTGGATTTTGCCCGTATCGCTTCCCGGGAAACCACCCATACGGACCGGTCCTACCTGGATGAAAATTACCTTACCTTTGATGATATTAAGGACAGGAAATATGACGGCTTTATCATTACCGGGGCGCCGGTGGAAAAAATGCCCTATGAAGAAGTGGATTACTGGCCGGAAATGCTGAAATATTTCAACTGGGCCGACAGTCATGTGTTCTCCACCCTCCATTTCTGCTGGGCCGCCCAGGCGGGGCTGTATAGGGACTATGGGGTAGAAAAGAGAATCCTTCCAAGGAAACTCTTCGGTATTTACCAGTACAATCTCACTCTGGCCTACCATCCGCTCCTCCGGGGCTTCGATGACCGCTATTTCATTCCCCAGTCCCGTCATACTTCCATCGACGATAAAAAAGTGGATGCCACGCCGGAACTCACCGTTCTTTCCCGGTCTGAGGAAAACGGCATCAACATCATTTCCGACAAGGAATCCCGCCGCATTTTCGTGCTGGGCCATTTTGAATACGACCTGCGCACCCTGGAATGGGAGTACAAGCGGGATAGGGAAAAGGGACTTCCCATCCGTCTGCCGGAAAATTACTATCCCTACGATGATCCCCAGGAAAAGCCCCGTTTCGTATGGTGCAGCTATGCCCATCTGTTCTACCATAACTGGCTGAATTTCGTATACCAGGAAACGCCTTACAGTCTGGACAATCTCATGCCTTTCAATGTGCATAATCCGCTCCACGGGAATTAGTGGGCTGGTGATCTAGTGAGCTAGTGATCTAGTGAGCTAGTGTACTGGTGGGGCAGTGAGGCAGTGAGACAGCTATCCGTTATCGGCTGTCGGCTGTCCGCTGGGCCGTATTCCCGAACGTGGGGAGATGGCAGACAGTCAAATTTCCGCTGATCGCCGTCGGCTGACCGCTTCCCGCCCCGGACACTGTCATTCTGAACGCAGTGAAGAATCTCGGTGCCTGTCGTTAGTGATATCAATGCCGATAAATACCAGTCGGCGGGAAGACATCAGACTATCAGACGACAGACATCAGAAAACAGTATTCTCGAACGCAAGAGGGTTCAGGCACCTTTGGTGCCCGGGTTCTATCGTTCGTGTGCTTCGTACCGAACGATGGGTTCCGCCCGCAGAGCGGGCTGGTTCAGAGGGGAGTTATAAATGCTGTGTAAGTCCTGCATAGGACTTACAAGTCAGCCAAAGCTGGTTTCTAGGGAAGCACTGCCTATGGCAGTGAAAACCTTCACAACCGGGCTGGCGCCCGATGGAAATGCACCCCTTTTGGTGCTGGCGCACCACCTTTCCCCCGGAGGGGGAACTTTTCTTGCCGCTTAGCTCAGCCTCATGAGCAACCACAACCCTCGGGCCCGAAGGGTCCGTCAAACTTAAGAACCCTCCGGTCCAAAGGCCGGTCAAACCTAAGAACCTTTTTGCACAACCCTTCTACACAACCTGCGGCGAAGCCGTGCCCCTTTGCACCCGAAGGGTGCCAAACCCTGTGAGCCTTTTTTTAGATAGGAGGATCCCTATGAAAAAACTATTTCTTTTCTTAGCTCTGCTTCTCGGTATTACGGCAGCCGTGACAGGCTGCGGACAGGAGAAACAGACATCGTCCGTTCTTCGGGTGGGCATGGATGCAGCCTATCCGCCCTTTGGTTTCCAGAATATGGACACCAAGGCCTATGAAGGTTTTGATGTGGACATTATCAATGCCATTGCGAAGGAAGAGGGACTCTCCACGGAAATCAGAAATGTGAATTTCGACGGCCTTATTCCGGCCCTGAAGTCCGGCGACCTGGATGTGGCTATCAATGACATTACAGTCACCGAAGACAGGAAGCAGTCCGTCGATTTCTCCAAACCCTACTATATTGCCGGCCTGGGCGTGGTGGTAAGGAGCGATAATCAGGATATCCGGTCAAAGGCTGACCTTTCCGGTAAAACCCTGGGTGTCACCATCGGTTCCACCGGTGAAGAGGCGGCCCGGAAAATCGAAGGGGCTAATGTCCGCACCTACAGCACCCTGAGCGATGCATTCCTTGACTTGAAACAGGGGGCCGTGGATGCCGTGGTCAATGATATCCCCACCAATGAATACTACGTGGCGAAAACGGAAGACCATTCCGTCAAAACCGCACCGGTGGCCCTGTCCACCGAGTACCTGGCCATTGCAGTGAAGAAGGGAAATAAGGACCTTCTCACCAAAATCGACGATGGCCTGGCTAAAATCAAGAAAAACGGAGAATTTGCGAAAATTTATAAAAAGTGGTTTGGTAAAGAACCGCCGGAAGAAATTGTGAAATAGTGGGCTAGTGGACTAGTGGGACCTTGACTGCTGTGGGTTGTCCGCTTCCCGCCGGACACTGTCATTCTGAACGCAGTGAAGAATCTCGGTGCCTGTCGTTAGTGATATCAATGCCGATAAATACCAGTCGGCGGGAAGACATCAGACTATCAGACGACAGACATCAGAAAACAGTATTCTCGAACGCAAGAGGAACAATCCCGCCGCCTTTGGCGGCATACAAAACTTATCGCCCCCTAAAGGGTGGCAAAGGAACTGGATTCGTAGGGGAGCAAAGCGACCTGAAAATCCAGTGACATGCTTTCCCGTGGAGAAACGACTCACTACATTTTGTGCGTCGCTAGCGCTCCTTCAACCACTGCTGTCACTGACTCACTGGATTTTCAGGTCGCTGACGCTTCCTTACAAATCCAGTTCGCTAGTGCAAAATGTGTTCGTTGTGCATCGCTTCGCTCGGGAGGCCGCCGATTGGCGGTCAGGATAGCGATGGAGCATCCTATCGGTGCTCTGCCCCGTACACCCTTTCCCGCTTCGCGGGACTTCCCCTCAAGGGGAAACGAGAAAATAGGTGGCACTGGATATTGTGTCACATATGACACAGACAGCCAATCCCGTAACGTTCTTGCGTCCCCTTTAGGGGAAGAGGGCCACGAAGTGGCGAAGGGA
>OBLG01001235.1_pt1 | contig 20681 bp, 15 predicted proteins | sample 1517451 | NCBI WGS metagenome assembly OBLG01 (sample SAMN04571694, study PRJEB22368) | human gut metagenome | biome: human gut; material: stool | host: Homo sapiens | place: Luxembourg | collected 2012-06-29
AGAAACAGAAAAAGAAAGAACGAGGTGAACAAGATATGGCGATTTATCATCTGGAAGCGAAGGTGGTCAGCCGGGGCGCAGGGCGCTCCGCCGTGGCCGCCTCTGCTTACCTAAGCTGTTCCCGTCTCTACAACGATTACGATGGGATACAGCACGACTATACGAAAAAGCAGGGGCTTGTCTGGCAGGAGGTGTTTCTGCCGGAATACGCCCCGCGGGAATGGCAGGTTCGTGAAAAACTATGGAACGCTGTGGAGAAAGTAGAGACAGCCAAGGACAGCCGCCTCGCGCGTGAGTTTGTGGTTGCGCTGCCCATAGAGTTGAACCGAGGGGAACAAATCGAGCTGCTACAAGAATTTATCCGGGAGCAGTTCGTATCAAATGGGATGTGCGCCGATGCTGCTATCCACGACACAGACGGTCACAATCCCCATGCCCACATTCTCTTGACGGTGCGCCCGCTGGATGAACAGGGCAAGTGGCAGTACAAGACCGAGAAGGAATATCTCTGCATGAAAAACGGTGAGGAACGAGGTTTTACTGCCGCTGAGTTCCGGACAGCGCAGGCCGATGGCTGGGAGAAGCAATATCCCTATAAGGTCGGCAACAAAAAGGCGTATATGGTGCCGTCTACTGCCGATGCACAGGGGCTTGTCCGTGCAGATAAGCACCCCAAAAGTACTCGGTACGGCAGGCAGAATCCTATCTCCGAGCGCTGGAACAGTGAGGAACAGCTTGTGACATGGCGGGCGGCATGGGCTGATGTGACCAATCGCTGTCTGGAACACGCCGGGCGGGAGGAACGCATTGACCACCGCAGCAATGCCGCACAAGGTATTGACGAGATTCCTACCATCCATGAAGGTGTGACGGCGCAAGCGTTGGAGCGCAAGGGAATCATCTCTGACCACTGCGAGATCAACCGAGAGATACGAGAACAGAACAAGCTCATCCGTGCGATCCGCAACGAGATCACAAAGCTGAAAAACACGATCATGACATCCGTACCTGCCCTTGCCAAGGCTCTGGAAACAGTCCGCAAGGGCATTTTGCTGCTGCGGTATTCGTGGCTCTATCATACCGGCGCGGCAAAAACGCTGGACGCACGGATTCAGGGAATCCAGCCGTCTTATGAAAGGTTCCTTGAAGTACGCCGACTGCTGCGGGAGAAATCCAAGCAGAAAAAGGCGCTGACCGCCGAGCTGAAAACGCTCAGCCCAACGAGCTTTCTGCGCCGTGGGGAAATCAAACGGGAGCTGGCTGCTGTCACCGAGGACATGGAAGAACTGAAATCCGAGCTGTCCATGCTGCTTGCAGACTTCGGAAAGACCGACGCAGAGGGCATGAAGGAGGTCAGACAGCAGCTTGACGCTATGACCGCCAATAAAACGGGGCTTGAAACCATTGCGGCAAAAGTTGCAGACAGTATGGATGCCGAGGTTGAGAAATACCGCGTATTGCAGGAACAGGCAAAAGCCGTTGACACAGACGAGCTGCACACTGCACGCATGGAGCTGCGCGGCGAAATGACCGCAGCCGTGCGGGAGAAAATCAAGGACACCTTCGGCAAGAGCTATGACTACGACCGCTTCCGTCAGGCTGACCGGGATGTATCCGAGCTGCTGGGTGAGCCGCATCCGGACGCGCAGCGGTCTGTGCTTCACAAGCTGCACTGTGCGCAGGAACAGCCTGCCGCCGAAAAACAGTATCACACCCACAAAAACGAACAGGAATTATGAGAAAGGAATTGCCTATGGAAAAAGTCATCAACATCGAAAAAATCAACCGCGCCGTTATGACCGGCACGCCCGAAGAAGTGATCGAGCTTTGCAAGTTCATCCACATTGAAAGCTGCTTTGACTATGCCTGTGAGCCGCCTGCTGATTTTCTGGAGCAGTGCGAAAAATACTGGTCTGGGCGTCACAGCTTCTGCGGAACAGTTGAGCGCAAGATCGGCAACACATGGTACACCGTCGAAACCGTCTGCGACGGAAATGAGCCGCTTACCCAAAAGGTAAAACGGCTCATTTTTTCTGACCGGGAGGTGGCTTGTTAATGACAGCAACACAAAACTATGGTACTATAAATATATGCACACCGATTCTGTCGGCTGACCCGAACGTGAAGGAGGACGTTATGACGGATCAGCAAAAAATTACGATACTCTACTGCCGCCTCAGCAATGAGGATAAATTGGAAGGCGAGTCGAATTCGATACAGAATCAACGCGAGCTTTTAACCAAATACGCACAGGATCATGGCTACACAAACCTGAAAATTCTGGTGGACGACGGCTACACCGGCACGAACTTTCAGCGCCCCGGCGTACAGGAGGGCTTTGAACTGGTAAAGCAAGGATTGGTGGGCTGCTGGCTTTGCAAAGACCTATCCCGCTTTGGTCGTGATTATCTGACCGTAGGCCAGTACACCGACATCATCTTCCCCAGCTACGATGTGCGGTTCATTGCCGTCAACGACGGCGTGGACAGTCAGCGCGGGGACGGAGAGGGCTTTGCAGCGATCCGCAACCTGTTCAACGAGTGGTATCCGCGCGATACCTCTAAGAAAGTCCGTATCAGCCTGCATCAGCGCGGCACCAGCGGCAAGCATCTCGGCAAGCCGCCCTACGGCTACCGCTGCGACCCGAATGATAAGGACAAATGGATTCTGGACGAAGAAGCCGCGCCGGTTGTCAAGCGCATCTTTGACCTCTGCATCGACGGCAAAGGCCCGGAGCAGATTTCCCGGATTCTCGAACGCGATCAGGTTCTTACGACCAAGGCTTTGTATGCCAGCCGCAAGGGAAAGCCGCTGCCCAAGAATCCGTATGGATGGAAGGATCAATCCATCGTCGGGATACTGGAACGGCAGGAATACACCGGCTGCACCTGCAACTTCAAAACCTACTCCAAGTCCTACAAGCTGAAAAAGCGGATTCCCAATGATCCGGAGGATATGTTCATCGTACCGGATACACAGGAGGCAATCGTTTCTCAGGCACAATGGGACAGAGTGCAAGAACTGCGCAAAAACAAACGCCGCCCCGCGAAAGCGGAACGGCAGGGACTGTTCTCCGGGCTGCTGTATTGTGCAGACTGCGGCAGCAAGCTCCACTTTGCCACCTGCAAGAGCTTTGAGGGCAAGCAGGATCACTACGTCTGCTCCAAATACAAGAGTGGACGCGGCGATTGCTCGGCACATTATATCCGCGAGGATGTGCTGCGGGAGCTGGTGCTGGAACGGATTCAGGCGGTCAACGAGTACATTCGCGGCGACGTGGAGGGCTTTCAAGAAGAATGGCTGCACTATCGCCGCGCAGACCAGGAACGGGACATCCGGGAAGATCAGAAGCGCGTGGAACAGGCAAGAAAGCGCCTTGCCAATCTTGATGTGGTCATGTCCCGGCTCTATGAGGATTATGCCCTCGGTGAGATCAGCAAAGAGAAGTATAAGAAAATGACGGCTGATTATGAAGCGGAGCAGGAACGGTTAAAGCTCGAAATTGAAACAACGGAAGAATGGGTCGAGCAGCGTCAAACAATGGGCGACGATCTGGACGCTTTCATTGCGCTGACGAAAAAGTATGTGGATGTCACAGAGCTGACGCAGACGATTGTCAACGAGTACATCAAGAAGATCATCATTCACGCACCGGATAAGTCTGGCGGCAAGCGCAGACAGAAGGTGAAGATCATCTTCAACTTCGTGGACGAGGTGGAAATCCCCGTACTGGCAGAACCCATGATTGCAGAATCTACCTTTGGACGCAGAAAAACGGCGTGACCTTCACGGTCACACCGTTCTCTGCCCCACCGCAAGACTTATAGTTCCTTACGACTGTTAAGCCTTCGATACGATGGCTTTTTTGAGCTTGTCAAAATGACTATTTTGACAAGCTCAACCGCGCCGCATCCGATCCGGATGCGGCGCGGCGTTGTATCAGCAGTAGAAATCCTTGATCTTCTTTGCGCGGGACGGGTGGCGCAGCTTGCGGATGGCCTTGTTCTCGATCTGGCGGATGCGCTCGCGCGTGACGCCGAAGATCTGGCCGACCTCCTCGAGCGTATGCGTCCGGCCGTCGTACATGCCGAAGCGCATCCGCAGGACGTCTGCCTCGCGCTCGGTCAGCGTGCCGAGGATCTCGGTCAGCGCCTCGGCCAGCAGCGTGTTGGACGTGGCATCGGCAGGGGAGGGCGTGTTGTCGTCCTCGACGAACGAGCCGATGGTCGTGTCCTCCTCGTCACCGACCGGCATATCGAGCGAAAGCGTGTCGGCGGCGGTGCGGTTTGCCTCGATGATCTTCTCAATCGGCAGATTCAGCTCCGCTGCGATCTCCTCGAGCGTCGGCTCGCGGCCAAGCTCCTGCACGAGCTTGCGATTGCAGCGCGTGGCCTTGTTGATGACCTCGACCATATGCACCGGCACACGGATCGTCCGGGCCTGATCGGCAATGGCGCGGGTGATCGCCTGACGAATCCACCAGGTCGCATATGTAGAGAACTTGTTTCCCTTTGTATAGTCGAACTTGTCCACCGCGCGGATCAGGCCAGTGTTGCCCTCCTGAATCAGGTCCAGAATGTGCAGACCGCGGCCGGAATATTTCTTTGCAATGGAGACAACAAGACGCAGGTTCGCCTCGGTCAGCTTGTCCTTGGCGGCCTTGTCGCCCTCGCTGACGCGCTTGGCCAGCTCGATCTCCTCGTCTGCCGAGAGCAGGCGCACCTGTCCGATCTCCTTGAGGTACATGCGGACGGGGTCGTCGAGGTTATACTCGGCGGCCAGCTCCAGCGGATCGACCAGCTCCTCCTCCTCGTCCATCGAGGGCACGGCGTCGCCGTCCAGAAGGCTGTCGCCGCGCAGGTCGGCGTCAAGCTCCAGCTCCGCGCCGACGACCTGAATGCCGAGGATATCAAATGTATCATAGACCTGCTCGATCTTCTCGACCGGAAGATCCAGCTTTTCCAGCTCCGCCGTCAGCTCGGAGGCCTGAATGACGCCGTCGCGCTTTGCCTTGGCGATCAGCGCGCTGACTCTGGCCATTGCCTCCTCGCTGCTGGGGGGCGTGCGTTTCGTATTTGTGTTCTTCGAGTTTGCCATCAATGCTCATCCTCATTCGTGCGATCTCACGGCGCGGCCGGTGAGAACCGCGCATCCAATTCATTATATACAACCCGGCACGGTTTGGCAACCTGTTTTCCGTGTTTTTTCTATGAAAATATGCAAAAGGCGGCCGAAGCCGCCGGGGCGTGTCAAAAAGTGCTTTTGACACGCTCTCAAACGGAAAACGCTGCGCCGGTTTTCCGTTTGAAAATTCTGCGTGCCGCAGCGCGCAGAATTTGCTTGCAGACTGCGCACAAATTCTGCACTTGCGGCACGGGGCGTTTTGCGCGGCGTTCACGCCGCCGCGCAAAACCGATCGGCATTTTGATTCGCGCCCGCGGGTGCAGGTGCTGCGAGGCGGGAGCGTGCGTGCTCAGATCTCCATGATGACCGGCAGGATCATCGGATTGCGCTTGGTCGTCTTGAACAGATAACCGGAGAGGTCGTTTTTGATGTTGGCCTTGAGCGCGCTCCAGTCGCACGAGCCGCTGGAGATGCAGCGGTCGATGGCGTGCGCGGCGATGACGCGCATTTCCTCGATCAGGTTTTCGGATTCCTTGACATAGACAAAGCCGCGCGTGATGATGTCGGGGCCGGTGATGACGCTTCCGTCCTCGGACGAGAGGTTCACCACGACGACGATCATGCCGTCCTGCGCCAGATGCTTGCGGTCACGCAGCACGACGCTTCCGACATCGCCGACGCCGGTGCCGTCCACAAGGATCTTGCCTGCGGGGACGGTGCCGCCCCACTTGCAGGTCGCCTTGGTCAGCTCAAGCACCTTGCCGATGTCGCTGATGAAGATGTTCTTCGGCTCCATGCCCATGGTCTGCGCCAGCTTGGAATGCGCCTGCAAATGACGCTGCTCGCCGTGTACGGGGATGAAGAAGCGGGGCTTTGTGAGCGCGTGGATGATCTTGAGCTCCTCCTGACAGGCATGGCCGGAGACGTGCAGATCGGCGAGCTTGTCATAAACAACATCCGCGCCCTTGCGGTAAAGCTCATTGATGATGCGGCCGATGGCCTTTTCGTTGCCGGGAATGGCGGAGGCGGAGATGATGACGCGGTCGCCCGCCTGGATCTCCACCTGACGGTGGCCGGAGAACGCCATGCGGTACAGCGCGGACATGTTTTCGCCCTGCGAGCCGGTGGAAACGATGACGATCTTATTCTTCGGCAGCGACTTGATGGCGTTGATGTCAACCAGCGTGCCGTTGGGGATCTTCAGATAGCCCAGCTCCACCGAGACCTTCAGAACGTTTTCCATGCTGCGGCCCGTGACGGCGACCTTGCGGCCGTACTTGTGCGCGGCGGAAATGATGCTTTGCAGACGGAATGCGTTTGAGGCGAAGGTCGTGACGATGATGCGCTGGCTGCATCCGGCAAACTGCCGGTCAAAGCTGTTGGCAACGATGCGCTCGGACGGCGTGAAGCCGGGGCGCTCGACGTTGGTCGAGTCGCACAGCAGCGCCAGCACACCCTCGCGGCCGAGTTCGCCGAAGCGGGTGAGGTCGATCATGCCGTCCTCGGCGGTGGGGTCGATCTTGAAGTCGCCCGTGATGACGACCGTGCCGACCGGCGTGCGGATGGCGAACGACACCGCGTCGGCGATGGAGTGGTTCACGTGGATGAATTCCACCGAGAAGCAGCCGGCCTTGACGGTCTCGCCCGCCTCGTGGGTAAAGAGCTTGACGGTCTTGTCCAGACGGTGCTCCTCCAGCTTCAGCCGGACGATGCCTGCGGTCAGGCGCGTGGCGTGGATGGGGCAGTTGAACTGCTGCATCGCGTAGGGGATGCCGCCGATGTGATCCTCGTGGCCGTGCGTCAGGAACATGCCGCGGATCTTCTGCTTATTCTTGACCAGATAGGTCATGTCGGCAATGACGAGATCGACGCCGTACATATCGTCCTCGGGGAAGCCGAGGCCGCAGTCAACGATGATGATGTCCTTGCCGTATTCCAATACTGTGATATTCTTGCCGATCTCGTTGAGACCGCCGAGAGAGATGATTTTCAGTTTTTCTGCCAAATGGGGTTCCTCATTTCTATAAAATTTCAATTTTGACGTCAAATATGGCATATTGACGTGTTTTTGTTGCAGATAAGTAAGTGAAAAATGCGTTTTGGCAACACAAACCAACATACGCTCCGCAGATGGCTCCCGGCCCCGTACCGCCGTTTGTGCCTCGCAGACGTATGTGTATCCACTATGCTGAGAGCCGCCGTTTTTCCGCGCCGCACGCACGGCAGGCTCTGTACAATATGCCGCGCAATCCGCAAAGCACGGCATGATACTAACAAGTATAGCACAAAATCAGCCCTGTGTATACATTTTTTTCGTTTCCCATAAATTTTATCCGGGACGTGCGGCGTTTTCCGTTTGTGCGCTTGTCAATTTTGCTGAAATTTGATATAATATCAAAGATTATAATTCCAAAAAGAAACGGAGGCGCCCACGGCAATGAAAAAACACGTTTCCCGCCTGCTGCAGCCGGGTGTGATCTGGTACTGCGTGGTACTTCTGGTGTTTACGGCCGCGGCTGCGGCGCTCGACCAGTATTATCTGGCCGGAGCGGAGCTGCTCGTGACCGCTGGGGTCTTCCTCATCAGCCGTGTGCGCTTCGCCCGCCGCAAGCAGGAGCTTGTGGACTATGTGCAGAGCGCGACGGATTCCGTCGGCGTTTCGGTGCATGCGGGCTCGCCGTTCCCGATGGCGGTGCTCCACCTGCCGGAGGCGGAGATCATCTGGGGAAATCCCGCGTTTTATGCGATCACGGGTCTGGCGGACGCCACGCGCTATCAGACGATGGACAGCGTCATCCCGGACTTCACGACCGACTGGCTGCGCGACGGGCGAAATGAGCTTCCGGGCGACCGGAAGATCGGCGACCGGCGCTACCGCATCTACGGAAACTATGTCCGCTCCAGCGACGACGAAACGACGGTCATGCTGGCAACCGTCTATTTTGCCGACATGACCGAGATGTTCAACATCCGGGACGAGTTTGTCCGCACGCGCCCGGTCGTGGCGGTCGTGCTGATCGACAACTACGACGAGCTGATGAACAACCTCTCCGACAGTGCCGTTGCAAACCTCAACGCGCAGATCAACGAAACGGTCAGCAAATGGATCGGCGGCGCGCACGCCCTCAGCCGCAAGATCGAGCGGAACCGCTATCTGCTCGTCTTTGAAAACAGCGCGCTCGAGCAGCTCCAGACCGGAAAATTCTCGGTTCTGGAGAGCATCCGCACCATCGTCAACCCCTCCGGTGTGGCGGCGACGATCTCACTTGGCATCGGAAAAGACGGCGCCTCGTTCGAGGAAAACTATAATTATGCCATGCTCTCCATTGAGATGGCGCTTTCGCGCGGCGGAGATCAGGCGGTCATCAAGGACCGGTACAACTTCACCTTCTACGGCGGCAGAACGAAGGAAACGGAGCGTCACACCAAGGTCAAGTCCCGCGTTGTGGCAGGCTCGCTCTCCGAGCTGATCGCGCAGTCGAGCGAGGTCTTCCTGATGGGCCACCGCATGGCGGACCTCGACGCGGTGGGCGCGGCGGTCGGCCTTCTCAGCCTGTGCCGCAAAAAGGGCAAGCGCGGGCGCATCGTCGTCGATCTCAAAAACAATGCCGCGGGCGCCCTCATTGCCGAGCTTCGCGCCATGCCGGAGTACAGCAATGTGTTCATCTCCGGCGAGGATGCGCTTGTCGAGGCGGACAGCCGCTCGCTTCTGATCGTCGTCGATACGAACCGCCCCGATCAGGTGGAGAGCAAGCCCCTTCTGGAGTCCATTTCGCGTGTGGCTGTCATCGACCACCACCGCCGCGCGGCGGATTATATCGAGCACGCGGTGCTGAGCCTGCATGAGCTGTTCGCCTCGTCCGCGTCCGAGCTTGTGACGGAGCTTCTGCAATATGCGCTCGACCCGCGCGACCTGCGTCCCATCGAGGCGCAGGCGCTGCTTGCCGGCATCGTGCTCGACACAAAGAATTTCAGCGTCCGCACCGGCTCGCGCACCTTTGAGGCCGCGGCGTTCCTGCGCCGCACCGGCGCGGACACCGTGGACGTCAAAAAGCTCTTTCAGAGCGACCTTGACGCGACGATCGCGCGCTATCAGGTCGTGCAGGCGGCGCGCCTGTACCGGGACGATATCGCCATCGCCGCCGTGGATCACGCGGTCACGCGCACCATCGCCTCGCAGGCGGCGGACGAGCTTTTGAACATCTCCGGCATCCTGACCTCGTTCGTGCTCTATCCCGACGCGGGGCAAGTGGTCATATCGGCGCGCTCGATCGGCTCGTGCAACGTGCAGGTTGTGCTGGAGCCGCTCGGCGGCGGCGGAAACGCGGCGGCTGCCGGCGCACAGATCAAGGACGCGGAGATCCATGACGTGCTGGAAAAGCTCGTCGCGTCCATAGACAAATTCTACGGCTGAGGCCGAAGAAGCATACAATACAAATTCCCTGTCTGAAAGGAGAACATACAGCATGAAAGTCATTTTGACACAGGATATTCGCGGGAAGGGCAAGCGCGGCCAGATGATCGAGGTATCGGACGGCTACGCCCGCAACTTCCTCTTTCCGAAGAAGCTGGCGCAGGAGGCCAACGCCGACAACGTCAACACCATGAAGATGAACGACAAGGCACGCCAGGAGCGCGAGGCCAAGGAGCGAGCCGAGGCGATGGACATCTCCAAGCGCATGAAGACCTTCACCGTCACCGTCAATGCAAAGGGCGGCGGCGCGGGCAGGCTGTTCGGCTCCGTGACCAACACGGAAATTGCCGAGGCGCTTGCCGCGCAGCAGAAGATCGTGCTCGACAAGCGGAAGATCGTGCTCGACGAGCCGATCAAGACCACCGGCGTATATACCGTCCGCTGCAAGCTCGGCTATGAGATCAGCGGCGAGCTGCGCGTGGAAGTCAAAGAGGCGTAAAACTCCGCAGAGGAGAAGGAGGGACATCGTATGGACGATCTGCTGGGCCGTCAGGTGCCGCAGTCATTGGAGGCGGAGCAGTCTGTGCTCGGCTCCATGCTCATTGACGAGCGCTGTGTGCCGGACGTCATCGGCCTTCTTCGGCCGGAGGACTTCTATCTGAGGCAGAACCGCGAGATCTACGAGACCATCTATACGATGTTCAATTTCTCGGAAAAGATCGACCCGGTGACGGTGCTCGACAAGATGAAGGAGCGCGGCGTCTATGACGAGGCGCATTCCTACGATTACATTGCCCAGCTTCTTCAGATCACGCCGACGGCCGCCAACGTCAAGCAGTACTGCGCCATCGTCCACGACAAGGCGCTCATGCGCGATCTGGCTGCCGCCGCCGGAGAGATCAGCGAGATGGTCTATGACGGCGCAGGCACGGCGCAGGATATGCTCGAGGCGGCGGAGAAAAAGGTCTTTGCCCTGCGGCGGGAAAACTCCGGCGACAGCCTTCAGCACATCGGAAAGGTACTTCTGAACGTCTACGACCGGCTCGAGGAGCTGGCGCAGTCCGGCGAGGCCATTCCGGGCCTTTCCACGGGCCTGCACGACCTTGACCGGAAGATCAACGGCCTCAACAGGACGGACCTGCTGCTCATTGCGGCGCGTCCCGGCATGGGCAAGACGTCAATGGCGCTGAACATCGCGCTGAACGTTGCAAAAAAATACCCCGGCAAGGCCGTGGCGTTTTTCAATCTGGAAATGTCGCGCGAGCAGATGGCAATGCGCCTGCTCGCAAACGAGAGCTTTGTCGATCTGCAAAAGCTCATCACCGGCCAGCTCACCGAGGAGGACTGGGGAAAGCTCTCCATCGCGTCCTCGGCGCTGAGCCAGACGGACATCCGCGTGGATGACAATCCGACCATCACGGTCGCGGAGATGAACGCCAAATGCCGCCGGATCGAGAATCTGGGGCTGGTGTTCATCGACTATTTGCAGCTGATGACGGCTGCCGCGCCGGGAAAGACCGCGGAGAACCGCGTCAATGTGGTCAGCGAGATCTCCCGCGCACTCAAGATCATGGCGAAGGAGCTGAACGTGCCCGTCGTGTGCATGAGCCAGCTCTCCCGTGCAAACGAGAGCCGTACCGACAAGCGGCCGATGCTCTCCGACCTGCGTGAGTCGGGCGCCATCGAGCAGGACGCCGACAGCGTCATGTTCATCTATCGCGACGATTATTATAATAAGGACTCGGAGGAGAAGAACATTGCCGAGCTGATCGTGGCAAAAAACCGCCACGGCGAGACCGGCACGGTCAAGCTCCAGTGGCTGCCGCAGTTCACGACCTTCTCCGATCTGGAGTGGAAGCATGCGGAATAAGATCCTCGTCTGGTGCCGGGAGCAGGCGCTCCTTCCGAGCGGTGCGCACGTCGTCTGCGCCGTCTCCGGCGGCGCGGACTCCGTGGCGATGCTGCACTGCCTGTGTGCGCTTCGGGCGGAGCTGGGGATCACGGTCTCGGCGGCGCACTTCAACCACCGCCTGCGCGGCGCGGAATCCGACCGCGACGAGGCGTTCGTCCGCACGCTTTGCCAGACGCTCGGCGTTTCGCTGAGCGTCTCCGGCGCGGACGTCGCCGCCCATGCGGCACGGACGGGCGAGAGCGTGGAGGAGGCGGCGCGGGAGCTGCGCTATGCGTTTTTTGCGCAGCTGGACGGCCTGATCGCCACGGCGCACACCGCCGACGACAATCTGGAGACGCTGCTTCTCAACCTGACGCGCGGCACGTCGCTGCGCGGCCTGTGCGGCATCCCGCCGAAGCGCGAGCACATCGTGCGGCCGATGCTCTGCCTGACGCGCCGCGAAATTGAGGCGTATCTCACGGAAAACGCGCTGGCGCATGTGGAGGACTCCACAAACGCCGCGCCGGATGCGCGCAGAAACCGCATCCGGCAGGAGGTCGTGCCGCTTCTGCGGCGCGAAAACCCATCTCTTGCACTGACGGCGCTGCGCGGGAGCCTGCTGCTGCGGCAGGATGAAGATTATCTGGAGCGAGCCGCCGAAGCAGCTCTGCGCGATGCGGAAACGGACGGCTGCTGGTCGTGCGCATCGCTTCGCGCACAGCCGGAGGCGCTTTTCAGCCGCGCGGTGCGGATGCTGCTGCGCACCATCTCCGTGCCGAAGCTCACAAGCGCCCACATCCGCGCGGTCTGCGGCATCATTGCTGCGGACGCGCCCTCCGCGCGCGTGTCGCTTCCGGGCGGCTTTGCGGCGGAGCGGGTGTATGACTGCCTGCGCCTTTCGCGCGAAGCAGCGCCTGCCGCGTGGACGCCGGTGCGGCTTTTGACGGACGGGAGCACCGAGCTTCGGGCGCTCGGCCTGCGCATCCGGTGCCATGTCGTGGAGAAACTGGAAAAAAGTCAGGAAAACCGAAATTCGCCGTGCACTTTTGCGTGCAAATGTGCTATGATGGAGCCGGAAACGCTGGTGGCAAGGCCGCGGGCCGCAGGCGATACCATGCGCCTTACAGGCGGCAGCCGGACGCTCAAGCGGCTGATGATCGACCGGAAGATCCCTGCCGCGCAGAGAGGCCGCCTGCCCGTGATCGCGGATGGCGGCGGTGTGCTGGCGGTATACGGCGTGGGCGCCGATGCCGGGCGCGCGGCGCACGAGGGTGACCGCGCGGTCATCATTGAGATTGAACAGATGAAATAGAAATCAATAGGCGGCGCGTGGGAACGCCGCCGGAAAGAGGTCAGTTTTTATGATCAACAAGCAGGACATGATGCAGGACATTGAACAGATCCTTGTTTCCGAGGAGGACATCCACGCGCGGATCCGCGAGGTCGGCGCGCAGATTTCCGAGGATTATCGCGGAAAATGCCCGATCCTGGTCGGCGTGCTTAAGGGCGTCGTGCCGTTCTTTGCCGAGATGGCGCAGGCGATCACCATCCCGGTGCAGGAGGACTTCATGTGCGTCACGTCGTTTGAGGGCGGCACGGAATCCACCGGCAAGCTGACCTTCCGCAAGGACATCGACCATGACATCGAGGGCCGCGACGTCCTCATTCTGGAGGATATCATCGACTCCGGCAGCACGCTGAAGCTGATCTGCGAGCTGTTTGCCGAGCGCAAGCCCAAGTCCGTGAAGATCTGCACCCTGCTTGACAAACCCTCGGGCCGCAAGGTCGATCTGACGCCGGACTATGCCTGCTTTACGATCCCGGCGGCGTTTGTGGTCGGCTACGGTCTGGACTACGATGATTATTACCGCAATCTGCCTTTCGTCGGCGTTCTGAAGCCCTCTGTTTATCAGGACTGACGAAAGCGCCCATAAAGGAGCTTTACAGTGAATCAACAACCAAAACAGCCCAATCCGCTGATCTTCATGATCGTCATCGGGCTGGTGTTCGCATTGACGGCGGGGGCGGTCTTCGCCCGCAACGGTGCGGCGAGCATGCAGTATTCCGAGGTGCTCAAGCTGTTCCGGGAGGAGCAGGTCAAGTCCTTCACGCTTCAGGACGGAACGCTGACGCTCACGCTCCGCGCCGACGGCGATGAGACAAAGACCGCCACAGCCAGCATCGGCGACACGGAGATCTTCCACAACGACCTTGACGCGCTGATCGCAGATCAGTCCGCGCGCGGCGTTCTGACATCCTACAACTATCCGCAGTCGCCCGGCGCACCGTGGTACAGGACGATCCTGCCGTATGCGCTGCTGGGCGTGGGTCTGCTGGTGGTGTGGTTTTTCCTGATGAACCGCGCAAACGGCGGGCCGTCGGCAATGGCGCAGTTCACGCGCGCCAACGCCAACCTCGGCGTTCCGAGCAAGGAAAAGGTCACCTTTGCCGATGTGACGGGCGCAGACGAGGAAAAAGCGGAGCTTCAGCAGATCGTGGAGTTCCTCCGCGATCCCAAGCGCTTTCAGGAGATGGGCGCGCGTGTGCCGAAGGGCGTGCTGCTGGTCGGCCCTCCGGGAACCGGCAAGACGCTGCTGGCGCGTGCCGTCGCCGGCGAGGCGGGCGTGTCGTTTCTGTCCATTTCCGGCTCGGATTTTGTCGAGCTGTATGTCGGCGTCGGCGCCAGCCGCGTCCGCGACCTGTTCGACCAGGCAAAGCGCGTTGCGCCCTGCATCGTCTTTATTGACGAGATCGACGCCGTCGGCCGCCGCCGCGGCGCGGGTCTCGGCGGAGGACACGACGAGCGCGAGCAGACGCTCAACCAGCTGCTTGTGGAGATGGACGGCTTCGGCAAGAATGAGGGCGTGATCGTCCTCGCAGCCACCAACCGAAAGGACATCCTCGACCCGGCACTTCTGCGCCCGGGACGCTTTGACCGGCAGATCTATGTCGGCTCGCCCGACTGGCGCGGCCGCGAGGAGATCCTCAAGGTCCACGCCAAGGACAAGCCGCTGGCGGACGATGTCGATCTCGGCGTCATCGCCAAGGCGACCGCCGGCTTCACCGGCGCAGACCTTGCGAACCTGCTGAACGAGGCGGCTCTGCTCGCGACCGAGCGCCGCCGCCGCGTCATCGTGATGCAGGATGTGGAGGATGCAATGATCAAGGTCATTGCAGGCCCGGAAAAGCACAGCCGCGTCGTGCCGCAGCATGAGCGCCGCCTGACCGCCTTCCATGAGGCGGGGCACGCCGTCGCCATGTACTACCTGCCGACGCAGGACCCCGTCCATCAGATCACCATTGTCCCGCACGGCATGGCCGGCGGCATGACCATCAGCCTCCCGACCGACGATACGAGCTATCTTTCCCGCAATGAGATGTACGAGACGGTCGTTTCGCTGCTTGGCGGGCGCGTCGCGGAGCAGCTCAAGCTGGACGACATTTCGACCGGCGCCTCCAACGACATCCAGCGTGCAACGGGCATCGCGCGCGACATGGTCTCGCGCTACGGCATGAGCGACCGGCTCGGCCCGGTCAGCTACGCCTCGGACGACGAGGTGTTCATCGGCCGGAACTACGAAAAGACAAAGTCGTATTCCGAGCGCATCGCAGGCGACATCGACGACGAAGTACACACCATCCTCCAGCGTGCATATGAGCACTGCGTCCGGCTCCTGCGGGAGCATGATGACCAGCTTTGCCGCGTGGCAGAGTTCCTGCTTGCGCACGACAACATGACCCGCCCGCAGTTTGAGGCGGCAATGGAGGGCAAGACGATCCCGCAGCCCGAGGCGAAGCAGCCTCCCGACACAGCGGAAGCAGAATCATGAGAACCGGGGCTGTAGCGATTTCGCTACAGCCCCGAGAGCTTGTCAAAAAAGTCTTTTTGACAAGCTCTCAAACGCGAACCGCGGGGCTGGGTTCGCGTTTGAAAAGGCTGCACCCGGCTGCGCGCATAATTTGTGCGCAGTTTGCGCACAAATTCCACACTTGCCGGGCGTAGCGTGTTTTGCCCGAGGTTCACGCCCCCGGACAAAACAGATTTACACTTTATTCGCGCCTGCGGGCGCGAACTCTACGAGGTTTTTTGACAGACTGCCGGGGCTGTAGCGAAAACGCTACAGCCCCGGTTTGCGTATGATATGGAATTTGCAGATGGGAGGTCAGACCTTTTCGTCAATATAGGGAGAGGGCGCTGCGGGGACGCCGCGCTTCCACTCGATGGCATTGACCAGGAAGAACGTGAGCGCACCGACGGCGCAGCCAAAGACGACGGGCAGGATCCCGATGTAGAAGTCGCCCTTGGACAGGATCTGCCAGAAGATGAAGCCGATCGTGCCGGTGATGATGGAGATGACGCCGGAATTGCGCGTGGCCTTCGGCACGACCAGACCCAGACCGTAGGCGGCGAACGGGCCTGCGCAGCGGATGCCGAACGCGAAGGTGTTCATCGTGACCAGCGGCACGCCCAGCATGGAGATGAGCATGGCGACCAGCGCAAACACGACGTTGCAGATACGGGTGTAGGTGATGATCTTCTTTTCCGGGAGCGGCTGCTGATCTGCTTTGCGGTTTGCGAGATACAGGTCGTTCATGACCATCGTGGACATGCACAGAAGGTTGGAGTCCGCCGAGGACATCGTCGCGCAGATGATGGCAGCCGAGACGATGCCGGTGACGGCGGCAGGCGCATACGCGCTCGTGACAGCCATCATGGCATTGGAGCCGTTTTCGGCAAGCGTCGGGATGGCGTCCTTCATGGAAAGCGCAGCCAGACCGAGCAGCGTCGGGAAGATCGCCATGGCCGCCATCAGAACGGCAGAGACGAGCGAGGCGCGCTGGGCGGTCTTTTCATCCTTCGCAGACTCAAAGCGCGAGACCATTTCCGGGCCTGAGAGGAAGGTACAGAAGTAGTTGAACATATAGCCGACGATGGGCACCCAGCCGATCTTTGTAAAGCTTAACTGCTCTCCGGGGAGCTTTGCGGAGATGACCTGCCAGCCGCCGCAGGCGTTGACAACGATGGGCGTGGCAATGGCAAGGCCGACGAGAATGATGATGAACTGGATGAGGTCGGACACCTGGTCGGCGATCATGCCGCCGAACGTGGTGTAGAGGATGATGACGACGCCTGCCAGCACCAGCGCAACGTTCAGGGGGATGCCGGTGAGCGTTGCCACGACGCCGCCGGAGGCTGCGATCTGGGACGAGGTCAGGCAGAACAGCGCCAGAATGTTGAGGATTGCCGAGAAATTGCTGGAGAACTTGCCGAAGCGGCGGCCGACGACCTCAGGGATCGTAACAGCCATGGTTTTGCGGATCTTGGGTGCAAAGTATGCCAGCGGGATCATGGCGATGGATGCGGTCAGGACGTACCAGACGGCGCTCATGCCCCACGTGCCGAACGCCTTTGCGGCAAGACCCGTGGTGGAGCCGCCGCCGATGTTGTTGGCCGACAGCGAGAAGGCGACCATGAACAGGCCCATTCTGCGGCCTGCGACCATGTAGTCCTGGCTGTTCTTGATCTTCAGCTTACCGACGACAAAGCCGACGATCAGCATGCCGATCAGATACGACGCGACGATGATCAGGGGGATTGTCTGCATAAGTTTTCCTCCGTTTTCTCTCATTTTTTGTTTTGCACAGGCAGGTGCATCTGCTTGTGGGTTTCAGTATACCGGAAAATCAAAAAAATGTAAACTGTGGGATAAACTCAAAGTAAAAGGGAAGTTTTGTGAAAATTATACAGGAATATTCACATTGGAATGCAATATTTTGCACGCAATGCCGATATCTGGACGCGCTGTATCCAGCAGCCTTTTCAAACGCGAACCAAGCGGCGCATGTCAAAAAGGTCTTTGACATGCGCAAAAGCCCCATCCTGCACTGAACCGCAGGATGGGGCTTTTGGCGGGATGATTCAGCTGAGATACTCCGCCGGGTCAACCGGCGTGCCGTTGAGATAGACGGCGAAGTGCAGATGCGGCTCCTCGCCGGTTTCGAGAAGCGCCGTGTCACCGACCGCACCGATCACATCGCCGGCTGCAACGCAGTCGCCCGCGCGGACGACCGGTGAAGCGGCGAGGTTTGCATAGTGTGTGGTGTGACCGTCGGCATGAGAAATGACGACCGTGGTGCCGAGAAATTCGTCGTCATAGACGGCGCTGACCGTCCCGGCACAGGCGACCTTGACGGGCGTGCCGGAGACGGCGCTCAGATCGACTCCGTCGTGCGTGCGCCAGTCACGCGTTGTCGGGTTGTAGCTGAGCTTGTCCACGCTGTAGCCGAGAAGGGGCGTGCCGGAGACCGGCGCAACGCGGATGGCGGATGCAGCCTCGCGTACTTCGTCGTCCGTGGCCGGAGTGGACGCGGGAACGGAGTGCTCCTGCATTTCGGCGGGAGCCTCAGCGGATGCAGGCGCATCCTGCCTCTCGGCTGCGGACGCGGGCGGCGAGGCCGTCTGGCCCGACTGTGGGATGGTGGTGGTCGTTGCGACCGAAAGGGTTTCATCGCTCAGGGAATTCTTTTCCGAAACCGCGCTTTTGATGAAGATATAGCCCGAAATTCCGACTGCAAGAATGCACAGGAACAGGACTATGTAGTAGCCCTTTTCCTGAAAGAATTTCCGGAACGCGCCGGAGTTGGATCGTTCGTTGTTTTGCATGTCATGCACCTCCGCTCAAGAGTATCGCCAAGAGCGGCGGCGGTTAAACATGCTCAGGAAATTTTTTGTGTACGTGCGAAATACTGCTCCTGACAGTAGCGCAGGATGCGGCTTCGGGTGACGATGCCGATGAAGGCGTTCTTGTCGTCGATGACAGGAACGAAGTTCTGCTCTGCGGCGACGGAGACCAGATCCTCCACGCGGGTATCGACCTTGACGGGGTGAATGACGCGCCGGGGCAGAATGTCACGGATGAAATGCGCCTCGGTCTGCCGCATATCCATCACGCAGATGCTTTTCAGCGCCCACAGCAGATCGCCCTCGGTCACAACGCCCACATAGCTGCCGTCCGCGTCCAGAACGGGAAGGGCCGTATAGCCGCTATTTTCCATGCGCTCCATCGCCTGACGGAAGGTCGCGTCGGCATCAATGTAGGAGCACATGGCCTTGGGAGTCAGAAAGAAAAGAATGTTCATAGGATGGCTTCCCTCCTTATGATAAGTTTACCATAAAACCGACGCAATGGCATGACGAATTTGTAAATTGCGTTGGAGAAAAGCGGCGGTCAATTTTGTGACGTTTGCTGCTGCGCCTGCTCCGCCATTTGAAGAAGCGGCGCGTGGCACAGCGCGTTTGCCGCCGCAACAGAGCATTTCTGATCGAAGCGGAGCCCGCCGCCGTCCAGATCTGTGATGCTTCCGCCGGCCTCGGTGACGATCAGCGAGCCCGCGGCATAGTCCCACGGGGACAGGCGGTATTCAAAATACGCCTCCACGCGGCCGCAGGCCACGTCGCACAGCTCCAGCGCCGCCGAGCCGGAGCGCCGGATGTCGGAGCAGGTCTCGGTCAGCTTCTGCGCAAGGGCAAAGGTCTGCGGGATGCAGTCGGGATAATAGGGCGAGGAGCCGATGTAGACCAGCGCGTGCGCCATGTCGCAGTCGCTGACATGGATCGGCGCGCCGTTGAGAAACGCGCCCGCGCCGCGCACGGCGGTGAACAGCTCATCGTGATACGGGTCGTAGACCGCGCCGAATTCCATCCGCTCGCCCTGTGCAAGGCCGACGGAGATGCAGCTTCGCCGCAGAGTGCGGATGAAGTTCATCGTGCCGTCGATCGGGTCAACGATGAAGCGCCATGCGCTTGCGGCTTCGAGCCTGCCGCCGTCCTCCTCGCCCAGAAAGCCTGCCTCGGGCAGAAGCGCCAGCAGCCGCTCCTGCAAGAAGCGCTGGACACGCGCGTCATACGCCGTCACCAGATCGTGGCGGGAGGTTTTCTCCCGGACGTTTTTCCCCTCGGCGGTCGCCTGCAGGACGATGGCGCCGGCCTCGCGCACGGCGGCGCAGATCTGTTCATACAGCTTTTCCATAGGATTTCCTCCATGATAAAAGGGATGCCTTGCGGCATCCCTTTTTGAAAAATCGAATTATTCCTGACCCTTTGCGGCGAGCTCCTTGAGCGCGTCCTTGCGGGAGAGGTTGACACGGCCCTTTTCGTCGATCTCCATGACCTTGACCCAGGTCATGTCGCCGATGTTCAGAACGTCCTCGACCTTCTCAACGCGGCGGTTTTCGAGCTTCGAGATGTGGATCATGCCGTCCTTGCCCGGAGCGAGCTCTACGAACGCGCCGATGGGCAGGATGCGGACGACCTTGCCGTAGTACAGCTTGCCGACCTCAGGCACGAAGCAGATATCGTCGATCATCTTCTTGGCGGCGTCGCAGGAGGCGGCGTCGGGAGAAGCGATGTGGATGGTGCCGTCGTCGTCGATGTCGACCTGCGCGCCGGACTCTGCCACGATCTTCTGGATGGTGGAGCCGCCCTTGCCGATGACCTCGCGGATCTTATCGACGTCGATCTTCATGGTGAGCATCTTGGGCGCAAACTCGGAGACCTCTGCACGCGGCTCTGCGATGCAGGGCAGCATGATCTCGTTGAGGATCTCAAGGCGAGCCTTGCGGCAGCGCTCAAGCGCGTCGGCGATGATCTCCATCGTCAGACCGTCGTTCTTGAGGTCCATCTGGATGGCGGTGACGCCTTCGGTCGTACCGGCGACCTTGAAGTCCATTTCGCCGTGGAAGTCCTCAACGCCCTGAATGTCAGTGAAGGTTCTCCAGGTGCCGGTCTCCTTGTCGGAGATGAGGCCGCAGGAAATACCGGCGACGGGGCGCTTGATGGGCACGCCCGCGTCCATGAGTGCCAGCGTGGAGCCGCAGATGGAGGCCTGAGAGGTCGAACCGTTGGAGGAGACGACCTCGGAGACGACACGGATGGCATACGGGAACTCTTCAACGGACGGGATCATGGGCAGCAGCGCCTTCTCAGCCAGCGCGCCGTGACCGATCTCACGACGGGAGGTGGAGCGGCTCGCACGGGCTTCGCCGGTGGACCACTGCGGCATGTTGTAGTGGTGGATATAGCGGCGCTCGGTCTCGTCATAGATGGTGTCGAGCTTCTGCGCGGCGGAAAGCGTGTTCAGCGTGCAGATGGAGAGCACCTGCGTCTGGCCGCGGGTGAACAGACCGGAGCCGTGAACGCGCGGCAGAACGCCGACCTCGGCGCCCAGCGGACGGATCTCGTCGGGCGTGCGG
>OBLG01001241.1_pt1 | contig 20577 bp, 9 predicted proteins | sample 1517451 | NCBI WGS metagenome assembly OBLG01 (sample SAMN04571694, study PRJEB22368) | human gut metagenome | biome: human gut; material: stool | host: Homo sapiens | place: Luxembourg | collected 2012-06-29
ACCTTTGGCACGTAGAACGGGCTTTCCGTATAGCCAAATCAAAGATAGAGATACGCCCCATGTTTCACTTTACACGCAAACGCATCGAAGCCCATATATGCATCTGCTTTGTGGCTTTGAAAGTGTACAAGGAACTGGAGCGCATGCTGAAAGTCTCAGAGATTAAGATGAGCGTGGACAAGGTGCTTGCATTGGCAAAGACAATCACGACAATACAAATTAAGCTACCTCTGAACAAGGAGGTTTACACCCAAACAATGTTAATGGCAAGACATCAGAAAATAGCTAAACTCTTTGACGAAGATTTTTGGGTGACACGATGACGAAGTCAGGAAAAAGATTGGGCAAAAATGATTCAAGAGGCTAAGGAAATACCTCCTGAACCAAGTCTGTTTGATTAGAGGGGGCTTACTTTTGGGAAAAACAGACACGAAGTCCAGTTTTAAAGGACTTCGGGCAGGGTTTTTATGCTCTTTGGAGTTTTAGCGGACAGCAATAATTTAGATAAAAATCCCGAATAATGATTGTATAGAAATAAAAAAACTATCGGCGCAAGCATAAGTTTATACAAAAGACCGGCAGATTGTCAGAACTGAACAATCTGCCGGTCTTTTATGAATAGTGTATTACAATGCAATCTTCACAGACTTCTCTGCGCTGCCCTGCTGCAGCTTTACGACGAACACGCCGTTGCCCAGCTGCGAGAAATCTACTGTCTCGCCGCTTGCAGCTATCTGCTTGGCGTAGACCTGCTGTCCGAGGGCGTTGTAGACAGCCACGCGAGCTGCGCCGTCGTTTCCGAAAAAGAACTGTGCGGTGCGAGCCACACGGTCGGTAGTGATGCTGAACATCTGTTCGCCTGCCTTCGTGTCCTTAATGCCTGTGGCGTCGAGCGCCATCTTCAGACCTGCGAAAGCGTCTATCTTGCCTGCGCCCCAGCTGTTGCGGTCAGACTTCTCGGCTGTGCCTGTATAGTTGTCGTGGCGTGCGGTCTTGTTCAGAATAGCGCGCACGTCAGCCGGTGAGAGGTTCGGGTTAGCCTGAAGCCAGAGAGCTACGGTGCCGGTAACGACAGGCGAAGCCATCGACGTACCCATATTGACGTCGTAGTAGTCATCGCCCGACTTCACCGCGCAGGTCGACGAGCTGAAGTCCGCATAATACTTCGATGTGGCAGAGATGAGCAGACAGCCCGGAGCCGTCACGTCGGGCTTGGTACGTCCGTCGAGCGTCGGTCCGTGACTCGAGAAGAGCGACAGAGCACCCTTGTTGCCCACCAGAGCGGTGTTGATACCGTAGACGACGCCGCCGAGCGTGGTGTACTCCATCTTGGTGTTGTACGAACCAACGCTGATAACGTTGTCGCTCACGCCGCCAAGCTCGCCCACGGTGTAGTCGGTGTCGCCTTCTGTCCATCCGCGCTTGCCTCCATTGAGGAAGTAGCCTTCGGCTGCGTTGTTCCACATGTGTATGGATGTGCCTGCGTCGCTCGTAGCCACGATTCCTATCTTGCGGTTCTCAGCAATGCTTTTGGCACGACACATCAGCATCACCTCTGTGCGCTCGTTTGTCGGGTTCTTCTGCAGAGCCATCTGCACGGTAGACACCACGCCGCTACCGTCGGGGAAGGTGTACTTCACGTCGGTCTCGCCGTCGGTCTCCACAGCCGGCGACTCGTACATCACCTTGCCCTTCAGAGCGTCAACCACAACTGCCTTCACCTTAAGCGGAGCGCCCTTGCTGCCCCAGATATCCACGTAAGCCAGCTTGCTCGCAGAGCTTTCGCTGAAGCCTATCATGGTCTTGAGCGATGTGTCGCCCTCCTCAAGGTCTTTGCCTACGTGCAGCGCTGTGCCGCCCTCGTTGCCCGCAGCGCCAACGATGATGCGTCCGGGACCTGCCATTGCAGCGAAAGCCTGGTCGGAAGCCGAGGTGCCGTCGTGCGGACCGAGGTGCGAGCCAAGACTGATGTTCACAACGCAGGGCTTGCCTACGCTCTCAGCATAGTCGAAGCAGTACTGTATGCCGTCGGTGACGTTCACGTTGCTCGAACCGAAGCTCACGAAGACCAGCTCCGACTCTGGCGCAACGCCGTAGTAAGGCGTCGTGCGGTCACTGCCTGCGGCGATACCTGCCACGTGCGATCCGTGGAACGTAGAAGATATGTCATAGTTGACGGCGCGTAGGTGACGTACTCGCTACCGTAACCGAATTTCGAGGGTGCTTTTCCGCCGTTGGCGTTCTGGTTCCAAACGCGTGCTATGCGTGTGCCGATGCCGTCGGGGTTGGTGAAATCGACGTGCGAATACTGGAATCCGCCGTCTACAACGCCCACAACGACGCCCTTACCGGTGTATGCGCCCAGCTCAGAAGTGGTAGAGTGGCAGTCGTCAACGCCAGTCTCCTTGCGTGCGGTGTCGAGGAGCATGCGCACACTTGTACCTACCTGCACGTTCTCCACTTCGTCGAGCGCCGCTACAGCCTCAACAGCCTCAAGCGGCAGACTCACGGTGAGCAGACGGTCGGTTACGACGTTGCGTACTTCCACGCCGAGCGCCTCAAGTCGACTGATGCAGTCGGCGGCTGCGTGCTGTTTCGACGGAGCAACGGTGATGAAGGCGTCCACCTTCTTCGCTGTTGCCGATTTCACATTTTTCTGCGTATTCATATCCTGAAGCATCAGGCTCGTACTTGGCGAAAGCTTCTGTGCGAAAGCCGAGCTGCCCACGAGAAGCAGCGATGCCAATAGGATGTTTGATTTGTTCATTGATTAGGATTGTTTTAATGTTGATATGTTGAGGTGTTGAGGTGTTGAGGTGTTGAGGTGTTGAGATATGCATTTGTCACCATCTCAACATCTCAACACAACAACATCTTTAATTAATATTTTTCAAATGTACCCTTATAGTTGACAACAATGCGGGTGTTGTTGCCGCCGTTAGAGGTATAGTTGTTAGTGTACTTGTTGGTTACGTCGAGCAAAATCTCGTACATGTCGTTGTCGTCCTTGCTCACAGTGAGCGTGCCGTTGTTTGGCATGTTGCCGTAGCCGTAACTTGCAGCGTACGACTGCAGCTGTATGCCGCCAGCGTTGTACTTGATGTCGAACACCTTCTCCTGACCGATGTTCGCAAGATCAATCTCGCCGGCGTTGATAAGGTCGCTACCTACCTTTATCTCCACTCTGTCGTAAGAGGTCTTGTCGTCGCCTTCAGGGATAAGGTAGAAGGTGAAGTTGCCCTTGTTCTCCTTCATGTACGATGTGCCGAGCTGACGAGTGATAGAGAGTTCGCCGTCAGAGTTATAATACTTGTACTCGTTCTCTGCCACTACAGACGGTATGATTTCGTCGAGCGACTCGGCTGCTGCGAACGTGCCGAAGTAAGAGAGGCTCACGGTTCTGCCGTCCTCGAGCACCGCTTCAAGACTCACGTATGTCTGTCCGCCGAAGCCCTGTGCGGTGGTAATAGAGCCCGACTTCACCTTGTCGTATACGGTTCTTGTGGCATAGTCGATATAGCGGAAGGTGTAGCTGTCTGCTTCTGTAGCCATGTCTACCGTGCCGTTGTAGAGCTTCGCAGCCGAAACGCTGAACCATACTGCGGCTTTGGCGTTGAGGAAGTCAGCCGGAGCCTGTGCTTCTACGTCAGCGAAAGCGAAGTTGGTAGGCTCGCCCGTTGCAGAAGGCTGCACGCAGAGAGCTGAAAGCACAGAGAAGCTGGTTGTTGCCTGCTCAGTATCGGTAACAGAGAACGTATTGCTGGCGTCATAAGTGCAGCTGAATGTGCCTGTATACTCGCAACGGAAGTCGTCGGCGCCGTCTTCTGCCTCAACAGATACGGTTACGTTCTTCTTGAACTTGTCAAACTTCACCTTCAGCGCACCCTTCTTGAACTCGCGATCGCCGCAGACGAGCTTGCCGCCTGCCTCAGCAAGAGTAGCGAGGTCTACCTCCTGTCCTACAGACGCTGCGGGCAGCGTGACTGTAACGTCGGGCTGGAGCGCAAGGTCGCTCGTCACGTTTTCTGCAGAATAGAGCATGAACGAGCTATACTCGTCAGTCTCCTTCAGCAGCACGGTCTTCACGTCGTTCACGTTCTCGTTGAGCGCCCACTGGTTGTCGAGTTCGGCGTATGTGCGCTCCGAGAAGCTCACGCGCTCCACGTTGTCCACCTTATATTCTACCTTTGTGCCGTCCTTCTGCTGAACGGTCATTATTCGCTTTGTGGTCTGTGCGTAACTGGCGCCCATCGCCATGAGGCACAGCATTGTCAATACGGTCTTTTTCATCGTTTTACTATTTTTGTTATAATTCCATTTGTTGTTCTTACGACGTAGACGCCGCAGTGCAGAGCCGCCACGTCTACCGGTTTGGTGGCGTCGGCAGAGAGCACATGCTGTCCGCCTACGGTGTATACAGAGAGGCGTTCGCCCTTTGCGGCGCCGCTCACGAGAAGCGTGCTGTTGCCAACAAACTTCACGGTCTCAGCCTCAGCGCCCTCTACCTTGCCAAGACCTGTAGACGGGTCGTAGTTGAGTTCCACCGGTCCGCTCCATTCGCCCTGAATCTGGAAGCCCTTGCCGTCAGCCAGGTCGATAGTGAACTTGTACTCCTCGTTAGCCAGCTGCTCAACGCCCACGCGTCCGCTGTATACGAAGGCGAAGCTGTCTACAACGCAGTAGCGTCCCTTCTCGAAGTGCTCGTAGCGTGTGCCGGTGCGTCCGCCCACGTTGTCGAAGTAGCCGCGTGTCATCTTGTACGGCGCGTAGAGGTTTGTCCAGAGGTGGTCGTTCTCCATCAGTTCGTATGTGCCTGAAGGCAGATATGCTGTGCCGGCGCTGGTCTGGAACTCCATGCGGAGCAGGTCGCCCTCGTTGCCGTCCTTTCCGCTTGGCGAGCCGAGGTCGACAGTGTAGACGTTCACGCCGTTCTGGTTGCCGAGGAAGTATACACGAGCCTTCTTGATGTAGTCGAGATTGAGCTTCACGTCGCGGTCGAGGTTCGACTCTACGTACTTCTCCTTGTCGTCAGACACGTCGACGATGTTGAACTTGATGTTCTTCGCCGTACCCGTCACCTTATGTCCGCGGTCTGTTGTGCAGTCGATGGTGAAGTTGAATGTGCCTTCCTCGTCGCCGTCGGTGATTACTACCGTTCCGTCGGTGATATAAGCATAGTCGTAGTCGGAATCAGAGCCGGTCACGCTCTTGCGGCGCTTGATGTATGTACCCATAATAATGGTCATTCCGCTATAGTCTATCTCCATACCCGGGAAGTAGGTCTCGCTCTTGAAGTTGCGAGCTACGGTGTATGTGCCGGGGATGATCGTGGCCTGCTTCGGGTCGCCGAAGAGTCGGTTGAAAGCGCAGATGGCGAGGTTGAATCCGGTGCCCTTCATATTGCCTGTCTCAGGGTCGAAGTCGCAGTCGAAGAGGTTGATGTAGATATTACCCGTGTTCGACTCCATCAGATTGCCGTGATAGTAAGCTATACCGCCGGTGAATGTAGTGTTCACGTCGGTAGGAATCTGCGGATATACCGTCGTGCCGGTGTTCATGTCTACGAAGCTGAGCGTTCCGGTGTAGGTATACTGCACGCCGTTGGCGTCGGCGAAGGTCACGGTATACGAGTTGTCTGCGCCCTTCTTCACAGTTACGTCGCCCGTCAGCGCGTTCTCCTTGCCGGGCTTGCCGGTGAATCCGTACTTTGTGGTGTAAGAGTAGTCGGCATCATAATAGAGACTGCCCTCGCCAGCCTTGAACGTTCCCTCGGGCAGTTCGGTGCCAGTGCCCGCCGGAGCGTACAAGTCGATGGCAGCCACGTTAGCGTTTGTAGCCACGATGGTGCCCTCGGCAGAGTTGAAAACGGCGTTTGTCTTGTCCGAAACCACGAGATAATAGTTGTCGCAGTTGCCGGTAGCCTCAGAAGCGGCTGTATAGTACGACGCCACGACATGGCTCATAGCCATGGTCTTGGCTTCGTCAGCCTTGGCAGGTGCAGAGAAGTGCGGCGAGTTCTTAACGAATGTGTGCTGTGCCGCCACAGGAAGTGCAAGCGCAGAGATGAGAAACGAGATGATAAGTAACGATTTTTTCATTTCTTGATTAGTTTAAAAACTTGTTCGTTTTCAAGTGTAAGTACATAAACTCCTGGTTTGCAGTTGTCGAGGTTCAGCACAACGGTGCCGTCGGCTACGCGCTTGCGCATCACGAGTGTGCCGTCGGCGGCGTAGAGCGCAGCCTCAGCAGCCTTCGCACCGCTCACCTTCACGGTGCGGTTGTCGTCGTACGTGAACGAGAAGGCATTGCCCTTTGTGCCCGCAATGGCTGTAGGCACGACGTAGTCGAAATAGAACTCCGCCACAGCCGACTGTTCGTAGTCGGTAGCGACGCCGTTGGATGTAACCGTCAGCTTTCCGTCGGCAAAGCCCACTTCCGGCTTGTCGGCAAGGAAGAAGCTTGCCGTGGCATCATCAACGAACTTCAACACGAGTGCTTGGCGCGGCGTGGTGTCGGCTTCGTCGGCGTGTGCAGCCAACGTCGGCGCGAGCAGCAATAGTGCAAGCAACGCTTGCAACAATCTTGTTTTCATAGTCTTGATGTTTTTAGTTAGACTCTATATTATTCAATGTAAAAAAAAGCATAATTCTCTTGATAATCGCTGCAAATATACACATTATTATTCATTCAGCCTTAAGAAATCGGAGTTTTTAAACCAACAGCCGCATTTTGCTTACAAATAAATTCCTCTTCAGGGGGTGCACTTGTCTCTGCTCGGCTTTGCCGCTTGCCAGAGCAAGAAGTGCACCTACCGAGCTTCCTCTACACTATTGGATATTTTCATGTTAGACATTAGCTTTATTTCATATATCCGCCATAAATTTTAAAATCTCCATTGTAATCATTGTATATACATATTCTCATCGAGTTGTGGGAAACAGATATTTTCTTTAGCCAATAAATATCCTTTAAATCACCTATTCTAACAGCTCCCTTTGGAGGTTCTATAGCTTCTTCTATATCAATTACAGATATAAATATTGCAAAGATTAAAAGAATAAAGGTGATTACAGATATAAATAGTCGCTTAATTATTTTTCGCATCTTCATAACTTTCATTCGTCTTATAATTACTTTCTTTCATAAGCTGTGGATTAGGTTTAACGTATCGCAAATATAGCGAAATAATGTATAGGATGTGTTCGGAACAGCCGTTTTTAACATTGGTTAAGCTACTGAAGTTTCGATCGTTTTCTTAAGCTTTTCTCACCGTTCGCGTCCGCCGTCCGATCAGATTCCGTCCGCCGCCCGATCAGATTCCGTCCGCCGTCCGATTGGATTCCGTTCGGGTGACGATGACTTTTCATGAGGGTTTGCAGCAAGAAGGTCGAATCCTTGCAGAGAGAAGGTCGAATCCTTGCTGCGAAAACATAAAAAAAGAAGGTGGGACAACAACTGCTTTTCGGCAGCTTTGCCCCACCCTCTCGGTATTCAGATAAAGCCGATAAAGGCTTTATGTGTTGTTGTTACTTACGCTTGATGTTCAGCTTGAATGTGGCATTGCCGACCTTCACTACGTATGTGCCGGTGGTAGCCGATGCAAGGCTTACGGTATGTCGATACTCGTCGGTGGCGATGTCGCTTGCGATGAGCTTGCCGTCTGCCGAAACTACGGTGATGCGGTCGCCGTTATGAGCGCCGAGCACTACAAGCTGTCCGTCCTCTACCTTCAGCGTAACGCCGTTCTGTCCGTTGACACCGTCGATGCCTGTGGCTATGATGGTAACCTTTTCGGAGAACTTCTCGCCTGCTACAGAGTAGACTGCCGACACCTGATAAGTGAGATACTTGTCGGACAAAGTTGTCGCGTCTGTGAAGACGGTGTCTGTCGTCAGTTCGTTGTTCAGACGGTCGCCGTTGCGGTATACGTTGTATCCCTCAAAGACGTTCTTGTCGGACGATGGCTCGCCCTTAGCGTCGACAGCCTTGAATGAGATGTCGGCATTAGCCTTGCGCTTGGGCTGGAATGCGGGCAGCTTCTTGGCTGCCTTGTTCTCTGTGCCAGGAAGTACGTTAGAGTACGGGCTGAGTCCGATTGAGATGTTCCAGTTGGCGTCTACCTCAGAACCCGAAGCCTCCATTGTCTGCCATGTGATGCCGTCGGCAGAGTAGAGGTCGCCACGGCCGCTGCGTGCCGGACCACGGTCGTATCCGAGAGGAACCGTTATCTCGTTCTGCTCGATGTATACCGCTACGCGGAGGTTCTTGCCTTCGTCGATCTTAAGCGGCTCTTCGAGGTGGATGGTGTTGAACGAATACTGCTTCAGACTGGGCACGAACTGCTGGCGTACGAGGGTGTTGTTCTCGTAGACGAGGAGGAAGAGCGCCTCAGGAATCTGGTTGATGTATACCTCTACATCGCTCAGAGCGAGGTTGCCGTATCCCTTCAGGTCGGAAGCGAACCAGCAAGCGCCTGCGAAGAACGCGCCGCCATTGGTCAAGCCGCCTGCCTTATAGTTGAAGCCGTCGTGCCAACGCAGATAGACTGGCTCGCCGAGAGCCGGGAACTGCCATGAGAGGCGGTTGCCTTCTGCCTTCTGCGATACGCGGAGGTTGGTAGGAGCAAGCGAACCGTTGTCGTAGTAGAGGTCGATGCTTACCGGTGCCGACTTCTCGCTCACGGCTGATGTCTTTGTCACAAGCTCAAACTCGTAGCTGTACTTGCCGGCGAGCAGGTTGCGGTCAACGTAAGAGACGCCGCTTACTGGATTTGCAGTTATCTTTTCGCCGTTGCGATAGATGTTGAATCCGTAAAGATTGCTCTTCGGTGTGCTGCTGTAAAGAGCCACGCCGTCGACATACTGCTTAGGCTGCGCTGCGTCCTTCGACAGAGCTACGTACTCGGTGCCTGCCGGAAGCTCGCACTGGAGGTCCTGCCAAGACTCTGAGGTCTTCCACGACTGCAGGAAGATGAAGTTGGCGCGGTTGGTGCCGCCGGTAGAATAGTAGACGTTGAGCGTTCCCTCGCCGTTGTGGTCGTCAGCGTTGCGGGCTGCAAGGCGCAGATAGCTCATGCCCTCGGCAGGTATCACGCCGAATGCGCTGCTCTGTGCGTCTGCTGTTATCGACTTGCTGCCGTCAAAGGCTTCGTCGTCAGACACTGTCCATCCCGACTTATAGCTCTCGCCACCGACGCGATATACTTCCTCGCCGACGCCGGCGCTCTCGAAGTTCTCCTTGCTTGCTGCGTTCTGATACATATCAGGGTCGGCGAAGGTGAGGAGCACGTTGTAGCCGTAAGACGACTGCTTGGCGGTGGTGTTGACAGGAGTCTTGGCGGTGCCGGTGCTTACAATCTCTACAGTAGACACGGCAGACAAGTCGGATGTCTCGCCATTGATATAGACGGTCTGTACGGCGTAGTCGTACTCGTTCTCCTTTGTTTCGGTCTCTTCAAAGTAGCGGTGTGTGAGCATCTCTGCGTTGCGCTTCTCGCCGTTGCGGTATACGTTGTAACCAGCCACTGTGGTCAAGCCGCCGAGGTCGAGAACAACGAACTGTACCGGTTCGCCCTGACGCTGCAACGAAAGGAGCAGGTAGGTGATGCCGTCCTTGCCCGTGAACGACGACATACCGCCAGCCGATACCGACGCGATGTCGTCTATCTCTACATACTTGCCGAGGTCGATAGATCCGACGCGCTCGTTCTCGTCGTCGTAGATGCCGATGGTGTACTTGTTGGCGTCGTTGCCCTGTTCGAAGGCGTAGAGCTTGCCGTTGTGATAGGCTGTGCCTGAAGCGCCCTTCAGAATCGGACCAGTGCCTATCTTGCCGCCGTTCTTCGTCACGTAGATTGAAGTCTGCCAGTCGCCTACCTCAAAGCCGCCCTTACCGCCGTCGAGAGAAGGCACGTAAGCCAGGTGGCGTGAGTATTCGGAGATGGCGATGTCCTCCTTGTTCTCCATTGTTGTGGGGTCGATACGGTGGATGTTGGTGGTGTTGTCGGCTACGTAGAGCCACTCGCCGTCGTATGCCATGTTGCGTACGCCCTTGATGCCGTCCACGCTGTATGAGCCGAGCTTGTTGCCGTCGAAGTCGTACTTCTCGATGCGTCCGTCCTCGTTGTATACGGATGTGTAGACGTATGTGCCGTCGGTGACGACAGCCATGCCCGACTTCGGACCGAAGAACGAACGTACGTACTCTGGATAGCCCTCTACGGTAGTAACCGGTCGCTTGGCTACGTCAGCCTTTATCACCTGCGGCTCCTTTGTCGGGTTGTCCCAACGGAGCGAGATGGTGCGGTTGCGCTCTACGTCGGCATTGACAGCGTGCGGAGCTGTCTTGTCCTTTATCTCGTATGCTTCTACATCAACCGGCTTGCTCGCTGCCGACTCTCCGTTGTTTGCGTATACGGATGTGAGGGTGTAAGAGAAGATGCCTGTTGAGGAGAGCACGTCGTTGTAGCTCTGAGAGGTGATGAGTTTGCTGTTCACCTTCACGCCGTTGCGATATACGTTATAGCCCAGCGGCTTCTCTTCGGTGGTGTCGGCAGGATCGAGGTTCACGTTGATGTTGAAGTTGCCCTCAATGCCCGAAATGGCTGCCGAGAACCACTTCTCGCCGTCGGTAGAGAGAAGGTCGCCCTTGTCTAACACAGCCTTGCCGTCGTCGATGCCGAGCGGCTGAACGCCAGCGTCGCTCTTTATCTCGAAGCAGAACAGATACTCGTGACCCGGCACGAGGCGTATGTCTTCGTCTACGGGGATGGCTGTCAGAGTGCCGTCGAACTTGAAGTCGCCCTTATACTGCTTCTTGTAGATGTTCTCGCCGTCCTTCTTGATGATGAGGGCGATGTACTGAACTGGGTTGACGAGCTGCACAGCCACTGAAGCAATGCGCCTTCCGCGGTAAGCGGCGATGTCGTAGGCGTCCCACTTCACACCTGCGTAGAAGATGCCGCCGTCTGTCATGCCTATGTTGTCTGCATGCTTGCCGGTCGCCCAGGTCATTGTGGATGGCTTGTCCATTCCGTAGAGCGGCGATTGCCATGAAAGGCTCACGTTCTTGTTGCCGTTGATGCTTGCTGCCACGCCTACCGGCGGATAATACTGTGCGCCGTTCTTCACGAGCACCTTGACAGAGTCGCTCTTTGCCGACTCCTTGCCGCCGTATACGGCTGTCACCTTATATATATACTCGCCGTATACAAGCTGCTTGTCGGTAAAAGTCATGCCGGTTACGGGCGAAGCGTTCACCTTGCGGTCGTTGCGGTATACGTTGTAGCTGTCTGCCTTTGCAGATCCGTTGCCCTTCTGCCATGAGATGACGGCGCAAGCGTCGCCTGCTTCTGCCTTCACGTTCTGCGGTCGCGGGCATGTCGACTCGCCTGTGACGTTGAGCTTGAAGCTGACGGTCTGGTCGCCTATCTCCGGATTAGCCATGAGCACAGCCTCAGCTACATGATTGTTGCCCACGACGTCCTCAAGGGCGTCGAAGCGCACGCTGATGTCCTGCGATGCGCCCGGAGCGAGCTTGCCGTGACGCGGCGAGAAGTAGAGCCACTTGTCTGTCTCGCAAAGAGTGTAGCGGAAGAAGAGGTTCGGCATCTGGTTGAGCGCACCCAAGAGAGTGAGCTTGCCGGGCGTGATATCTGTAGAGGCGAAGAGACCGCAGACGTAGTTCTGTCCGGTTGTCTGACTGCCAAGCACATATCCCGGAGCGTCCGTCAGCGAGTGCTTCACGTCAGTAAGCACACGCTTCGCTGTACTGAACTGGCGTATCTGCACCTTGTCGATCTGCTCCGTCGTCTCAGCTGTCATATCCGACAACCAAAGATACGGACCGCCAGGCGACACGTTGTCGTAAGCCGAGCCGTAGATAGACACGCTCTCGCTGCTGCTGATGTTACTGAAGCGCGAGAGAATCTTGCCGTTCTTGTCGATGAAGCCGATGGTGGTGAAGGTTCCTACCCAGAAGCCCTTGCGGTCGGGGTCGTAGCTACAGTGGGTTATTTTGAGGTCGGGCTGGTCCTTTACGGTTATGATTCTCACGATGCGACGGTTGTCGAAGTCGAGTTGGAAGAGACGGTTAGACCAGTCGCTACCGTAGAAGTAGCGTCCGTCGTACGTGATGTCGTAGAGCTTATAGTACATCTCGGGGATGCTGAACTGCTCTATGAAGCGCCCGTCCTTATCGTACTTCCAGAACTTGCCAAGCTCGATAGATGATGTAGTATAGTAGAACTCGCCGTCGAAACCAATCGACTGCTGCAAATCGCCAGACGCAGTGAACGAGGGTTGCTTCTCCCATCTGTTGGTATCGTCGCCCGACTGCTTGGCTGGCTTGGCTGCAAGATGCCACACCAGTTCGCCGTCGCCGTTGTTGGTCATGCGCAATGTCTTCACAAGACTCGACTCGGCGTTGATGTCAGCGTTTACTTCCTTCGACGAAAGGTCGGCTGTGGGCTTGGTGATAACAACGTTGATGCGGTTGCTGCCGCCGTTCTTTATCTCGAACTTACCTTTATATACGTTATATCCGTCCTTCTTTGCCTCCACTTCGTACACACCTTCTTCTATCTTGTCGAAGTTCACGTGTCCGGCAGCGTCAGTCGTAGTATTTATCACGGCGCCATGGTCGGCTGTGAGCTTCACGTCGCAGTCGGCCACGCTGGCAGCCGAAGCGGTCTTCACGTCGAGCTGTGCCGAAGTCCACACTGGCGTCCATACCTTCACGTCGTCCACATACCAGTAGTTGATCCACTTGGCATCGGCGCCGTGCGCACGGAATCTCACGCGGAAGAGGTCAGAAGAGAGATTGTCGGCAAGCGCATACTGGAACGTAGTCCACTCGAAGCCGCCGTTCTTGTTGTCGAAAGTCGCTATCTCTTTCCATGTCTTGCCGTCATCAGACGACACCTCTGCCGAGAGATAGTCGACGTTGGTCTGTTCGCTGTTGCACAGCTTCAGATTGAAGCGCAGATAAGTGTTCGTGCGGTCGGGAGTGTGCAGCACTCTTGTCATAAGCGCCTGGTCGTAGTTCTGCAGCGTCGACCAGCTGTATGTAGCCGACGGGTCGATAAGACCATACTCGTAGTAGTCGATAGACCACTTCGACTCTGTGCTTCCGTCCTGCTGTGTCTTTGTCCACTTGTCCTCATGCAGCGTCCAGTCGTCGAAGTCGTCGAAGAACGGCAGCATGCGTGTGTCGGGCACGTTCACGTAGAGCGGAGCGCTCTGCGCCGTCTCCGTACCGTCCTTCTTCACAGCCGTTATGGTGTAGGTATAGTCGCCGTAGTCGGGCACCTCGTCGTCGTAGTTCACGTTCTCCACGAGCTTCGTGTTGAGCTTCTCGCCGTTGCGATATACGTTGAATCCCACTACGGGGTTCTTCGCTGCGGCGCGTGCCATGCCTGCTGACTCGGGACGCACCTTGTTCGTGCCGACAAAGATATCGTCGATGAGCAGCATGAAAGCGTCATCGGACACGCAATTGATAGTGACGTAGCGCGCCTCCTTGGGTATGTTGTAAGCCACGAGCGTCCATTCGGCGGGCAGCTCTACGTATGGCGATTCATTAACGTACGTGAAGTCAGAAGGCTGCGTGCCAGTTGTAGAATAGCCCACACGTATGCGCTCCGCATTGTAGTTCTCGCCCGTCTTGTAGCTGCGCGCCCAGAAGCTAATCTGGAAGTCGGCGTCGAAGTTGAGTCTTGGCGAGATGATATAGTCGTTGTTCTGCGCGTCGACCGCACAGAAGCCGACAAGCATCTTCTGTCCAGAGTGAGGCTTGTAGTCGGGATTGTCGTTCACCGCCGGCACTGTCTGCCACGGATTCATGACAACGTACGCCATCTTCTGTCCCTGCGTAGGGAACGTGCATGCCTGCCAAGTATACGTCGGTTTGTTGTCGGCGTCGATGTAGGTCCATCCGATGCTGCCCGGAGAGTTAATGGCGAAGTCGGAGTGTCCCTCAAAGTCCTCGAAGAATCCGTCGACCGGCTCGGGAGACGTCCACGCTATGCTCACCTTATGCTCCGCCACGCTGTTAAGTCGCAGGTTATAGGGTGTGCCGTTTGCGTCCTGCGCCGCTGCCTGCATAGGAGCAGGTGCCGCCATGTGCAGCGCTTTCTCCATCACCTTCTGCGAAGGTCTTGCTTTTTCGCTTTCATTGTTCTTAGCACCCATCGCGCTCTTGAAGGTTCCGACGGAAGCCCAAGCCAGCGAGACAGCAGTCGCAGCCAGTAACAATGACGTGATTTTATTTGGTTTCATATACAATATTGCTGATTAAGGGTTCTACTTATCTGATGATTGTCTTTGTACGGAATGTGCCGTTCTCTGCAGCAACACTCACGATAGCTACGCCCTTCATGCCCGATGTAGGTATGATAAGCGATGTGCCCGAAGCCTTGCCCGTGTAGAGCATGGCGCCGGTAGTCGATGCAAGGGTTACTGTGCAGCCTGGCTCTATGCCGTCCAGACGCAATTCGTTCATGCTGTTGGTAAGCGTCACCGAAGTGCCGTCTATAACGTCGCTGACAGAGGTAGCTGACTTATCATAGTAGGCGGGTTCCGACTCGTCGTAGAAGATGTTCTGCCATCCCGAAGCCACCCAAATCTTGTAGCGTCCCTTGTCGAACTCACCTTCCTGCGTCTCTTTGATGTCGATGCTTGTGTCCGACACGCCGCCTGCAGCCAAGTCTTTCCATACCTTTCCGTTGTTGTAGAAGAGGGTGAGATACTTCACGCGTCCGTTGCGACCGCCGTGCTTGAAGTTGAAGCGCAGCTTCTTGTAGTTCTTTCCGTCGAGATACGCAGAGAGATCAACCTCCTGACCTTCCGAGTCGTACTGACTGAGCATGGTCTTCGGTCCTACATTCTGCCATGTGCGGAGATCCTTAGTGCCCTCTACGGTCAACTCAGAAGTGCCGAACGGACCACTCGTAGTGACAATAAACTTGCAATCCTCAATGCCATCCTCAAATTCCTTCAGCGTTACGCTTCCCGAACTCTTGAAGAACAGCTGACCCGTACTGAGTTCGACGTCGCCCGTCACATCCTTATAGAAAGACATAGGTGCGAACACAGCCTCCTCGTTCACCGTATCCGTTTCCTTTCCGAAGTAGAGATAATAGCCTGTAGCGCCTTCCACCGGTGTCCATTCAGCGTGGAGATCCGTTCCGTTGCGCTCAAACTTAGTGATGACGGGAGTCTTCAGCTTGTCCGTCACCATCACATCCCACAACCACAGATAGCCCTGCATCTTGTCCGAGCAGCATCTGAAAGCGATGTAGATATCCTTGCCAGCATACTTGCTGAGGTCAACCTCCTCTATGTGCTGCTGTGCGAAGAAGTCGGCAAACGAGAAGCGCTCTACAAGATTGAAGTCCTTAAGATCGCTCGACTTTGTAGAAACGAGCACTTCAAGATTCTCGATAGATGTCTGCTCTGACACACCTCTGGTGAAGAAGAGCGTACCGTTCTCAGGCACATGGAAGCGACGCTTGCAAACGAGATAGTCGTCAGCGTCGTTCCAGTAGTTGAACGAATAGACAATAGATCCAGACGATTCATCAGCCACCCATGTAGTGCCGTCGCCATTATTGTCGATGATGCGCCAGCAGTCGGGCTGTCCGTTAGTCCATGAGAGAAAGTTGCCGTGGAAAGGATTGTCGACGGTTATCTCGGCAGTCGCACATTCAGTAGAGAAAGGCAGCGTAGCGCCGTATATGGTCTGTCCGTCTGCAAGCTTCATGTATGCTCTTACGCCGTACTCCACGCCAGGCAGAAGGTCTGTCACGGTGAGAGAGGGCGATGTGCTTATGTTCTCCACCTTAGCGCTGCTGCTATGCTGCTTATCGTCCAGACTCGGCTCGTATGTGTCGGTAGACAGCGCCCAGCAGAATCCAGCTTCCTTAATGTCGGCAGCCGAAACGTTTCCGAATTCGGCTTTGAACGTAGCGCGAGTGTCCCACACATCCACTGGAGTGAGAGTCTTTGCGGTCTTCATTTTGGTTGTGCCGCCGCTCACCTGGAATGTGACAAGTCCGTTGCCCTCGTTGATGTTAGTCACGGGCACTCCGAGCGCCTCGTTGTTCCAGCCGATTGCCGCCGGCTTGGATGTATCTGTAAATTCGGTGTTGCCTGATGTTCCGGGATAAGTGTCGCCGTTACGCGAGTTGGCGTCGTCGATGTTGTCCGCCGGCACGATATACATACATCTATGCTGCGCCGAGTTGTTCGGACCATTGACGCTCCACCATTTATCCTGCATTTCCTTGGTATAGTCGTAGTGGGTGATAAGCAGACCGTGTGCCGGGATGTAGCGGTCCCATCCGGTTTTCTGGCGGTTCTCCAAGATAAAGCATTCCATGCCGGTTCCGGCTTCGCGTCCGGGCTGTGCGTTGATGAATCGAGCCTTGTTGTTCGCAATGCTTTCGAGCGTCACGTCCTCCGGGTTGCGCAACTCCTTGATGTCTGCGCCTTCGCTCATCCAGCCCATCTGCATACGTTCGAACGCCATAAGACACGGCGGAGTGCGACTCTCGTTGTTGTAACTGCCGGAAGCATAAAGACTATAGTCGCCGGGATCGAGACCCACGCCGTTGTCGTAGCTGTCGGTATCGTACATATCCTTAAGACCGAGAACGTGTCCGAACTCATGAGTGAACGTTCCGATGCCGTCCATTGAAGGAACAGCCGGAGCGCCCGGCATGCCTACAAGCTCAGCCGAGCAGGAATAGTTGTTCACTTTTATGCCGTCGTATTCTGGTTTGTCGGTGCCCATGTTCCAAGAGTGCGGCCAGATATCGTCGTCGTTGGCTGTACTTGCCTCGCTGTATCCGGCATATATAATGTAGCAGTTGTCCATTTCGCCGTCGCCGTCGTTGTCGAACTGCGAGAAGTCGAGTTGCGGATTGTCCTTGCGTGCCAGTTCGAGCGCCTCGCGCACCATGTCGCGCGGATTGGCATCGGTGCCTTGCGTGTCGCTGTAGTTGCCGCCGTAATAGGCAGTAGGCTCAGACAATGTATATGGTCCCACTACATGGAAGTTGGGCACGAACTGTCCCATCGAGTTGTCGCGGAAATAGTCTTTCACGCTGCCCGTACCGCCGTTTGTGTTATATCCCGGTTCATTCAACCAACGTGCGAAGTCGTCGTTTGAGTGGCGCATGGTGCTGTCTGCAAAGTTGACGAGTATCACGAGATACTGCGACTCTTTCAGCAGCGCGTTCTGCCCCTTGACTCTGCGTGGAGCCACAATCTTACGGTCGAGCGTCTTTGCAGGCGCCTTACGCATAATTTTGGTGCGTTTGAGGAAGTCGGCGTTCATGGTCTGTGCCGCCACGAGGTTTGCCACTACCTGACGTTCCGCACCGTTACGTTCGTTGATGTTGTGAGCGCGTTGCCTTGTCGGGATGCGCTTTCCGGTCTTCATGTCGTAGTCGACGTAGCAGAAGAATCCTTCGCGGTCTTTCTTCAACATGAATCCGTCTGATGTGGTTACAAAATGATAGTTCTCATCGCCTTGTATCCGTACAAGCAAGGTTGTGCCGTCGGGCTGTCGCATCACGATGGGCCTTGGGTATGCTCCGATGGCATTAACACCATGCGCACTGCCCATTGCGATGGCAGAAGCCAGCAGCAGTCTTTTGAAACTCTTCATAAATGTAGCTCTTTAAATGATTTTTGTATTATTCGTTTATATTTTCTTATTATGGTGAATAAAACGAAAAGAACGATACAGGACACGGATAGTTGTGTCCGCAGACCTGTACCGTTCTTTTACGTGCGTTTCTATATCACATTATTCTTTGATTGTTTGTGTCGTAACGTTTACGACCGTCTTCTTCGTTTACTTTACGACCTTCTTGAAGGTCTTGCCGTTCTGGCGGATAACGTAGATGCCCTGCTTCAGAGCGTCTGTGCTGTCAGCCACCTTAGCGCCACCGATGGTGAACACCTCTACGTTGCTGTCTGTGTTAGCTTCTGCAGAAACAATGCCAGTTTCTTCCTTGCCACCCTTTACATAAGTGAATGTGAAGTCGTTGTCGGGCATGAAGCGGAAGTAGATAGGCTGGTCGGCGTCTACGGTCTTTGTGAGCCAGTAAGACCCCTGATTGTCCTCATACTTATAGTCGAAGTTAGGATAGTCCTCGTTGGTGAGGTTGAGTGCGTCCTCTTCGTTGCTGTAGGTGTATACGCGGCAGTATGTGTTGGTCTTGAAGAGGTTGTCGCCCTCTGTAAGATTAGCCAACACCCAGAACTCAGAGCCTCTCTTTACGTCTACCGACTCGCCTGGCTTGAGCACGCAAGGATTGTTGGCAGCGTGGCCTGCCGGAACGTCGCCTTCTGCGAATGTCACCTTCTTGCCTTCGGCGTTGCCTACGAGCTTAAGGTGAACGAGCAACGCCTCGTTCTCTAAGAGCACAATTGTGCCACGATAGATGTTGGTAGATGTCTCGCCTACGAGTGTGCTTGTAATCATCGGTGAGAGGTATCTGTCATAACCATACTGGTCTTTTCCGTCCTTACCGTACTCTACGGTGTTGGCACTATTGAAGTCGCCGTCGAAGTCTACGGTCACCAGGCAGTCTCTCTTCGCTGTATAGCGCAGCCATACGTTGCTCTGATTGCTTGCGAATGTGTATTCATTGCTCTCCATGTCGATAGGCAATGTGCGTATTTCGCCAGCAGCAAAGTCGGTCTCTGCGAGTGTGAATGCGTCACCTGCCTTGCAGTTCTGCAGCTTGATGAGGTATTCGGTTCCCTTTGTAGCCTCAACCGAGTAGTTGATGCCGTTTACAACAGCGTCGTATGTGCCACTCCAAGAGTCGGTGCCGCGTGGGAACTCCACTGTGATGGCAGGACTGGTAGGCTCTACCGAGAGCTTGCCGTCACGTGTGGCTGTGTACTTATAGTAGCGTGTGCCTTCGGCTGCGAGGTCGTTTTTGCCGAGAACCGCTTCAAGCGGATCGGTGATGAGTTCGCCCTTCTCTATGTCCCTCATCTTTACAGAGAAACTGAGCGGTGTCTTCTCCACAGCCGACCAACGTATGATGAAGCGCTGTGTGGCGCCCGATGTGTTCACGTTATATTCTGCGCCTGATGTGCCGGTAGCTCCGTTCCACTGGTTGCCCTCAGGATATACCGACACGGTAGTGCCCTCAGCGACTGTTCGGTCGGCCTTCACGACGAGCATCTGGTTGGTGTTAGCCGGAACGTCTACACCATAATATATAGTGCCTGACGCATCGGGCATTGTAAGCTGTGCTGGGAGCGACTCGATCATGATCGGATTGTTCTCCTTCTCGCCTTCCTTATAGTCTTCCATAGTCATGCGGAATGTCTCAGGATCGCTTGTGCCGTCAATCTTGTCGACGAGAACATAGAGCCGTGTACCCGGGTTTTCAATCTCTACGCGTACGTTATAAGAACCCTGCTCCGACTTTGCGAGCACGCCGTCGTAAGAGATGCTGTATTTGTTGTTATAAACTTTGACAACGCCGCCAGGCAGTTCTTTGTCGCTTGTAATGGTGAAGAATCCTGCCTTTGTAGGTGTGTAGGTATAGTAGTACTGTCCGTAGTCGGCAGGCACGGTATTGTCGCCTTCAACCATTGCGAACGGCATATCCAACGAACCGGGCTGCGGATGTGCCAGTTCCGACTTGAACAAGACGGGCTGTGTGATGTTGAACACGAAGTCGTATGTCTTGCCGTTCTCTACGCCCAGCTTTGTGACATACATATTGTTCGAGTATTCCGACTCTACCCTATTGCCGTTAACGGTTAACGATTCTGCCAGGTACGAACCGGTGGTGAGCACCAGCTGCGCGTCTTCGGTAGCCGTATATCTGGCGTAAGCCTTGTATGAAGCATAGGATGTGTTGTAAGCGTCGCCTACGAAAGTCATGGTTCCGGGCACGATGTTCACTGGAGCATCCTGCTGCAGACCGCCGCCGACGTCAGGCAGATCGTCGACGCTGTCGATTAAGAATCCGGTTGTTCCGCGTCCATGTACGAGGAAGAAGTAGGTTTTACCGGCTTCCATCGGATAGCCGTTAATGCCGTACTTGAGGTTAGCTGATTTCATGTTGACGGTGTCCTTTCCCTGAACGCCACATACCGACGGATAGGTGTATGTGTTGGGGAGCGGACCCACGCCGATTACACTGTTCTTCTCTGCTGTGTACTTCCAGATGATGGTTTGCATATCTTCACCTTCCACATTGTAGGTGTTTTCTCCCACCGTTGCCTCTAAGGCTGTGTCGTAGGAGGTCTGTGCCATGCTTGCCGTTGCGGTCAGGCACATCATTGGTAGCATGAGTAAGTACTGTTTCATAACTATTAACTATTGGTTGGTTTTAACTTATTCGTAATTTGGGGCTAAAAAATTACGATTTAACTCTCTCAATGCTGCAAAAGTAAGCATTTATTCTTGAACCTTAATTCCGCAACACTATAATTTAACTTTATTTATAAGTACCTGAGCAACAAAAAGTTGCTCAGGATTTTGCTATGTCAGATTTTTCACCTATCTTAGTGTTGCAAATCAAAATATGTATCAAACCCG
>OBLG01001250.1_pt1 | contig 20402 bp, 20 predicted proteins | sample 1517451 | NCBI WGS metagenome assembly OBLG01 (sample SAMN04571694, study PRJEB22368) | human gut metagenome | biome: human gut; material: stool | host: Homo sapiens | place: Luxembourg | collected 2012-06-29
TGACAACAAGATGCTCGCCGAGGTTTTCGCCGACATCGACACCGGCGAGATCCCGTTCATACTCAGCGGCTACACCGAGGACGACTACGGCAACATCGTGACGGCACTCTCTGAGGCGCTGCACACCAATGAGCCGAGCAGTGACCCTGATGCAGAGATCCCGGCCCCGGCCGCGCCGGTCACACAGTACGGCGACCTCTGGATCCTCGGCCGGCACCGCGTCCTCTGCGGAGACTGCACCCGGCCGGAGGATCGCGCCCTGCTGCTCGACGGCAACAAGCCTGAGATCCTGCTGACCGACCCGCCCTACTGCTCGGGCGGCAGCAAGGAGTCACAGAAGTCGACCGGCAGCATCGGCACCGAGAGAAAGAACGGCAAGGCCCCGAAGATCGCCAACGACATCCTCAGCACACGCGGCTACCAAAACCTGATCCGCGGCGCACTCACCGACATCCCCTGCCTCTACGCCTACATCTTCACCGACTGGCGTATGTGGGTATATCTGTTCGACCTCGTCGAGGCGGCCGGCTTCGGCGTCAAGTCTGAGATCGTATGGGACAAGGGCACGCCGGGCATGGGCGTCGGCTGGCGCTCGCAGCATGAGCTCATTCTGTTCGGCGCCAAGGCTGCCACCCACTTCGACGGCCACAAGGGCTACGGCAACGTCCTGAGCATCTCTCGCTCCGGGAATGAGCTGCACCCAACACAGAAGCCCGTCGAGCTGCTGGAGAAGCTGGTCGACAACACGGACTTCGCCACGGGCGTCTATGATCCCTTCGGCGGCTCCGGCACGACGTTGGCCGCCTGCGAGGCATACGGGCAGCCCTCCTACATCATGGAGCTGACGCCCGCCTTCACGGACGTGATCGTCAAGAGGTACATCAGAATAACAGGAAAGACAACCGTGCGCTGCGTCCGTCAAGGCCGAGAGCTACCGCGCGAGGAGATCGCCGCGATCTTCGAGCCTGACGAGGAAGGAGGTGAGCAGGAGTGACGCCCTGACATAATGAGCGAGAAGCCGATCACACAACGAATCAAGGACAGGCTCGCGGCCTACACCGCCATGCTGAGGGACATCGACAACCAACTCGAACGCCTCGACCGCATGGAGATGACGATGGCCTCACCGCCCGGCCCTGATCTGACAGGTATGCCCCGCGGATCCGGCACACCATCCGACCGCACTGGCATGATGGTGGAGCGGAAAATGGAGCTCGAGGAACAGATCGACCGGCTCAAGGCTGAGGAGAAGCAGGAGCGCAACGCCATCGAGGGCCTGATCCTCCAGCTCTCCGACCCCGACGAGCGCGCCGTCATCCGGCTGCGCTACTTCGACCGGGCCGACTGGGAGAGCACCTGCGGCGTCCTGTTCGGTGATCGGCGGGACTACATCGACAGAGTGGACGCCTACCAGAACAGGACATACAAGATCCACGGCCGCGCCCTGCTCAACCTCGCCGCCGTGCTGGACGAGCTGGAGCCCCTGCCTGAGCTGCGGCAGTAAAACGCAGTAAAAGGAACAAAAGGGAAGTAAAAGGAATTGAAAAGCAGTAGCGACCCGTGCTATTCTATATCCTGCAAAAGACCGCCGGACACACGGGCAACGCCGAGACAATTCCGAGCGGCTGACCAGAGGAAAACCGAATAATAACCGACGGCAAGAGGCCGACGGGCGAACCAACGCCCGCCGGTCTCTTTTTGCATATTCAGGAGGTGACAACAACGGCAAAGGCAACCATCACCATGCAGGTCGAAAACTTCCAAAAGCTCATGGACACCGTCGCGCAGATCGACGAGCAGGGCCGCAAGGCCGTGAAGGCCACCGTCCGCGACGTCAAAGCCAGAGCGCCGAGCTGGATCGCTCAGGAAGTCACATCGGTCTACAACATCAAGAAGGGCGAGATCACCCCGTCCGGCAAGAACAGCAGCAAGCCGAAGAAGATGGCGGGCAGCGTCAGCGTCTCAGGTGAGACCATCGAGGAGCTGACCATCACCTATTCCGGCCGGCTGCTCACTCCCGTGCACTTCGGCATGACGCCCAAGACCGCACCGCCGGGCAAGAGCTACACGCTGCGGATGCAGGTGGTCAAGGGGCAGAAGAAGGTCATCGGCCGCTACCTGAACACCCGCACCCCGGGCGGCCCGTACTCCGAGCGATCGCACAATATCCTCATGGGGACGGGCAACACCAAGGCCGGCGGCGTAAGCGCCATTCCATTCCAGCGAATGAGCCGGACGCGCACCGACATCAAGAAGTTCACCACCATCTCGGTGCCCTCCATGATAACCAGCGAGCGCACCAATGAGAAGATAATGACCCGACTCCAAGAGGAGACGGCCAAGCGCCTCCAGCACAACCTCGACCGAGCCCTCGGGAAATAGCCCACAGCGGCCCACAGGGCGCCACACCACGGCGCCCGGCACCGAGCCCGGCCAACACCGCCAGACGCGCACAGAGCGCGCCACAGCGCCGCGCAGACGCCTCCACGGCCACACACAGCGCCGCAAGGTACTGTGACGGGCCCCTCTGGCCTGCGGTGCTGGCGAGCCCAAAAAACGCGCAGCCGGGAAAAATTTTTTTCGGGCCGTTTCGTTTCGCCCGAGCGGCAGAAAGGAGGGAACGCCATGCCGAACCCAACCAACAATAAGCTCGTCGACAGCAAGACCATCGCGGCCCTGTTCGACATGACGCCCCGCCGAGTGCAGCAGCTCACCAAGGATGGCGTCATCGCCGCGGTTAAGGAAGGCAACGCCAACCGCTATGACCTGCTGCCGACGATCCAGAGGTACATCCGATACCTGACGGCCAAGGCCAACGGCCGGGAGCCGTCGAAGAAGGACAGCGAGATCGAGGGCCGACGTCTGGAGGCTGAGGCTGACCTCAAGCGCAGCAAGGCAGACATCGCCGCCCTCCAGCTCAGTGAGCTCGAGGGCACCATGCACCGCAGCGAGGACGTCGAGGCTGTGATGACCGACCTCGTCTACAATATCAGGTCGATGCTCGTGGCCCTGCCGGGCCGTCTGGCCGTCGACGTCACCGGCGCAGCAACACCCGCCGAGGCGTCCGAGATCATCCGTACAGAGGTCTACAAGATCCTGACGGAGCTGGCCGGCTATAAATACGATCCCGAGGTGTATGCTCGGCGAGTAAGGGATCGGGAAGGCTGGAGCGAGCAGCTCGCCGATGACGCGGACGACTAAAAAAGCCGCCGCGAAGCTCAATACCGCCATCGCCGGAGCGGTCAAACGCTTCGCCCCGCCTGAGAGTCTGACCGTGGACGAGTGGGCCGACAAGCACCGCCGCCTCTCCCCGGAAAGCTCGGCCGAGGCCGGCCCGTGGCGTACCAAGCGCACCACGTACCTCGAGGAGCCCATGCGGGCCTTTACGGATCCGAAGGTGCACAAAATAGTCATGGTGGCCGCCTCTCAGGTCGGCAAGTCCGAGCTCGAGCTCAACATCATCGGCTACATCATCGACCAAGACCCCGGCAGCATCCTCTACGTCCACCCGACCATCGACGACGCCCGGAAGTTCAGCCGCCTCCGCGTGGCCCCTATGATCCGCGACAGCAAACCCCTGAAGGCGAAGGTGCACGACGTCAAGGCCAAGGACAGCGGCAACACGATCCTTCAGAAGTCGTTCCCGGGCGGGATGCTCACCCTGACCGGCTCCAACAGCGCCTCGGCTCTGGCCTCCACGCCTGCCCGCTATATCATCGGCGACGAGCGCGACCGCTGGGCGACCAGCGCCGGCACCGAGGGCGACCCGTGGGCGCTGGCCGAAGCACGTCAGGCCACATTCTACAACGCCAAGGCGGTCGAGGTCTCCACCCCGACCATCAAGGGCAACAGCAACATCGAAACGAGTTTTTACCAAGGCACGCAGGAACGCTGGTGCCACCGCTGCCCCGAGTGTGGGGAGTACAGCGAGATCGTGTTCGACAATATCCACTTCGACCCGGAGGCCAAGAGGATCCGCGGGAAAAAGTCGTGGAGCCTCAAGAGCGGCGTCTCGTGGAGCTGCCCGGCGTGCGGCTGCCTGATCCCCGAGGACGTCATGCGAAAGCAGCCGGCCAAGTGGATCGCCGACAACCCGGACGCCTACAAGAAGGGCGTCCGTTCTTTTTGGCTCAATGCCTTCTCGAGCCCGTGGACTCCGTGGGAGAAGATCGTCCTCAAGTTCCTCGACGCCAAGGATGACCCGCAGCGCCTCAAGGTCGTCTACAACACCCTGCTCGGCCAACTGTGGGAAGATCGCGGCGACCTCGAGGACGAGGACACCATGCTCGCCCGCCGTGAGGACTACGGCACCCGCCCGGACGGCACCCCTGTGGAGCTGCCTGACGGCGTGCTCGTGCTGACCTGCGGCGTCGACACTCAGGACAACCGCCTCGAATACGAGGTAGTCGGTCACGGGAAGTACGGCGAGACGTGGGGCGTCGTCAAGGGCTACATCATGGGCCGGCCAGACACCCCGGAGGTCTGGCAGCGACTCGACGACGTGGTCGACCACGTCTACAAGTTCAAAAACGGCCGTGGCCTGAAGATCTCCATCACCTGCGTCGACTCCGGCGGCCACTTCACCCAAGAGGTCTATGAGGCGTGCCGGGCCCGCGTCGGCAAGCGCGTCTTTGCCATCAAGGGCAAGGGCGGCGACGGCATCCCCTTCGTCTCGCCCCCGAGCAAGGTGCCGATCCGCGACAACAAGCGGATCACCTGCTGGCTCTACACCATCGGCGTCGACGCCGGCAAGGCGACGATCATGGCTAATCTGAAGGTGCAGGAGCCCGGGCCAAAATACTGCCATTTCAACCGGCACCCCGACGCCGGTTATGACCTCAATTTCTTCAACGGGCTCCTCTCCGAGAAGCTGGTGCTCACGCACACGCGCCGCGGCGACCGCTGGGCATGGGAGAAGCTGCCCGGGCACAACCGCAACGAGGCCCTCGACTGCCGCGACTACGCCAACGCCGGCCTCAAGATCATCAACCCCGACATGGACGCCATCGAGCGCCGCCTGCAAGGGCTGGAGGAAAAACCGAAGGCTCCGCAGCAGCGACGGCAGCGGCAACGGCACAACCGGGCCGACGCCTTCGACGACTGGTAAGGAGGACAGACCACAATGAGAAAGACACGCGAACAAATCGAGTACCAGCTCTCCATCAAGAGGAACCGGCTGGAGCTCTACCTGAAGCGAGAGGCCGAGATGCTGGACGGAGGCGTCCAGAGCTACGGCATCGGCTCGCGCAATCTGGCCCGCTACAACACCGACCTCGGATCCATCCGGGCCGCCATCAAACAGCTCGAGGCAGACATCGAAGCCCTCGAGGCCGCACTGAACGGCGAGAAGCCGCGAAAAGCTGTGGGAGTAGTGCCCCGAGACTGGTGAAAGAAGCCCCGAAAGGGGCTTTTTTCATAGGCCGACGCCGGGAGTTTTCGCTCCTTTTCTCCCGACTCGGCCATCTTCACCATGAAGGAGGTGAGCACCATCAGCAAAAGAAAAAGCAGAAGCCGCCCGCAGAACAGGCGGCAGCAGCCGCGCCCTGTGAATAAGGGCTACGGCGACGCCGGCGCGAGCTGGCACAAGAAGGCGACCAAGGGCTTCAGAGCTATGAGCGGCAGCCCGAAGGAGGACATCGACGCCAACAACTACACCCTGCGGCAGCGTGCCCGGATGCTTTACATGGCGGCCCCGATCGCCACCTCTGCCATCCGCACCAACCGCACCAACGTCGTCGGCATCGGCCTCCAGCTCAAGAGTCGGATCGACCGCGAGGCGCTCGGCATGACGCAGGAGGCCGCCGACGCATGGCAGGCTCAGGCCGAGCGTGAGTTCGCTCTCTGGTCTGAGAACAAAAGGGCGTGCGACGCCACCGGCGTCAACAACTTCGCAGCCATGCAGCAGCTCGCACTCTCCTCGTGGCTGGTCAGCGGCGACGTGTTCGCCGTCGTGAAGCAGTACGAGCCGACGCTGCTCACGCCCTACTCGCTACGCCTGCACCTGATCGAGGCCGACCGAGTCGCCACGCCAACGACCTCCGGCATCATCACCCCGATGCTGCTGACCACCGGCAAGGCGGCCAACGGCAACACCATCTACGACGGCGTCGAGGTGAACGGCGACGGCCAGATCGAGGCGTACCACATCCGCAGCACCTACCCCTTCGAGCTCGGCAGCACGACGACGACGTGGGCCCGTGTTCAGGCATACGGCGAGCGGACTGGCCTGCCGAACATCCTGCACGTCATGGAGAGCGAGCGCCCGGATCAATACCGCGGCGTCAGCTATCTCGCGCAGGTCATCGAGCCCCTGCTCCAGCTTCGCCGCTACACCGAGAGCGAGCTGACTGCGGCGGTCGTCGAGTCGTTTTTCACGGCCTTCATCAAGACCGAGGCGGGCGCCGGCGACAACCCGTTCAACGAGGTCGGGAGCAGCCTGCCGGAGGTGAGCCGAGATCCTAACGAGTACGAGATGGGCCCCGGCCAGATCAACATCATGGAGCCCGGCGAGGACGTGACCTTTGCAGACCCCAAGCGGCCGGCCAGTGGCTTCAACACATTCCTGCGCGCCATCTGTGAACAGGTGGGCGCGGCGCTCGAGATCCCGGCCGACCTGCTGCTCAAGAGCTTCAACAGCTCGTACAGCGCCAGCCGCGCCGCCCTGATGGAGGCGTGGAAGGCGTTCCGCATGAGGCGCAAGTGGTTTGTCGATGACTTCTGCACGCCGGTATATGAGATCTGGCTCTCTGAAGCCGTCGCCCGCGGCCGCATCAGCGCCCCGGGCTTCTTCGCAGATCCAGCGATCCGCGCCGCATACCTCGGCGCCGAGTGGATCGGCCCCTCTCAGGGACAGCTCGACCCGACGAAGGAGATCACGGCCGAGATCCTCGCCATCGGCGAAGGCATCACGACCAGAGAGCAGGCGACCATCCGACTCAACGGCGGTCAGTGGGACGCCAACGTCGACCAGCTCACTCGGGAAAACGAGAAGCTGCGCGCAGCGCAGGGGCAGGTCGACCAGAGCACAGCGGCCAGCGGCACGATCTCCGCAGCTCTGCGGGAGGCGATCGTCGCCGAGGCTATCAAAAGCATCAAGGAAGGAGACAAGCATGAGAACGCATAACACTCCCCGGCTCTGCGTCGGGCCTCAGACTGCGGGCACGCCGATCAAGTTCTGGAACGTCGCCAGCATCGGCGACGACGAGGGCGAGATCACCCTCTACGGCGACGTCGTGAGCCGTCAGCCTGTGGACTGGTGGACGGGCGAGCCCGAGCCCGGCCTCTACATCGCGCCCGAGAGCTTCATGGAGGATCTCGCGGCCGTCAAGGGCAAGAGCAATATCACCATCAAGATCAATAGCTGCGGCGGCGACCTCTACACCGGCATCGCCATCCACAACGCCATCAAGGGCCTGACCGGCCACAAGGTCGTCGTCGTGGAAGGCATCGCGGCCAGCGCGGCCAGTGTCATCGCCTGCGCAGGTGACGAGGTGCAGGTCTATCCCGGCAGCATGGTGATGATCCACGGCGTCGCCGGGCTGCTCTACGACTACTACACCCTCGCAGACCTGAAGAAGCTCCAGAAGGACTTCGACGCGAGCGAGCGGGCCATCGCGGAGATCTACCACGCCAAGACCGGCATCGAGGTCGACCAGCTCCGCAGCATGATGACCCGCGAGACGTGGATGGTCGGGCAGGAGGCCATTGACAACGGCTTTGCCGACACCCTGCTCACAGACGAAGGCCCCGACGTCACCCTGAGCGCCGACAAGAAGGTGCTCCTCGTCGCCGGCATCCGGCACGACGTCAAGGGCTTCAGACACATCCCGGGGACGATCCCCATCGACAACAGCATCCACGCCGCCCCTGCGGCTGGAAATAAACACGCGGCCGCCAAGAACGACGGCCCCAAGAAGGAGGACAACAAGACCATGACCCTCGAAGAAATGAGAGCACAGCACCCCGACGTCGTGGCTCAGATCGAGCAGCAGGCGGCCGAAACTGCCAGAACGCAGGAACGCGCCCGCATCGAGGCCATCGACAGCATCGCCGCAAGTGTGGGCGACGCGCAGCTCGTCAGGGACGCCAAGTACGGCGAGACCCCCTGCACCGCTGAGCAGCTCGCGCTCAAGGCTATGCAGAAGCAGGCGGCCCTCGGCGCCAAGCACCTGAAGGACGCCAAGGCTGACAACGACGAGTCCGGCACTGCCGGCGTCGGCGCTGCCCCTAACGGCGGCGAGGAAGGCAGCGAAAACGACGACAAGGCAAAGGTGGACGCCATCGTCGGCCTCTACAACTCCACCAAGTCTCAGAACGGAGGTAAGAAGTAATGAGCAAGAGACTGGACGAAAACCTCGGCAGCGTCGGCTATGACGGCCTGATCGTTGCCAACGAGCCCGTCGCTGACGTGTTCACCGTGACCATCCGCAAGGAGGCCACCGCCGCAGCCACCTATAAGCGCGGCACCGTGCTGGCCCTGTCTGCCGGCACCGCCGACGACGGCAAGCTGGTGATCCTCGGCTCCACCGCGACCACCAACGAAACCCTGACCGCCAACTGCATCCTCGCCGAGGACGTGGAAGTCGGCACCACCGCGGACGTGACTGTGCTGGCCTACCGCACCGGCCACTTCGCCCGCAACAAGCTGGCCGTCGCAAGCGGCTACACCCTGAAGGCGACCGACGAGGAGGAGCTGCGCAAGGCCGGCATCCTGCTCTCCGACGCCATCGAATACTAAGAGAAGGAGGACAACAAAATGCCTTTTAACTTCTACGACACCCACACGCTGCTCATGGCCGTGCAGCAGCTCACCCCTGCTGCGACCTTCCTGCGTGACCGCTACTTCCCCACCAACGACGCGAGCGACATCTTCGCCACCGACGACGTGCTCGTCGAGTTCCGTGACGGCAGCAAGAAGCTGGCGCCCTTCGTGGCCCCTCGCAAGGGCGGCGTCACCGTCCTGCGCGCCGGCTACAATATGGAACGCTACACACCGCCCTTCGTGGCTCCCCGTCGCGTCCTGACCCTCGACGAGCTGCGCAAGCGTGGCTTCGGCGAGGCTCTCTACTCTCAGCTCACCCCTGAGCAGCGCCAGCAGACCCTCATCCTGCGCGACGCTGACGAGCTGGGCGAGCTCATCACCAACCGCGAAGAAGCGATGGCCGCCGAGACCATGCTGACCAATGGCTGCGTGATGAAGCACATCGCCGACGACGTCGACAAGGCCGACGAGATGGAGATCCGTTTCTACTCCGAGGCCAGCAACCCCGCGACCTACACCCCGACGGCCAAGTGGGACGCCACCGGCGGCAAGATCCTGAAGGATCTGGAGGCCATGATCCGTATGCTGACCAAGCGCGGCCTCCGCGCTTCTGATCTGGTCTGCTCCCCGGACGTGGCTGACACCATCATCAACGACGCAGCCGTGCAGAAGCTCCTCGACAACCGCCGCATCGAGATCGGCAACGTGGAGCCTGAGCTGCTGCCTGACGGCGCCGCCATCGTGGCCCGCCTGAACGTCCTCGGCCGCATCATCAGCGTCATCTCCTACGACCTGACCTACACCGACGACGAGGGCAACGACAAGCTCTACATCCCGTCCGGCAAGTGCGTCCTCACCGCTCCCGGCGCTGGCCGCACCGCCTACGGCGCCGTCTCTCAGGTCGAGCAGAGCGATGGCGAGTTCCACACCTACGCCGGCCGCCGCGTGCCGAAGTATGTGAGCAGCGCCGAAGGCAACAGCCGCACGCTGACCATCTCCAGCCGCCCGCTGATGATCCCCAACAACAAGAACCCGTTCATCGTTGCGGACGTCCTGACGGACTGAGCGCAGCAGAAAGGAGCAGAGCATGATCCAGATCATCAAGGGCACCTTCGGCTACTATAACGGCCGCAAGGTGATCCCCATCACTGAAGCAGATGGCCCTCAGAAGTTCGACGACGAGCTGGAGGCCCGTCTGGTGAAGGAAGGCGTCGCCAAGTACATCGGCGAGCTGGGCGAGACTGCCGAGCAGCCCGCACCCGCTCCCGGCGACGACGCCGACGAGCCTGCCAGCACCAACACCGCGTCCGACGAGGCCCCTGAGTACAACGAGGACATGAAGCTCGACGAGCTGAAGGAAGTGGCCGCGCGCTATGGCGTGGACGCCTCTGCTATGCGCAAGAAGGCCGACGTCATCGCTGCCATCGAGGCCGCCAAGGCCGAGCAGCCTGATGACGGTGCCGACGACGAGGAGCCCCCTCAGATCGGCGCCGCCGATCCCGTCTGATGGCCTTCAGCTTCAAGGCGATGGTCGAGGCTGACCGTCGGCGCACGTTTCTCAATCTCGACGAGTTCGGTGAGAAGCACACCGTCGAAGGCAGAGCCATCGCCGCCGTGCTGGACGACAACGCCCTGAAGGAACGCCAAGGGGGGCAAGAGCTGAGCGTCGCGGAGTCCTCTCTGCTGCTTTACGCAGCGGTCGAGGATCTGCCCGCTCGGCGCCCGGCGGGCGAAGGGCTCAACGTCGACGGCCGCGAGTATATCGTCAACGACTGGAGCGAGGACATGGGGATCGCCACCGTGGCCCTCGGCCAGACTGTCACCATGTAGGAGGTGCCCCATGTCCATCGTCAACAGCATCGAAACCGTCCGGGACTGGCTGACCGCCGAGGTCTGCCCTCTGGTCAAGCTGAAGCTCCCCGACGACAACGCAACGGACGCCTCCTACCCATACAAGCTGGTAAACCCGGCCGCGTTCTCGCTTTTCGTACCATCGAAGGACAGGACGCCCCCGAACATCGCCGCGCCGATCCCGTCGGTCTGCGTGCAGATCGTTCAGGGCGACGACGACCTGCTCCAGAGTGCCCGAGACATCAAGATCCGGCTCTGCTTCTCAGCGTGGGATCCCGGCTACCACGGGCCCGACATCTTCAAGCCGAAGGGCGACGGCAGCGGCACCTACATCCAGCAATACAACGAGGCGGCGGCCTCCTACTTCGTGAAGAACGGAGAGGGCTGGCGTGACGCATGGAATTTTGTGGACACAGCTCTCCGGCTGATTGAAAACGCCGAGTACCTCGGCGACCTCCGCGTCATCAAGGAGAAGGGCATCACCTTCGGCCCCGTCGCGGAGCAAGACGCCGTCCCCGACTTCTACCCGTACTGGTTTGCATGGGCTGAGTTCTCCGTCGAGGAGACCCTGACCCGCAACCCGAAAAGCTACCAACACCTGCTTTAAGGGCAGCCGCTCGGCTGCTCTAATTTCATGCAAAGGAGGATAAGCAGATGGCAAACGAATACCTCTACGGCGCCTACGGCCACATCGGCGAGACCGTGGCACAGAGCGCCGTGCAGGCGGGCACCACGCCGGTCTATATCGGCACGGCACCCGTCAACCTCGTGCGCGGCTTCGGCGAGGCCGGCATCATCAACGCGCCGATCAAGATCACCAGTCTGGTCGACGCTCAGAAGAAGATCGGCTACTCGTCCGACTGGGGCACCTTTACCCTGTGCGAGGCCGTGTACGCGCATTTCAACAACACCCTCGGGAACATCGGCCCGATCTACGTCATCAATGCGCTCGACCCCTCCGCGGGCAAGCACCGCAAGGAGACGGCCACCACCAAGACCCTCACCTTCACCGGCGGCCGCGCCGAGTTCGCCAGCGACAAGATCATCCTCGACACCCTGACCATCGCAAAGAATGACAGCGGCAACTACGTCGAGGGCACCGACTACGCTGTGGACTATAACTTCACCAAGGGCACGGTCATCATCACCAGCCTGAAGGACGACGCGCAGCTCGCCGGCAGCCTGACGGCCAGCTTCAGCGAGGTGGACGACTCTGAGATCGCAGACAGCGACATCATCGGCGGCGTCACCTCCTCCGGCGAGTACAGCGGCCTGAGCGCGATCGCGCTGCTCTATCCCGAGCAGTTCGCGGTCTGCAATCTGATCGCGGCCCCCGGCTGGAGTCACAGCCCTGCCGTCTATAACGCCATGCTGACGACCTGCAAGAAGATCAACGGCCACTGGGACGCCTTCGTCGTGGCCGACCTGCCCCTCGTGGACAGCACCGCGCAGGCGGTCGACACGATCACCAAGGCGATCGCATGGAAGAAGGCCAACGCCTTCACCGGCGAGCGCTCTAAGGTCTACTGGCCGCAGGCTGTGGACAACCTCGGCAACGTGTTCCACCTGAGCACGCTGGCCGTGGTCGAGCTCATGCGCGCCGACTTCAGCCACAACAGCGTCCCGATGGAGACCTGCGGCAACAAGGCGATCCCCGTCATCAAGCAGTATTTCGGGGCCAACGCCAACAACCGCGGCTTCGACCAGCAGACCGGCAAGGAGCTGACGCAGAACGGCATCAGCACCGCCGTCGCATGGGGAGGCGAGTGGGTACTGTGGGGCGACCATACGGCCGCCTACACATACGGTGCAGACGTGGATCCTCGCGCGATCTTTGACGTCTCCATGCGTATGCTCATGCACATCACCAATAGTTTTCAGCGCGAGTGGAGCCCTGAGATCGACAGCCCTATGACCCGCGCGCTGAAGGATCGCATCATCAACCGCGAGCAGGAGAAGCTCGACGGCTATGTGAGCATGGGCGCCCTGCTGGGCGAGCCCGTGATCCTGTTCCTCGAGAGCGAGAACAGCACCACGGACGTGATGAATGGCGACTTCCGCTGGGACATCGCCGTCACCCCGACCCCGCCCCTCAAGTCTGCGAGCGTCTACGTCGCCTACACCGACGCGGGCTTCTCTGTCTACTACGAAGGAGGTGACGAGTAATGGCAAACCTGTGGCTCGACCTGAAGGGCCCCATCCTCGCCGACACCGTCTACATCGGCGGCACTCTCGTCGCCAAAGACGTGACCATCGCGCTGCCGGCTGTCACTCCTGTGACCGCTGACTTCAAGGCTATGGGAACCTACACCGCCCCCATCCTCGGCCAGATCGAGGCTATGGAGGCATCCATCACCAAGATCGGCATCGACCTCGGCCTGCGGAACATGATGAAACTCGAGAGCAAGACCATCGAGATCCGCTGGGCTCAGGACGTCAAGCAGGCCGACGGCTCCACCAAGACCGAAGGCTGCAAGGCGTTCCTCCGCTGCGTTTCTAAGGGCATCCCGGGCCTCTCCGTGGATCCCGGCAACACCAGCGAGAACGAGGCCACGTTTGCCGTGAGCCGCTACCAGCTCTACGTCGGCGGCGCTGAATACTGGCTGATCGACCAGCTCAACACGATCCTGCGCGTCGGCGGCGTCGACTACGCCAAGGACATCCGCAGCCTGCTGTAACCTGAAGGGCGCCGCGCCTATGCGGCGCCCTCTGTTTATCGAAAGGAGACGTACCCAATGAAGAACACCATCAAGCTCGACAACCCTGTGCAGATCAACGGCAAGAGCTACAACGAGCTGACCTATGACATCAGCGAGATCACCGCACAGGCGTTTGCTGAAGCTGACGCCAGAAAGCTGAGCGCCAGCGGCTCCAAGAATGGCAACGCAGCCGGCGCGGCCGAGCTGGACTACGGCCTGCACCTCTACCTCGGCTTCGCTGCCATCATCGCGGTCAACCCTGAGATCGACATCTCCGACCTCGAGCGCGTCCGCGGCTACGACGTTATGAAGATTATGAGGATCGGCCGGGATTTTATTTCCGGGAAGTCGGAGGAACCCTACACCCCCGACAGCTCCGACGCGCAATCCGAGACTACGCCCGAGCCTTCCACACATCAACGCGAGACCTCGGAGAGCGAAGGCTGACCGACTTCCTGACCGAATACGGGGAGGCTGTCGAGGAGGCCAAGCGGCTCCAAGCGAGCCGGCCGACTCGTGCGGCCAGCTTTAAGAAACCACACATCAGAAGGAGGTGACGCACATGGCAAACGGAAAAACGATGCAGGCGGTCGTCAATCTGGCCGGCAGCATCGACCCATCACTCGGCAAAGCCATCGAACAGGCTCAGAAGAAAATCAGCGGCCTGAACGTGAAGGCGCTGGCCGTTGGTGCAGCCGTGGGCGGCATCGCTGTGGCGACAGGCAAGGCAGTCATCGAGGCCGGAAAGTATATGAAGGATCTCGGCGCGTCCTTCGACGACGCTGCTGATGCTATCCGCATCGGAACCGGCGCAACCGGCGACGCACTGGACGGGCTTCTGGATGACTTCGACGCCGTCTACAAGAGCGTCCCGACCACAATGGAGGACGCCAGCAAGGCGATCGCAGACTACAACACCCGCCTCGGCCTCACCGGCCCGCAGCTTCAGGAGATCTCCAAGCAGGCCATCCAAGTGAGCGATATGCTCGGGGACGACCTCGGCAGCGTGATCGAGGAGTCGAGCCAAGCCTTCCAACAGTGGAACATCGACGCCGACGACATGGGCGGCACTATGGACTACATCTTTAAGGTCAGCCAGAGCACGGGCATGGGCTTCACGGATCTGATGGCAGATATGCAGAAGTTCGGCCCGCAGCTTCAGGAGATGGGCTACTCATTCGAGACGGCGAGCGCCCTGATGGGCCAGCTCGACAAGGCCGGCGTAAACACCGACGAAGTGCTCGGCGCTATGAAAAAGAGCGTCGCCACACTCGCCAAGGAGGGCATCAGCGCCAGCGACGGGCTCGCCATGTACTACGAAAAGATCAAAAACGCCGGGACGGCCGCAGAGGCCGCCAGCATCGCGTCGGAGATCTTCGGCACAAGGGCAGGCTCCACGATGGCCGCAGCAATCCGAGACGGCTCTCTGGCCGTCGCAGACCTGACGGCTGAGCTGCAAGAAAACGGCGAGACAATCGCCGGCGCAGCTGATGACACCTACGACTTCGCCGAGCGGCTTCAGGTTATGAAGCAGGGGCTCGAAGTGGCCCTCAAGCCTATGGCGAACACCGTGTTCGACGGGCTCAACAAGTTCATGCCGACCCTGCAAAAACTGATGGAGCAGATCACTCCGGCCATCTCCAAGGCGGTCGAGGCTGCGGCCCCGTTTGTCGACGAGTTCCTGACCGGCGCGGCCAACGCCCTCGAGGACGTTCTGCCCCTGATCTCTCAGCTCGCGGCCGACCTTCTGCCAGTTCTGACGCAGCTAATGAGCACTCTGCTCCCGCCGCTTCTCAACCTCGTGCAGACGCTCCTCCCGCCACTCATGCAGATCGTCTCCGCGATCCTGCCGCCTATTGCCAGCCTGCTTGCCACCGTGCTACCTATCATCACGCAGATCGTCAGCGCCGTGCTGCCTGTGCTGGTGAGCATCATCTCGAGCCTGCTGCCGGTCATCACCCCGCTGCTGGAAGTGGCTCTGCAAATCGTCAACAGCGTCATCATGCCGCTGCTTGATCCCCTGATGCAGCTCGTTCAGGCACTACTCCCCCCGATCCTGAGCCTGATCGGCGCCATCACCCCACTGCTGACTCCGCTGCTGTCTATTCTGGAACCCATCGCCAGCGTGCTCGGCACGATTGTCGGCTGGGTATCGAAGATCGTCAGCTTCGGCTCCGGCGTCATCTCCAAGATCGCCGGCCTGTTCGGAGGTGGAGGCGGCAGCGCGTCTGTCTCTGGCTATGCGACCGGCGGCTTCACAAGAGGGCCGTCCATCGCCGGCGAGGATCCACGCTACCCGACCGAGGCGGTCATCAGTTTTAACCCTGCATACCGTTCGCAAAACCTGTCCTACTGGGCAGAGGCGGGCCGGATGCTCGGGGCATCTGACGGCGAAAGCGACTACGAGCTGCTCAGCGGCGGCTCCGGCACTGCTGTGGTCTACGATCTGAGTGGCCTGTCCTTCTCTCCGCAGATCAAGGTCGAGGGCGACACTGACGAGGACGCACTGATCCGAAAGCTTCGTGACCTCGAGCCGGAGTTCATCGACTTCATTCTCGAGGCACTCAGCAGAAGGGAGGGCGGTGCTTATGTCACAGCAGACAGTCGGCTTTATTGATTATGTGGCACAGGGCGGCGACACGTTCGACAGCATCGCGCTCGTCGCCTACAACGAGGAGCGCATGGCAAGCACCATCATCGCAGCCAACCCCGACCTCAGCGACGTGCTGATCTTCGAGGGCGGCGAGTCCGTGCGGATCCCGATCGTCGAGACCGTGGAAACGCCGGAGACCCTGCCGCCGTGGAGGAGGTGACGCCGTGAAGATCCTATACGAAGGCGTCGACATCTACCCGGACATCAGCGTCCACCGCTGCTATCACGATATGTACGCCGAAAAGCAGAGCGACGAGCTGCTGCTCAAGCTCAACGACACCCGCGAGCTGTGGGACTCGTGGAACCCCAAGAAGGGCGACACCATCGCCATCGAGGACGGCGCTGCCAAGACGGGCAAAATGTTCGTCGAGAGCGTCGTCCCCGAGTCCGGCATCATCACCCTGCGGGCCTATTCTGCCCCACAGTCTGCGAAGGATAAGCGGAGCAAGTCATGGGAAAAGGTCAAGTTCCTGCAACTGGCTCAGGAGATAGCCGGCCGCCACGGCCTGACGCTCGAGACCTACGGGATCACCGACCAGACCTACGACTACGTCGAGCAGAACAACCTCGCAGACTTCGCATTTTTTCAAAACCGCTGCACCCTCGAGGGCGCGGCGTTTCTGGTGTATGACGGCAAGCTGGTCGTCTACGACGAGGCGTACATGGAAAGCCAGCAGCCCGTCGACACCATCACCATCACCCCGGCCAATGACTTCGAGTACCGCGACGAGGGCACCAACGCCTACGGCTCGGCCGAAGCCGTCAACGGCGGCCTGACCGGCACCTTCGCAGCCCCGAACGGCGGCGACAAGGTGCTGCGCCGGATCCTACCCTTCCGCATGACTGACCAGAGCGAGGCCGACCGCTTCGCCAAGGGCCTCCTCCGGGGCGCCAACAAAAACGCGACCGTCGGCACCCTCTGGACGGGCTCGCTGCTGCGAGACTATGCGGCGGGATCTGTGGTCACGCTGGCGACCGATGGCGTTAAGTCGTGGGACGGCACAGCCTTCATCAGCCGGATCCGGCACGACTACGTCAAGACGCGGAGCAAGCTATACCTCCGCAAGCCACTGGAGGGATATTGATGAACAGCAACAACCAAATGATCCAGAAGGGCAAGATCTCCAGCGTGGAGGGAAAGGCCGACAGGAATGGCGACAAAACCACGGCCAGAGTGCTCCCGAGCACAGCCGACAGCATGGTCACGCGACCGCTGACGATCCCGTGGTATCTGCGCGGAGAGATGGGAAACCTGACCCCCGGAACAGAAGTCGCCTATGCTATGTTCGAGGACGGCACCGGCATCATCCTCTCCCGCATGGACGGAGAGTGGGACGGTATCGTCCCGGGCGACATCACCGTCAAGAAGGGCGCGCTCACGATGCAGGACAAGGGCATCAGCGTCCCGTCGGCAGACGTGACCGCCACGGGCATCAGCCTGACCGGCCACACCCACACCGACAGCATGGGAGGCAGCACTTCTGGCCCGCAGTAAGGAGGGATAGACATGGCCGTCATGGCATCATGGAACGGCAAGACGTGGGGCGTCTCCAGCCAGAGGATCGCCGCCCTGAATGGCGTCTCTCACAGCGTCGAGCTCGACACGGAAAACAGCGACGACAAAGCCGGATCCCCGGCGACCAAGACCAAGGCGCTCAAGCTGCAAAGCATGAGCTTCGACTTCGATCTGGCCGCCGCGGTCGGCTGCGACGTGCGCAGCGAGTACGAGTCGTGGACGGCGCTGGTCGGGCAGTACGCCCCCTTCTATCTGGCCGGTCGGCGCTTCGGCCCGGCCAACCTTCAGCTCACAGGTGTGAGCCTATCAGACACCAAGCTGGACAACCTCGGCAGGATCCTGACCGGCAAGATCACGATCAAGCTGACAGAGTACGCTGAGGAGGCCAGCAGCAAAAAGGCCAGTTCTGGAAAATCCAGCAGCAGCGGCAAGAGCGGCAGCAGCTCCAAGTCGGCGGCGGGCATCGCCACCTACAAGGAGCTCGGCATCAGCTCCTCGGCTGTGAACGTCGGAGCCTCCAGCAGCGCCAAAGCATCCAAAAAGCCAACCAATGCGCAGCTCAAGTAAAGCGAGGTGATCCCAATGAAAGCATCTGGCAACGGAGCGCCCGAGATCTGTGTGCAGAACCTCCTCAAGACCATCCGCGGGGAGGTGCCCTACGAGCGCATCAAGGGGATCGACCGCACGCTGATCGACAAGCCGAGTGAAACCGCTGCGACCGATCTGGCCGCCGACGTGGAGTTCGTTGTGGAAACCTACGAGCCCCGCGTGCAGCTCAGTGACTCCGACCTGAAGGCCCTGACCGCTCAGACCGGCGACTTCGAGCTGCGGGCCAGCATCGAGAACATCACATGAAGGAGGTGAACAGCGTGAGCGACGCGACAAACACCTACGGCGAGGACATCAAACTCACCACGACAGACGCGAGCACCCTATACAAGACCATCATCACCGAGCTCGAAAAGGGCGCCGGCGAGCCGCTCTACCCGGGCGACGAGCGCCGGATCTTCGGCGAGGCTCTCGTGCCCGTGTTCGTTGCCCTCTACAACAGCCTCAACGACGTCGGCCGGCAGACGCTCCTCCGCTATGCGAGGGGCGAGGTGCTGGACGCCATCGGCGAGCGACAGGACGTGAAACGACTGGAAGGCACACCGGCCAAGACGACCATGCGCTTCTCTGTCTCCACGCCGCAGGAGAGAAACATCATCATTCCGAAGTGGACGAAGGTGACGCCGGACAGCGAAAACTATTTTGCGACCGACGAGATCGCTGTGCTGCAAGCTGGTGCCTACTCTGTGGAGGTGCCTACCTCGGCCGTGAGCAACGGCACGAAGTTCAACGGCTACGCAGCCGGCACGATCGCCACCCTCGTCGACCTGATCCCCTACATCGAGTCCGTCACCAATCTGACCGAAACGGCCGGAGGCGATGACGGCGAGCCCTACACCACCGAGGGCGACAACCGCCTCCGCGAGCGGATCCGTCTGGCACCCGCCAAGAGATCCACCGCAGGCCCTGAACAGGCTTACATCTACTGGGTAATGACGGCCGACAGCTCCATCGTGGACGCAAAGGCCGTCAGCGAGAAGGAAACAGTCAGCGAGACCCTCGCGGTCTACGACGGCAAAGCCTTCAAGGGCGGCGGCACACTTCTGACCGACACCCTCGTCGTGAAGGCCCACGGGCAGAGCGCGGCGGCGGTCAAGGACACGGACTACACCGTCGACTACACCGACGGCCTGCTGACCATCACGCTCAAGGGCAGCCTCTCGGCCGCCGAGAGCGTCGACATCATCATCACCCGCACGCTGGAGGGCTGCGTCAAGATCGTGCCCCTGCTGGAAGGCGGCGGGATCCCCGACGCTGCCATGCTGGCGAAGGTGCTGGACGTGGTCAACGCCAAGGACATCCGGCCGCTCACTGACAAGGTGAGCGCCGTGCCCCCGGAGGTCGAGACCTACGACATCGAGATCGTGTACTACACCACGCCGAAGAACGAGGCCGAGGTGATCGCCAACGTCGAAGGCACCGGCGGCGCGATCGACCGCTACAACGAGTGGCAAGTCGCAGCCCTCGGCCGCGACATCAACCCCGACCAGCTCCGCAAGCGGATCCTCTCGCCTTCGTGGGGCGAGAACCTGACCGGCGCCTTCCGCGTGGACGTCGTCAAGCCGACCTACAAGGCCCTCGACGACACGCAAGTCGCCAAGTTCAGCGGCCACCTGACTGTCAGCCACAAAGTCGAGAGTGAGGTGGTGTAAATGCGGCTCAATGAGACCGAGATGGTCAAGCTGCTGCCTGCGTGGATGCAGGAGGACGGCAGCGACAAGGGCCTCGCCACCGGCTGCGACATCATCAGCCGCGACGCCTATGCGCGCCTGAAACTCCTGAGCAGGTGGGACAAGATCGACCAGCTCAACGACGCAGAGCTCGACGAAATGGCGTGGGAGCTGAACATCCAGTGGTATGACAGCACCGCGCCCATCGCAGTCAAGCGGGCCGTCATCCGCAGCAGCGACCGCGTCTACGCGAAACTCGGCACCCCCTACGCCGTGGAGCAGATCGTGGCCGACTACTTCGGCACCGGCGAGGTCAGGTTCACGGCGTGGTCGCCGATGCGCTCCAGGTACTTGATGACCATGAGCAGATCCAGTGCGGCATCCACCTTGCCGGGGTCGGCGGCGATCTCCTGCGCCAGCGTATGCTTGATGGCGTTGAAATCGTGGTCCACCTCATCGTCGGCGGCAATGACCCTGAGGGCAGCCTGCTCGTTCTCAGAGGTCAGGGCATTCAGGGCATCCAGGATCATCTTGTGCGCCTTCTGGCCCATCTTGATGGCCTGGCTCACAGCAGGGTCACCCTCCTTGCGGACAGTGACCAGATGGGGGATGATCTCCGCGATATCGGAGGCATGGTCGCCGA
>OBLG01001269.1_pt1 | contig 20209 bp, 12 predicted proteins | sample 1517451 | NCBI WGS metagenome assembly OBLG01 (sample SAMN04571694, study PRJEB22368) | human gut metagenome | biome: human gut; material: stool | host: Homo sapiens | place: Luxembourg | collected 2012-06-29
GACGAAAAAATCTGTACCGAATATGCACCACCTCATTAAATCAGCGTTTCCTTAACATTTGTTTTTTGTTCAACGGCAAAAGCCTCTTTGGAACCACCCGCTTAGCGGGTGGTTTTCGAGAGAACTCCTCCTTCGTCGGAGTTCTCTATACAAAAAGGTGCGCCGCAGACAGAAAGCCTGCGGGCGCACCCGTGAATGATGTTGAAAAATATTCCTGCCAAATGTGCATATAAGACCCTCCCCCGGAAAGAACTTCCGGGAAAAAGTATATCCGGAAGCCGGCGGATTATACGCACACGGCACGGGAAACGTCGGTGTACGGAAAAATGTTACCACAGGCGCACCGGTTTGCGCACGGGCAGTTTGGCGGGCATGACGCGTCCTTCACTGAACATGGCGATGTGCGCCTCCTTGATCAGGGCGGCAAGCTTTTCTTTCATGTCCTCGGGCGCGGATCTGTCCATGCGGTACAGCCACAGGTAGAGCGCCTGTACGGAGCTCTTGCGGATACGTGTGGCTTCTTCCGGCGTTGTGGCAGCCGCTTCCGCTTTTTCAAACAGTCCGTACATAGCGGACAGGAAAGCAAAACTGTCATCGCTCTTTTCTACGGGGTAGACGGTTTCGGCGTTGGCTGCGTGGTTAAAGTGCGCAACGCCGGCAATCTCCGTATAGGTTGCATCAATGTAGCGGCGGATATATTCCCAACCGTCCCCGTAGTAGTACTGCAAAAACTCATTCATATGTCTTTCGTACTCCTCGCGGGTCATATCGGGATTCCACATCAGTTTGGAGAACAGATAGGAACGGAGCTCTTCAAATTCGCCGGTGCGGGAGTTGTATGCCGCCTCGTCAAAAATGCTGACAACGCCGTTTTGCAGGTAGAGCTGTACATCGTCATAGATGGAGAAGAGGTTTGGGAGCGGCAGCAGATAGTTTCCGAAGTTGACGCTGTAATGCCAGATGGAGAGGTTTTTGCAGATCTTGCTCCATGCGGTCAAGTCTGCCCGGAAGGTATCGCCCCGCTCACAGCCGGCAATGCCGTGTACCATGCAGCAGGCAGAGGGGCACAGGCGGATCAGCACATTGTCCTCGGCAACCAGTCCGACGGGCGGCGTCTGGGTGTAATGGTACGCCAGCGTTTCCACGTAGACCTGCGGGTAATCCTCACGGATGTCGCGTGCAATCCGGTTGACAAAGGTCAGAAGCGATCCCATCGGACTGCCGTACTGGTCGTCCAGGGCTTTGCAGTTTGCGCACCGGCAGCCTGCCTGATTGGTGTAGCTGTCATTGGGGGAAACCGAAATGATGGTTGCGTTGCGGTTGGAATCCAGCCATGCGCGCACATTCTTCAAAACGGTTTCATAGACGGCGGGATCGGTCAGGCAGGGCTGATCGCCGACCTTGTATTCCTTCATTTCCGCAAGCTGACGGAAGGTGTGGACAAAGGCGCCTGCCGCGTAGGAAACGCCGCCGCCGTAGCCGTCCAGATTTCCGGAAAGGTAAGCGTTCAGTTTGTGCTTGGGGGCGTAGCGGTTGTTGTTGCAGAAATCGGCATATTCCGCGCGGTAAAAGAGCTTGGGGACAAAAAACTCGTCTGTTCCGGCGGGAATTTCCAGGGACGCGGCGGGCAGGACGACCTCACAGTCCTCCGTGAAGAAACGGCAGCCGATATAGTCCTCCAGGAAGGAAATCACGGCGTAGTAAGTGCCGCGCATGGTTGCGCCGGAAATATAGAGGCGGTTTTCCTCCGCGTAAATCATATAGCCCTCGTCGCCCAGTTTTGCGCGGCGGTCCACGACGGATTGCGGGCTGCGGGTGTTGCACACGCCGACCACGATTTCATAGGGGTAGCTTTCTCCGCTGTGCTCCCGGATACATTCCGGCGTCACGCCGGTCGCTTTGGCGATGTAATCGCGCAGGGTGCTTGCGGCACCGCGGTCTTCTTCGGTGCTGATGATTTTGAAAGCGGAGATATCCTGACCGAGAATGGTCAGGCGGTCAACCGGAATTTCCTTGTTTTCCCGGCGGACGACCGTGATGTCTTCACCGTTGCGGTAAGCGAAAGGGTCCGTTGTTTCTTCTTCCGTTCCGGTTTCTTCCGCCGTTGTGTTTTCAGCGGAATCCGAGGTTGTGGTTTCTTCGTTTTTTGCGGTGTCGGCGGTTTCTTCTGAGGGGACTTCCGCCTTCGTTTGGCCCTCCGCAGTGGTCTGCGCAGGGTCGCGGTCACCGGAACAGGCGACGCAGAGACTGCATGTCAGCAGGATGGTGAGCAAAAGCAGGAACATTCGGATGACATGTTTCATAAAATAGATCCTTTCTGTTTTCCGTGGGTCGTTTCACCATTATACACGAAAGAACCCGGTTTGTCAACAGAAAACTGAAATATTTTGTACAATTTTCCGATGGCTCCGATTCCGGGGCATCAGCCGGGTCAGCAAAGACCGTACGCGGCGAGCCGGTTTCCGTACTCTGACGAAATAATTGTTGTTGCCACGTTCTTTGATGTAAGCCATAACAGCTAACAGCCTCCTAAAAAAACAGAATGATTGTCAAGCAGTACACCATTGCATTATTTTTGCAGAATTAAGACGGTTTTTTGTCATTGTCAGTGGGGGCGATTTGCATGATTGTTCGGATTTTTTGAAAAAGCCGACGATTAACTTGCAATTTACTTGCACTGGCTATGTACTAACTATGCACCAAACCATTTTCGGAATGGTAGAGGCGAATAGGCAGTAGCATAAAAATCCCGCCGCCCCGGAATACTCCGGGGCGGCGGTCGCGTAGGCTCGGGGACTCTTTCTCAGGAGTCTCCGAAATTTTCCGCTCAGGGAAGAATGGTCAGGTCAGCGTAGATCGCATAGTGGTCGGAGGGCAGAATGTTCTTGTGCCGCCGGGTCGGATACTCGGTAGTGACAACCTGGAATTTGGAGAAGAAGGCGCTGTCGGCACGGACAATGATGTAGTCAATGATGCCGGAGCCGGGGGTCTTCAGAAACTTGTGCAGGGTGCCCTGCGCGCCGGAAACCGTAACGGCAGAGGCATACCGCGCGTCCTCGCTGCCCTCCAGAAGCACGGAATAGGGCGCGGAATTGGGGGCGCAGTTCATGTCACCCGTGAGGAGATAGGGCACGCCGGGGAACAGCTCCTGCAGCTGCTGCACCATTACCGCAGCCTGCTTTTCCCGGATGATCGCCGCGACGGACTTGTCGCAGGCGTTGTATGCCAGATGCGTGGAGCAGAATACAAACTCCACACCGGTCGCCTTGTCCTGCATCAGGGCATACACAGCCTTGCGCGGATAGAAGCGCGCTTCGCCCGGGTGCTGACGCATGGCTTCCTCTGCCTCCGGGAACAGCGATCCCTGCTCGCCGGGCGTCAGGGACAGCCAGCGGGTCTCCGTGCGCACCACTTCCAGCCGATCCTTCCGGTATACGACATAGGTGCCCTCCTCACCGGTTCCGGGCACCTCGTCCGAACCGACGATGCCGAACACATTTGTGAATTTCCTCATACCGGTCAGGTACTTGTATTGCACGACGCGGCACTCGGACAGCCCGCAGACGTCCGGGAGAAGGTCAAGCAGCATTTCAACGCCCGCCTCCATCCGCTCCTGAAAGGTCAGCGAACCGTACAGCTCGGTGGTCTGTTCGGTCTTGGTGCCGGAAACCAGCACATTGAAGGACATCGCGCGGATGTCCAGCGCGCCCCGGCTGAGCGTGGCACACGCTTCCAGCATGGCGGCATCATCGGATTCGGCACACTTTTTGGCGACCAGCGCCGCCGTGCGCGCCAGGCTGACCCGTGCCGGCTGGGTAAGACCTGCCCGCCGATGGTATACCGGACGTAAGCACGGCACAGGAATGCCTGCGTAGCCGCCTCGCCGGTCAGCTGTGCGCGGTAGGTACTGCCGGTTTCGTCTCCGGAGATGCGCTCCGCAGGCAGGTCGGTCACGCCGGGCGTGTCGGCGTCAAGCTGCCCGGTGTAGCTGCCTTCCGGCAAGAGCAGAACCCCGCAGGCAACCTCCGAGGCGGCGCGGGTCAGCTCGTTGTCTGCGAGACGCGTGTAAACGCGGATGCCGGGCGTGCCGCTGTATCGCGCCGAGGTTCCCTCCACGGTCAGCGGCTGAGTCAGCGCGGCGGCATCGTCGGGGGACATACGCTCCGTGACCCGCTTGCTGATTCTGATATCCGTCACCTGAACAGCCCAGGTGGTGGATTTGTCGGACTTGTACAGCAGCATGATCGGCGCGTCCTTCCACATGGCATAGGAGGTGGAGATCAGCTGATCGTCAATGTAGCTTTCGATCTTTGCCGTGTAGGTCTTGCCGTCCTGCTCAAATTCGCCCTTCAGACAGCGCACGGCGGTATGCACGGAATTGTTGGCATACCCGCTCTTGCTGACGGGGTGCTTGGTTTCCGGCTCGGCGCAGGGGTAGTCGGTCTGCTGTCCGCCGTAGACCGTGTAGGCGGCGCCGGAATTGAGCATTTCCCCTGTATATCCGGCGAAAGCGTAATTGTCGTAGCCGCCGAAGTAGGGAACGCCGTCCTGCTCGGTGCCGCCGTCATAGAACAGGGCAAGCCCCAGCAGTCCGCCGGCTGGCTTGTGGACGCGCACGATATACGATACGGTGAACTCGTCTGTATCGGCAAGGCTCCCGGCAGGGAACAGCGTAATCAGCCCCTGCACGTTCTTTCCCTTGGCGGTGGTCATCCCCAGCAGTGCCCCGGAACGCGTCTCGGACGCGTGCCTGCCCAGCAGGACCAGCGCCTTGGAGACGACAGAGAAGGATTGCAGGGTATCGGCTCCGTCCGGCGTGATGCCCGGCTCGTACAGGCTGTTCAGCGGGTACAGACCGTCCGCGCGGGGTGCAGGATTGCCTGCCTGCAGTGCCGGCAGCTTCTTACCGTCGAAGGTTTCCGTGTGAACGGTTTTCATGTAGCTCACGTCCAGCCCGCTGTCGGCGGCGCGCGTTGCGACCGGCAGGGTTGGCACCAGCATCAGCACGGCAAGCAGGACACATACCCAGGGCGCGGCTTTCCTTACGGTTTTCATGCATTTCATAGGGGGTTCCTCCTTACACGATCGGTGTCCAGAAGCTGTCCATGTCTTCCGGCTCTGTCTGGCTGTCGGTCTGGCTGTCGGCAACTGTCTCACTGTCGGTGTCCGTCGGGGTATCCTGACTGATTGGCTCGGTCTGCGTGGTTTCCCGGGTCTGTTCGGTCTGTGTTTCCTTGTCTCCGCAGGAGAGCAGTCCGGCAATGAGGACGCACACGAGCAGGCACAGGATCGCGGTAAGCCCTGCTTTTTTCATGTCATTAAAACCTCCTGACCATGATTTGTTTCCATTATACAGGAAACGCCCGCACTTTGCAAGGGGGGGAATATAAAAATATCGTGTGTGCGGCGGGATTTCTTTCCTGCGGCACCGACTGATCTGCCGTTCGGGCAGCGCAGGGCGCACGCCACGCCACGTCGGCTTTACCGTATGTCCGCCGCCTGCCGGATCATGCTTTCCAGCTCCCGCGCGGCGGCGCTCAAGGGCTGCTCCCGCCGGGCAAGCAGGCAGATGCGCCGGGGCGGCAGAGTCTGCTCCAGCTCCGGCACCGCCACGCGGGCAGGATCGGCGGCGGAAAGAAACGCCTCCGGCAGGAACGCGACGCCCAGCTCCGCCTCTACCAGCGGCAAAAGCTGATCCGCCGTCGCCGCCTCGATCTCCGGGCAGAAGGGTAATCCGGATGCCGCAAACAGCGCCGCGTACAGCCCGTAGGACGCGCTGTCGGCACTCAGCGAAATCAGCGGGTGCGCGGCAAGATCCGCCAGCGTGACCCGCCGCCCCAACAGATCGGAGAAACTGCGCGGACAGACCGCCGTTTCGCGCACCTCGCGCAGAGGCGTCTCGGACAGAGCGGCGCCCGCGTCGGTCGGCGTCGTCACCACCGCCAGATCGGCATTGCCCGCCCGCAGTGCCGCTACCGCCTGCGGCGTGCAGTGGTTGCTGATACGCAGATGTACACCGGGAAACCGCCGCCGGTACTCCCGCAGGACAGGCAGGAGCAGACAGCGCAGCGCCACCTCGCTGGCGGCAAGAAACACCGTCCCGCTCTCTGGACTGCGACTGCCCGCCAGCTCCGCCTCGCCCGCCTCGATATGCTCAAAGGCAACCCGGATGTGCGCGTACAGGCGCTCCCCCTCCGGAGTCAGACGCATTCCGCGACTGCTGCGGGTGAACAGGGGACAGCCCAGCGCCGCCTCCAGGTTCCGGATGGCACGGGTCAGATTGGGCTGTCCGGCAAGCAGCAGACGCGCCGCCTGAGACAGACTGCCGTACTTGGCTACATAGTAGAATACGCGGTAATAGTCGCAGTTGACGTACTTAATGCCTCCTTGCTATATCACAAAAGAATGTTCCGTATGTGATATATATATTTTACATATGCCACGGCTTGTGGTATACTATATCGGTTCAAGGAAAAGAGGGGGATGTATCCGTCATGAATCAGGATCTGACCACCGGAAAACCCGGCGCGGTACTGCGGAAATTCTGCCTGCCGCTGTTCGGCAGTATCATCTTTCAACAGCTGTACAATATTGCCGACAGCTTTGTCGCCGGGAAGTTCATCGACAACAAAGCGCTGGCGGCAGTCGGCAACGGCTACGAGATTACGCTGATCTTTATCGCGTTCGCCTTCGGATGCAACATCGGCTGTTCCGTCCTTGTCTCCCAGCTGTTCGGCGCCCGCCAGCACCGCGACATGAAGACCGCCGTCCATACCACGCTGATTGCAAGCGGCGTGCTGTGCGCGGTGCTGATGCTGGTTGGATTTCTCTGTACGGACAGCCTGCTCCGGCTCATTCAGACGCCGGAGGAGATACTGGAGGACTCCAAGCTGTACCTGAACATCTACATTCTGGGACTGCCCTTCGTCTTTTACTATAACGTGGCGACCGGCATTTTCTCGGCGCTGGGCGACTCCCGGACACCGTTCATCTTTCTTGCCTGCTCGTCGCTGTCCAACATCGGGGCAGATATCCTGTTTGTCACGGCTTTCGGCATGAAGGTGGACGGCGTTGCATGGGCGACCTTCCTGTGTCAGGGGGTCAGCTGCGTGCTGGCGATTATATTTGTCCTGCGTCGGTTCCGCCGGTTTGAAACGCCGGAGAAGGCACCTGTATTTTCGTGGCGGCTGCTGGGCAGAATCGCCACGGTCGCCATTCCCAGCATTCTGCAGCAGAGCTTCATCTCGGTGGGCAATATTGTGATCCAGAGCGTCATCAACGGCTTCGGCACGGCAACCATCGCCGGGTACTCTGCCTCAGTCAAGCTCAACAATCTGGTTATCACCTCGCTGACTACGCTTGGCAACGGCGTTTCCAATTTCACCGCGCAGAATCTGGGCGCGGGCAAGTATGACCGGATCCGGGCTGGCTTCCGGGCAGGGGTACGGCTGGTGTGGTGCGTCTGCGCACCGCTGGTCGCGCTGTACCTGCTTGCCGGGCGACAGCTGGTGTATGTGTTCATGGACTCGCCCACCGGCGAGGCGATGGACGTCGGGGTGATCTTCCTGCGCATCCTCTCGCCGTTCTACTTTGTCGTGTCAGCCAAAATCATTGCGGACAGTGTCCTGCGCGGTGCCGGGCGCATGAAGGGGTTCGTCATTGCGACCTTCACAGACCTTATCCTGCGCGTGGCGCTGGCGGAGGTGCTGTCCCGGACGTCACTCGGCTCCACGGGCATCTGGCTGGCGTGGCCCATCGGCTGGTGCATCGCAGCCGCGCTGTCGCTGATCTTCTGCCATACCACGCACTTTGACGACAGGCAGGTGCGCGAGATCGCCAACGTGGAAACCTGATATTTTAGGTTCAGGATAGTACCGCAAAAGCCCCCCCGGACGGTGTTCCGGGGGGCTTTTGGTTACGATTGCCTGCGGTGTATGCCGGGCAGGACTTTTTTCAGCACCCGGAGGAGCAGCAGTCCCAGCACCCACGCGGACAGTACCTCTCCCAGTCCGACCGTCAGGAACAGGTACGGCAGGGCATCCGGCAGTCCGTAGGCGTAGTGCAGGATCAGCGGCACTATGACCGTATTGGCGACGACCGTCGGCAGGGGGATCAGCACGTTCAGCACGGCGGCGTGCCTGTGCCGTCCGGCGGCATCCGCACGCTGTGCCAGCACGGCAAGCCCCCGCGCTCCCAGCGCCCCCAGCAGGGTTGCCAGCGAGCCGAAGAGGATGTCCCACACCACGGCGCCTGTCATCAGGTTGGCGAGCAGGCATCCCACAAACAGTCCGGGAACCGCCGCCGGCAGGAAAAAGGGCAGGACGCACAGTGCCTCGGAAATCCGCACCTGGATTGCCATGGAGGACAGTCCCGCGATGGAGGCAATCCACGTCAATGCGACATACAGTGCCGCCACCATGGCGCCCTGTGCGGCGAAGAGCGCCGCGCGCCGTCCGCTGCCTGTTTTCGTACCTGCATGCATCGTTTGCTTGTTCATTGTTCTCTCCCTTAGTTTTGTTTTAGGTGAGGATGGTTACGAACTCACCGCTATCTGCCGCCGTTTTCCGTCGGCAGTGCCGCTATGATACCACAGTTTCATCGGAAATGCAAGACTTTTTTCATGGGGATGGGAGGATTGCCTTCCCGGGAAGGGGAGCGCAAGGTTGTTTTCATGCAAAAGGGGCGGATCCCCGGGCGGCGCAGCGGCAGAGCAAGCCGCTCGTGCAAAGGCACCCGGAACCGCTTGAGACGGTTCCGGGTGCCTTGGGTTCAGTGCTGGTAGTAGGGGGTTCCGATAAGTCCCACCTGCCGGAAGGCGGCGGGATCGTGCCGCACGATATAGTCGATATAGGAGACAATCTGCTCGGCGGCAATGCGGTAGCCGACCGGCGACAGGTGCCCGCCCATGTAGAACGCATCGGTGTACGCCTTGTCATGGACAGGCGCGTACCGGTACAGATCCAGCACATAGGCGTTGCCGAAATGCGCCGCCATCTCGTACATCAGCGCGCGGTGCGCCTCCACGATCTCCCGGACGCCGGACCTGTTCCATTCGTCCGCCTGCGGCATCGTGATGAGGAAAAGCACCGCATCCGGCTGGATCTCGCGCAGGCGGGCAAGCAGCTGTCCGTACCAGCCCGCAAAGGTGTTCGCATTCCGGTGCCAGTCGTCACAGACATCTGCCATACTGCCCATCGGCTGGCGCGCGTTGATGACATCATTGACGCCCAGCCCGACTATGTACGCCTGGCACGCCTTATCTGCATCCCAGAAGCCGTTCGCCTCGCCGAAGGTCTGGCAGTACTCCGAGGCGGTCATGCCGCCGCGCGAGAAATTATACACTTTACAGCCCGCCATACGAGCAAGATGCTGTCCCCACGAGTGTTCAAACATATCGAGATATACGGTCTGTCCGTGCACTGCCAGTACGGCGGGGTCGGAACCCTCCGGTGCGGCGGGCAGTCGGACTTCAAACTCGCCGGAAGCAAGGCTGTCCCCGACGCATCCGATCGTGCGGAAAATCGAGCACATCCCGCCTCCGACGGGAACCGGGCGCTCCAGCGGCAATTCGTCAGCCGGGGCAAAGGAATCAAAGAAATTCATGGTTGGCTCCTCCTCTGTTTTGTGTGTTTTTATATTTACCGGGATTATTTCTGCTTCAGCTTCCGGAATCACTGCCCGAACAGCGCCTGCTCCACGCCGGCACACAGCCAGTGGTAGAGCGGCAGGTGGTATTCCTGAATGCGGTAGGTTTCGGTCGAGGGGGCGTGCAGGACAACGTCCGAAAGCCCATCCAGGGCGCAGGGACGCGCACCCACCAGCGACAGCACGTGCAGACCGCGGGCGCGGGCGGTTTTTGCAGCCAGCACGACATTGCGGGAATTGCCCGATGTGGACAGGCAGACCAGCAGGTCGCCCGGTTTGCCGAGCGCAAGAACCAGCTGGGCATACACCAGCGCAGGGTCAACGTCATTGCAGAACGCCGAGACAAGCGCGGTCTGCGACGGCAGGGACACGGCGGGCAGACCGCCCTGCAGACTGCCGCACAGGAGCGGCAGGTCGGGGTCATCCGGCGCGAGTACAGCCCGGAACGCGCCGCAGGCGGCATCGGTCAGTTGGCGACGCGACAGGAACCCCTTCGCCAGCTCGCCGACGATGTGGTCACAGTCCGCCGCCGAGCCGCCGTTGCCGCACAGCAGCATACGCCCCCCGGCGCGGAAAACCGATACGGTCAGGGCAAGCGCCGCGTCGGCGGCGTCTGCCAGCCCTGCCAATGCAGGGTGATTTTCATACAGTGGGATCATGCTTTGATGCTCCTTATCCGGTGTCATTTGTCCAGCACCTCCAGCATGCGCGACAGGTACTGCTCGAACCGGGCAGGACGCTTCGTGATGAAGTTTCCGACGCGCGCGGCGGCGGAATCCCATTGCTTGGCACTGACCTGTACCCTGTTCTGCCAGCGCCGGATATGTGCGGGCATACAGGGTCTCAGCTCCGCGCGCCCCGCGCTGTACAGCTCCTGCAGGGCGGCAGTCGCCTCCGCGGAGGCAAGCGACCGCGCGTAGGTGACGAACGCCTCCCGGAAGCCGGCGTTCCGCAGGCAGAACGCGAACAGCCCCTCCACGTACAGGGAATCGGGATACAGCCGCGTCTCGCCCGCGTTGGCATAGTACGCCGCATAGCCGGGCAGGTAATTGCCAAGCGTCCGCCAGAAGGTGTCCTGCTCGGCGCGGGAATCCAGCTCCGGCAGGATCTCCGGGCAGGCGTAACGTGCGAACGCCATGTCCATGTCACGGGTCATGAAGCGCCATTTCCCGTCCGTAACGGCAACGCCCTCGACCGGATCGCCGGTATACTTCCAGAACTTTACATTGTTGTACGGCCAGTCGGTGTTGCACAGGTACAGGTTGAGCGCCATGTACTGCAGGAAGCTCTCCATGTCGATTTTTTCCGCCAGCCTGCCGTACAGCGCCTCGCGCGCCGCCGCATCCAGCGACAGCCCGTCGGCAGCCTGCTTACACAGCGAAATCCATTCCGCCATTGCCGCCTGCGCGGTCGGCGTATCGTCGGTCTCGTAGTAGAACCAGACATTGCAGAAGCGGCAGGCGCCGCCGTTGGCGTGGGCGTCACAGTGCCGGGATGTGTCCAGCTCGCTCTTGAGAATGACGACATCCTTGCTGTCCACACCCCAGACGCGTTTCACGTAGTTCTCATTGAGGTTCTCGCGCATATCCAGTATGCCGTAGTATTCCCCGTTGAGGTAAACGACGGCAAACTGCGAAAGCGACGCGGACACGGCGGGGGCATAGGCAGCGGCAAAGTTATTGGCAAGCCCGTCCCGGAGGAGAGTCGCCGCCTTCGGGTCAGCCGCCGTGTGCAGGAGCGAGTCGTTGCCGCCGTTGCGCAGGATGAAGCTGTCGTACCGATCCAGCACGTTGCCCGCGTTCTCCCCGGCAAGCACGGTGCGCCCGGCGAACAGGGGGTAGGCAAAGGAGCCTTTCCCCGAATAGGCGGCATCCTCGCCGAAATAGCCGTTCTTACGGGCAATGAGCTTGAAGGACTTCTGCTCCAGCGTGCGGGAGGAGCCGCCGAACAGCCGCAGTCCCGCGTCCTGCGAGATGACGCGCTTGCCTGCCGGCGTCACGATCTCCACGTGCGCGGGCTTCTCGACCTTTTCGTTATAGCGGGAGGTAATCTCGTCCAGATCGCGTTCCGGCACGGCGATCATGACTGTCCAGATGCCGTCCTGCGCCGCGGCGCGGACATAGGTGTTGGTCACGACCTGCCCCAGCCGGTTTCCGTCCGCATCAAAGCAGGCGGCGCGGACGGTCAGGGCGGTATCCGCCTTTGCAAGAATGTCTAGCGGGGCTCTGTATCCGGTCGAGCGACCGGTCGGGACCGAGCCGTTCGTCGTGTAGCGGATTGTGGTGCTTTCGGGCAATCCTGCGGGCAGCGTCAGCGCAAGGGACAGCGCCCCGGTGTACAGTCCGCCCCCGACAGAGAAAACCGGCTCGGTGCCGGGCGTCTCCGGAGCCGGATCGGATCCGGACCCGGTCGCCGTATCGGTCGATGCCGTATTGTCCGGCGCGGCGCTCTCCGTGTCCGCCGAAGTATCCGCGCCGGTACCGGACGTGCCGGTGGCGCTGTCGCCGGGGGCAGTCCGGCAAGCGGTCAGCACGAGGCATCCGCTCGCCAGCAGCAGTGCGAGCAGGAGGGATAGCCCACGGACAGCGCGTCCGGGTATGGAAGTATGCATGGTTCAGGTACCGCCTTTTTTTGTATTCTGCACCATTATACCACAAACTGCGGCGTTTGTCACCCCCTGTGCTGTTTATTTTTTTCGGGGCAATGCTGATTAACGGTCATTCGGGTGTGTATGTCCCGAAAACTTGAAAATTGGATTTTTTGAAGTCCTTTCAGACCTTCCGAGATAACAGAAAACCCTTGAAAAAGCACTGCTTTCAAGGGCTTTAGTGTCTAAATGCAAGTAAATTGTGCATTTACGAACCGAATGTTGGTAAATTATACGTCTGCTGACGCTTATGTAAACGTAATCTGTTTTCCCGATCTGCTTTTTGAGCAAACACCTCCGAAAAGCATTTATTGAAAATAATCATCTATTTCTGCAATCGATGTTAATATCTCGTTTTCCGGAACAGCCAAATACCTTGCCAATTGAGCAGACATATTCAATGCGACTTCATAATCCGGTACGTATGTCTTTTCCAGCATTTTGTAATATACAGATAAATCATCATTCAACATGTCGATAAATGAATGATATTCGGTCTCAAGACGCATATCAAGTTCTCGGATTTCACGAAGATATCCTGCGACTATTTGCTGTTCTTTTCTGGCTAAGGTGTCCTTGGCTATTTGGTATAGGAACATTCCAACCGCATTTCCAATGATGGCACCAAGTACAGGAATTGGAATTGCTGCTTGCCCGACAAACGAAGACAACGCGCTAACCGTCACATCCAAACACAGAATTTCGGAATTCCAAAGGAAATCATTTTCGGAAATGTTGCCTTTCCTCATTTGATACGCTTGCTCCGCAACGCCAAATGAAGCTGTACATAGTGCATTGGCGACCGCCGCCGGAGTGGCAGTATAGTTTGTCAACGTATAAATGCTGACACCGCGCACGCCACCTTTTACTGTACCATATCCGGTTTCTTTAATGATTGCATTCCAATCGTCAGAAGAAAACTCTGATATCTTTTTACCGCCTTTTCTTCTTTTGATTATTGCAGATACAAACGATGTTGTTCCCTCAAGTGCCGCTGATATACCGGTTGCCTTTAATCCTTGTGATAATGTGGGATTGCTCTTGCTATATGCTTCCGTTCGTTGTTCTTTGTCGGTCGCTAATACGTTATCTTTTTCTTTGTGGATGGTATCGTGAATGACATCACGTTGAACGCTATCATAATCGAGTTTCGACGGTTCTATATCCTCGATTTTGATTTTCCCTGTTTCGAAGAAAGCCTCTACTTTGCGCCACTGTGATATAGAAGGTGTCGTATTTGCATTCAGTTTTCTATACGCTTCTTTTTCGGATAAGCTGCGCAAAAATACAATTGCATCATAGTGATCTTGAGGAATCTGGTATTTTGTCTTTCCATTCAGATATTCCGGATACTTTTCCAAATGCTTTTCAATTGCATTAAGAGAGAACAATCTCCCTGACTGGACAAACTTTTGTTGAATTTGCATTCCGTCTCTAATGATATCGGAAACGGAATTATCGTTTATCCATCTGATATTGGCAGACTCCCCAACTATAACTCTGCGGGCATTTGTAATTCCAACCTCGGCAACCTCAGCAATAAAGCCATGCATTCCATCGTTGCCGCCGCGATTTGTATCGATAATCGTATCGATATTTTGCGTCATCCAATTGAAGTGGCTTAATGCATTTTCCAAATTACTGTCTTGTTGTTTTAATGATTCAAACAAACGATCAAGTCTTGTCTGATTGAGATAATTTATCCATGCGGCGGTTGCTTGTTCCTGGGTGGATGTAATTGCTTTTTTGAGTTTCATCATATGTTTTGACTTTACCCAATGTTTTGGCTTATAAGTGCTGATAATCCTTTTGCATTGTTGACTAATGCTCCGAGTAGTTGCTTCTGAGATTCGGAAAGAGATGCGTAATCTGCTGCATACAATGTGCCACTTTGTTCCTTAAACTGACGCACTTCTTTTGCCAGAGCATCTGTTTTTAGCGATAAAGCATCTATGTTCCCGATCAACTCTTGCAGTGATTCCGTACAGCGTTTGACACGATCAATCTCGTCCTTTTTTTCTTCAAATATCTTTTTCCGTTTTTTCCATGCAATAAGAACACTTACTATCACCGACGCCCCGGCAATCCCCCATCCGATTGGTCCTGCGAGGGAAAGCAGTGCTTGACCGGCAGCTACTCCGCCGCCGCCAGCTGCAACTGCACCACCGCCTAACCATGCCAGTGCCGCGTTTGTGGCTGCAGCACCACTCAAGGCAGAGATTGCTGTACCCGTTGAAGCAGTTCCGAATGTTGTAGCAACCCATAATGCTGCCGACGGGGCTACGGCTGCTACTGTGGCTCCGGCGGCAGTACCAGCACCAATGCCGAGTGCAGAGCTCTTCAAAACCTTATTCTGTTCTTCTGCATATTCAACAGTTTTGTGAAAAGATTCTTTATGTAATATGACTTCGGAAATATCGGTCTCAAACGATTTTGGCTTAGAAGCAATGGAATTAACTAATTCTTCTACAGAATCCAATAATGCCACGGCATCTTGACGCTTTGAATACAACTGTGTCCCGGATTCATTTAACTTTGCATATACCGTGTTATATTTTTTACACGCAGTCTTCAGTTCCTTATCAAGCAACTCGTTAGGTGATAATAAAGCATTTTCTGTTTCATCAAGCAAACGCTCGACCATTTCGTGCTCCGAGTTTGGAGTTAACTGCTTTTCTTCACAGAATTTGATATAGGCGAGATATACTTCCTGACTTTTTTCAAGTTTCTTTTTCGATTGTTTGGTTATCTGATCAAAAAACTTGGAAGCTTTATTTCTTGATGATGCTTTATTTTTAATCTCTTGGATTTTTGGTATCTCTTCTTGAACGATTTTCCATTTGTGCTTTGCCTGCAGTCTGGCAATGAACTTCGTCTTTTTATCAATCAAAAACACGATTGCCGCCAAAATCAAGAGTGCAATTAAATATTCCATCGTTTTAAATCAAGTTCCTTTCTGAATAACGAAACGCATGACCATTATTTTGCAATAATCCATCGAATATTATACCACAAACTGCGGCGTTTGTCACCCCCTGTGCTGTTTATTTTTTCGGGGCAATGCTGATTAACGGTCATTCGGGGGTGTATGTCCCCAAAACTTAAAATTTAGATTTTTTGAAGTCCTTTCAGACCTTGCAAGATAACAGAAAACCCTTGAAAACACAGTGTTTTCAAGGGTTTTAATGGCTCCCCCTACTGGACTTGAACCAGTGACACCCTGATTAACAGTCAGGTGCTCTACCGACTGAGCTAAGGAGGAATAGAAGGAAAGCCGACTCGGGAAACGAACCGGCTTTGATGTGTTGGCGATGCGCTATCTTCCCGACCCGTCTCCAGGTAAGTATTGTCGCCTCAGCAGAGCTTAACTTCTGTGTTCGGAATGGGAACAGGTGGACCCTCTGCGAAATATCACCAACTGCGTGTCAGCATTGCGCTATCTTCCCGACCCGTCTCCAGGTAAGTATTGTCGCCTCAGCAGAGCTTAACTTCTGTGTTCGGAATGGGAACAGGTGGACCCTCTGCGAAATAACACTGACTCACTGCTTCCGCCTCTCGGCGCCGCGCAGTTACGGTGGTGCACCTTCGGGGACTCGAACCCCGGACCCACTGATTAAGAGTCAGTTGCTCTACCAGCTGAGCTAAAGGTGCATACCCTTCTTGTGCTTCATCTCCAACCGAAAAGAAGGAAGAGAAGAGGAGAAAAAGAAACTCAAACGAATGAAGAACCGCTGCACCGAATAGGTGCAAGAGGTTCAAGCCCTCGGTCAATTAGTATCGGTTAGCTGAACACGTTACCGTGCTTACACACCCGACCTATCAACTTGTAGTCTGCAAGTGACCTTACTCATTTGAAATGATGGGATATCTCATCTTGAAGCATGCTTCACGCTTAGATGCCTTCAGCGTTTATCAAAACCGCACGCCGCTACCCAGCTATGCCCTTGGCAGGACAACTGGTGCACAGGAGGTGCGTCCGACCCGGTCCTCTCGTACTAAGGTCAGCCCTTCTCAAATATCCAACGCCCACGACAGATAGGGACCGAACTGTCTCACGACGTTCTGAACCCAGCTCGCGTACCACTTTAATCGGCGGACAGCCGAACCCTTGGAACCTTCTCCAGCTCCAGGATGTGATGAGCCGACATCGAGGTGCCAAACCTCCCCGTCGATGTGAACTCTTGGGGGAGATCAGCCTGTTATCCCCAGGGTAGCTTTTATCCGTTAAGCGATGGCATTTCCACTCACTACCACCTGATCACTAACTCCAACTTTCGTTACTGCTCGACTTGTAGGTCTCACAGTTAGGCTGGCTTATACGTTTATACTCATTGCGCGATTTCCGTCCGCGCTGAGCCAACCTTTGAACGCCTCCGTTACTCTTTTGGAGGCGACCGCCCCAGTCAAACTGCCCATCTGACATTGTCCCCCTCCCGGATCACGGGAGCAGGTTAGAAACTTGGTTCATCAAGAGTGGTATCCCAACGGCGACTCCGCCCAAGCCAAAGCCCGGGTTTCTCTGTCTCCCACCTATCCTGTGCATAATGAACCAAATTTCAGTATCAGACTACAGTAAAGCTCCATGGGGTCTTTCCGTCTAGTCGCAGGAAACCGGCATCTTCACCGGTACTACAATTTCGCCGGGCGGGCTGTTGAGACAGTGCCCAGATCATTACGCCATTCGTGCGGGTCAGAACTTACCTGACAAGGAATTTCGCTACCTTAGGACCGTTATAGTTACGGCCGCCGTTTACTGGGGCTTAAGTTCTCGCCTTCGCTTGCGCTAAGCGATCCCCTTGACCTTCCAGCACCGGGCAGGCGTCAGCTCCTATACTTCAGCTTTCGCTTTTGCAGAAACCTGTGTTTTTGATAAACAGTTGCCTGGGCCTTTTCACTGCGGCCTCCTTACGGAGGCACCCCTTCTTCCGAAGTTACGGGGTCAATATGCCGAGTTCCTTAACAACCCTTCTCCCGTTGGCCTTAGGATTCTCTCCTCATCTACCTGTGTCGGTTTGCGGTACGGGCACCTTAGTATACACCAGAGCTTTTCTCGCCTCACAGCATCGCGGACTTCCCTACTATATTTCAGTCCCTTTCGCCCAGCTCAACCAACGGCTGGGTTCCGCTATCTGCAAGTGTCCTTCTGGTTTAAAGTTCGGTGGCTACGGAATTTCTACCGTATGTGCATCGACTACGCCTTGCGGCCTCGCCTTAGCTCCCGGCTTACCTTGGGCGGACGAACCTTCCCCAAGAAACCTTAGATTTTCGGCCATTACGATTCTCACGCAATTCTCGCTACTCATTCCGGCATTCTCACTTCTCATCAGTCCACACCTCCTTCCGGTGATGCTTCACCCCGATGAGAACGCTCCCCTACCCAGTATTTCTACTGCCTAAGCTTCGGTTGTATGCTTCAGCCCCGTTAAATCTTCGGCGCGACGGCACTCGACTAGTGAGCTATTACGCACTCTTTGAATGAGTGGCTGCTTCTAAGCCAACATCCTAGTTGTCTTAGCATTGTCACATCGTTTTCCACTTAGCATACATTGGGGACCTTAGCTGTGGGTCTGGGCTGTTTCCCTTTTGACCACGAGACTTATCTCACGTAGTCTGACTCCCGAACTCATTTATCCGGTATTCTTAGTTTGATAGGTGTTGGTAGTCTCTCGACCCCTCGACCATTCAGTGCTTTACCTCCGGTAAATATATTCGAGGCTAGCCCTAAAGCTATTTCGGGGAGAACCAGCTATATCCGGGTTCGATTGGAATTTCTCCGCTATCCACAAGTCATCCGCCAACTTTTCAACGGGGGTCGGTTCGGTCCTCCATCAGGCTTTACCCTGACTTCAACCTGCTCATGGATAGGTCACCCGGTTTCGGGTCTATGACATGCAACTCTACGTGCTGTTCACACTCGGTTTCCCTGCGGCTCCGTGACTGAATCACTTAACCTCGCTGCATACCATAACTCGCCGGACCGTTCTACAAAAAGTACCACATCACCCGCATACGGGGCTCTGTGTGCTTGTAAGCATAAGGTTTCAGGTTCTCTTTCACTCCCCTCCCGGGGTTCTTTTCACCTTTCCTTCACAGTACTGCTCCACTATCGGTCATCAGGTAGTATTTAGGCTTAGAGGGTGGTCCCCCCACGTTCTCACCGGATTTCTCGTGTCCGCTGATACTCTGGATTCTGTTCACTCGCTTCCGTTTTCGCCTACGAGGCTTTCACTCCCTCCGGCTGGCCTTCCCATGCCATTCGACTAACTTCCGCTCGCTTACAACAGTCCGAACCCCGACCGTATTTCTACTGTCGGTTTAGCCTCCTCCGCTTTCGCTCGCCACTACTCGCGGAATCTCGGTTGATTTCTCTTCCTCCCGGTACTTAGATGTTTCAGTTCCCGGGGTTCCCCGCGTAAACCTATGTATTCAGTTTACGCTACACGGTTCTTCACCGTGTGTGTTTCCACATTCGGAAATCTGCGGATCAATGCTTATTTGCAGCTCCCCGCAGCTTATCGCAGCTTGTCGCGTCCTTCTTCGGCTCCTGATGCCAAGGCATTCACCTTACGCTCTTGTTCGCTTGAACTTCCGTAAAGATCTCTCTTTACTTGCTCGGTTCTCTTCATGAATTGTATGAGTTTCTTCTGAACATTACGTTCAGGGATTCGTGCTTGCAGTTGAAAAAGTTTCCCTTTTCACCATTTCTTCCACCTTGCGGTGAAATTGTATTTCTTTTCCCTTTTGCGTTTTGGAAAGACAATAAATTTGATTTATGTCCTCTTCTGTTCGTTTTCTACTCAAATCTTTCTTCTATTCAGTTGTCAATGATCTCCGATCCCTTGCGGATCGGCGCGCCTTCCGGCGCTGGTCGGTCTGGATGGACTCGAACCATCGACCTCTCGGTTATCAGCCGAGTGCTCTAACCAGCTGAGCTACAGACCGGTTCTCAGAGGTTTATTCAGTTCTCGTCCGCTGGATGACAGACGCTTTCGCTCATCTCTCATCAGGTTTTCCTCCGCATGGCGAAGGAAATGGTGGAGATGAAGGGAATCGAACCCTTGACCCCCTGCTTGCAGGGCAGGTGCTCTCCCAGCTGAGCTACACCCCCATCAAGATGTCCGCTTCTGTCTTTTCAATGAACTTCACCGCTTGTGCGGTGCTTGATCATTGATAATTGAACAACAAGATCCTCTTTCCAAGCAGAAGCCCGTGCCTCTCGTCTTTCCTCTCCGGCTCTTTCTGCCGGCCCTATTTCCGAATATGACCGCGTCTGAAGCATTCTGCTTCCCGCGACCCGATTCTCCATAGAAAGGAGGTGATCCAGCCGCACCTTCCGATACGGCTACCTTGTTACGACTTAACCCCAATCATTGAACCCACCTTCGACAGCTGCCTCCTTGCGGTTAGCCCACTGGCTTTGGGTGTTTTCAACTTTCATGGCTTGACGGGCGGTGTGTACAAGACCCGGGAACGTATTCACCGCGGTATGCTGACCCGCGATTACTAGCAATTCCAGCTTCGTGCAGGCGGGTTGCAGCCTGCAGTCCGAACTGAGACGATTTTTATGGGATTGGCTCCACCTCGCGGTTTTGCTGCCCTTTGTTTTCGCCATTGTAGTACGTGTGTAGCCCAGAACGTAAGGGGCATGATGATTTGACGTCATCCCCACCTTCCTCCGTTTTGTCAACGGCAGTCCAGCCAGAGTGCTCAACTCAATGTAGCAACTGACCGTAAGGGTTGCGCTCGTTGCGGGACTTAACCCAACATCTCACGACACGAGCTGACGACAACCATGCACCACCTGTCTCCAGATTCCCCGAAGGGCACTCCAGCCATTACGCCGGATTCCTGGGATGTCAAGTCCTGGTAAGGTTCTTCGCGTTGCGTCGAATTAAACCACATACTCCACTGCTTGTG